>OCTX014517322.1_pt1 | contig 43382 bp, 37 predicted proteins | sample 1539691 | NCBI WGS metagenome assembly OCTX01 (sample SAMN02144231, study PRJEB22623) | gut metagenome | biome: sheep rumen | host: Ovis aries | place: New Zealand
ATGCATATGGTTTTAGAGACGACAAGTATTTTACCCTGAGGCTCTACGCTCTACACGACTGCCGTATCACTCGAAATGTCGGATGAACCAGAAAAATATCTCTCGACGTTGCGATGAGATTTTCTAGAAAATTTCATCGCAACGTCGTGAGATAATTTCAGCATGTTGGGAAATGCAAAAATAACGTCGGGAGATGCGTTCAGATTTTCTAGAAAATTTCATCGCAACGTCGTGAGATAATTTCAGCATGTTGGGAAATACAAAAATAACGTCGGGAGATGCGTTCAGATTTTCTAGAAAATTTTCACTCATTTCACGACGCTGTGAAACGCACTGTCGATGAGCCGGGAGTGGAGCCTTGAGATTTGAGGAAATCGCAAAAAAATAAAGCGATGACCTTCACAGGTGATCGCTTCATATCTTCAATAGGTATTAGTTTTTTTAAGGTAAAAAGATTGTTTTCAGGATAACGAGTGCAAAGTTAGCAGATTTTTTGAAACTGCCAAAACATTTTTTTGGTAAAATATTGTGAAATTAATTGTGTGGGCGCACAATCTAATTTTTTTACAAAACTTAACGTTTAATGTTGCGTAAACGATTGTATTTGTACACGAAAAGGTGAGTTTTGCTGACGAATTGGTTTGCCTTATCTTTTGATGATGAACTGTCCGAGCCGGTGGGTTACGTGCTTCTTGTTGATGGAACGCACAGTGTAAACACCTTCGGGCAGCCGGCTGATGTTCACCTTGTCACTCTGCCAGGGGCGAGTGGCCACCATGACGCCGCTGATGCTTTCAATAATGATGTAGTTGGCATCGTTCACTTGGCCTCGTTCGGGCAGTTGGAGCGTCCGTCCGTCGTTTTTCAGCAGGTTGGCTGCCGCCGACTTGCGTTTTGGCGAGGCCATTTGCAGTGGCTCGCTCTCGTTGCCGTAGCGGTCCATGGCCGTCACGGCGTAATAGAGGGGCCTGGCTTGGCTAACCTTGGCGGCAATGCTGGTTCCTTGTCGGCGTGTGGCCACCAGGTTGCGTGCGTCGCTGACATCGACGGGCCATTTGTGGCTGGCGTATATATTATATAATAAATAAGGTGAACGACTCTGGTCAACGGCTCCGCTCCAGCTGAGCAATCCGTCATTGATGCTCATGTGTGTGGGCGGCAACGGACGCACTCGGCTCTGCCACGTCATGGGCGGCACGAGGGCGGGAAAGCGGTCGAGCTGCCCACTCACGTAGTTGTAAATGCCCTTGGTGTTTTCGGTGAAGAATTTCGAGCGGAAGTAGGTGTGTCCCATGCCATATTGGCGCAGCACGTTGAGTTCGCGTTTGATGACGTCGAAGCTCCAGTTGAGCTCTCGCGGGTGCATCATGTAGATGCCAAGTCCCGGAGCGACAATCTTTCCGTAGGAGTTTTCAGCCCAGTCGATGGCGAAGGGGAAGAACTGTTCGCCACGGAAATACATCATGGGAAAGAGCTCGTCCATCAGACCGTCGCGGAGCCATGCCTGAGCTTCCTGACAAACTTTGGTGCGGGCATTCCACCCGTGGCTCCAGTAGCGGCTCAGGTCGTCGTACTTGCCGATGGGGGAGCAGCTCATTTTCACCCAAGGCTTTTCTGTTTTCACGGCGTTGCGTATTTTGCGCACAATGTTTGTGATGTTGTTGCGGCCGGCGCTGAGGTTGATGCGGCGGTTCCACGTCTCGGGATAGCGTATGTAGTCCAGGTGGATGCCGTCAACGTCGTAGTTGCGGGTGATTTCACGGCAGATGTCGGCCAGATAGTCGCCCGTTTGTGACGCTTCGGGGTTCATGTAGCCTTCCTGCCCGATTTTCAGCACCATCCCCGGATAGCGCTGGCGCAGACGTTGGCATCCCAGCGCGTTCCACTTGCCAATGGGGATGGTCACCACCCAGGCGTGGAGCTCCATGCCGCGCCGGTGGCACTCTTCGATGGCGAAGCGCAGGGCGTCGTAGCCTGGCGAAACTCCCGGTTTGCCCGAAAGACATCCATCCCACGGTTCGTACATGGAGGGATAGATGGTGGTGGCACGAATGCGCGCCTGCATGAGCACGGTGTTGACGTTGGCCTGCTGAAGCTGGTCGAGTATGAGACGCAGCTCGCGCTTCTGGTTCTCGATGGCGTAGCCCGTCTGTGCGTAGCTGTGGGGCCAGTCGAGTCCTCCTATGGTGGTGAGCCAAACTGCTCTCACTTCGTGCTTGGGATGTTGGATTTGTGCTTGCAAAGAGAAAGCGAGCAGGCACAATATGATAGCAAAAAAAAGTCTTTTCATTCTTTAACGTTCAAAATTGGCTGCAAAGTTACGTATATTTTTCCTTATTTCAAATTAAATTCTTAACTTTGCATCAAAGTTTTAATCAAATCACATTTTTAATAGGAAATGATTACTTTTTGCATTAGTCTTTTGGCGCTTGTCTTGGGCTATGTCCTCTACGGCAAGTTCATTGAGCGTGTGTTCGGTCCCGATGACAGAACCACACCAGCCGTTGCCAAGGCCGACGGTGTTGACTACATTGTGCTTCCAGGTTGGAAGGTTTTCATGATTCAGTTTCTGAACATTGCCGGCACAGGTCCCATCTTTGGTGCCATCATGGGAGCCAAGTTTGGTCCCGCGGCCTATTTGTGGATAGTGTTGGGTTGCATTTTCGCCGGAGCTGTACATGACTATCTGAGCGGCATGCTCTCAATGCGCAACGGCGGTGCTGGTCAGCCCGAGCTGATAGGCACCTATCTGGGTACAGCCACCAAGAAGGTGATGCTCGTGTTCTCGGTGTTTCTGCTGATGATGGTGGGAGCGGTGTTTGTCTATAGTCCTGCACTGATATTGGGCAAGTTGACAAGCGACGGACTGGAGTGGGTCTATATCTGGTGTGGCATCATATTCGTTTATTATATCATCGCCACCATGTTGCCCATAGACAAGATTATCGGAAAGATATATCCTCTTTTTGCCATTTCGATGCTGTTCATGGCGGTGGCTCTCATGGCCGTACTCTTCATCAAGTGGCCTTCGCTGCCCGAGCTGACCGACGGTTTCCACGGCGAGCAATACACGTCGCCCATTTTCCCGGCCCTGTTCATAACCATTGCTTGTGGAGCCATCAGTGGTTTCCATGCCACGCAAACCCCGCTGATGGCACGATGTGTGAAAAGCGAAAAGATGGGGCGCCCCATGTTCTACGGAGCCATGATCACCGAAGGGTTGGTGGCGCTGATCTGGGCCACGGTGTCGATGTATTTCTTCTATGGCGGAGCAGCCCAGGAACTTGGCGCACCGCTGACATTGCAGGCTCCCGAGGTGGTTACAACGGTCAGCCAAGGCTGGCTGGGCACCTTTGGTGGCATCCTGGCCCTCCTGGGTGTTGTCGCAGCCCCCATCACCAGTGGTGACACGGCCTTGCGCTCAGCCCGTCTCATCATTGCTGAGTTCATCCATCTGGAGCAGCGCACCATCATGAAACGCATCTGGATTTGCATCCCTCTGTTTGGCGCCACGCTGCTGCTGCTGTTCTACAACATCAGCAATCCCGACGGCTTCAATGTGATATGGAATTACTTCGGGTGGGCCAACCAAACGCTGGCTGTGTTCACACTGTGGACCATCACGGTTTATCTGGTGCGCGAGCGAAAACCGTTCTGGGTGACGCTTCTGCCTGCCTTGTTCATGACGGTGGTTTGTTCTTCGTTCCTGATGATTTCGAAGAATGCCTTCGGTTTCGACATGTCCGTGGGCTATGGTGTGGGAGGCGCCGCGCTGATTGTGGCTGTGGCCTGGTTCTTCACATGGTATTCGCGTGAGCGCAGAAAGCCCGGAGCGTAGGCGTCACCGATGGAGGCAAAGACAATGAATCGCATAAAATAAGAAAAAAATACTGTTAAATTAAATCAAAGAAAAAAACATGAAGAAATTAGCAATGTTGATTGTCGCAATGGCAATGACCGTGGCCGCTCAGGCACAATACTATGGCTACAAAACCACTCCGTTCCACCAGGACAAGTATTTCATCGGCGCTTCGGTGTCGGGGTTGGACTTGCACTACAATTCCCATGACGACTTCACGCTCGGTGTTGAAGCCACAGCGGGTTACTTCGTCTTCGACAACTGGTTGGTCACCGGTACGGCCGGATTCAACACCAACGGTGCAGCCGACGACTCGTTCTCGATTGGTGGCGGAGCACGTTATTACATTGAGCAGAACGGACTCTTCTTGGGAGCCAATCTCAAATACGAACATGCCTACAAAGGATGCAACGACCTGATGCCGGGCGTAGAGGTGGGCTATGCGTTCTTCTTGAGCCGTACGGTGACGGTGGAACCTGCCATCTACTACAACATCTCGACCAAGGACTTCTCCGACCGTTCCACGCTAGGCCTGAAAATAGGTTTCGGCATCTATCTGAACGACTGAGCACATACGCAGAAAAACAATATAACCTTTTAAAACCTTACTATCAGTTATGCTAAGCGTTGACGAATTGGAAGACAGACTCATCGACCTGTCATTTGCCGAAGACATAGGCGACGGCGACCACACCACTTTGTGTTGCATTCCCGAGGATGCCATGGGGCGTTCGCACCTGCTCATCAAGGAAGACGGCATCCTGGCCGGTGTAGAAGTGGCCAAGAAAGTGTTTGCCCGTTTCGACCCCGAAATGAAGGTGGAAGTGCTCATGGGCGACGGAACTCGCGTGAAGAAAGGCGACATCGCCATGATTGTGAGCGGGCGCGTACGCTCGTTGTTGCAGACCGAACGACTGATGCTCAACATCATGCAGCGCATGAGCGGCATCGCCACCATGACCGACCGCTATGTTGAGCGCCTGAAAGGCACCCACACCCGTGTGCTCGACACCCGCAAGACCACGCCCGGTATGCGCATGCTTGAGAAACAGGCCGTGAAGATTGGCGGTGGAGTGAACCATCGCATCGGACTGTTCGACATGATTTTGCTGAAAGACAACCATGTTGACTTCGCAGGCGGCATTGCCAACGCCATCAACCGTTGCCATGCCTACCTCAAAGAGAAGGGCCTCGACCTGAAGATTGAGATTGAGGTGCGCTCGTTCGACGAACTGCAACAGGCCATGGACTGTGGCGGCATCGACCGCATCATGCTCGACAACTTCAGCGTGGCCGACACGAAGAAGGCCGTCGAAATGGTGGGTGGACGCTTCGAGACCGAATCAAGCGGCGGCATCACCTTCGATACCATCCGCGACTATGCCGAGTGTGGAGTGGACTATGTTTCCGTAGGCGCGCTCACCCATTCGGTAAAAGGGCTCGACATGAGTTTCAAGGCTTGCTGAGCCATTTCTGAGGTTGCACTCTGCCAATAAAGCAAATGGCAGAGTGCAACGTTTTTTTATGTGTGTTACAAAAAAGCTCATGGTAAAAAAACATATCTTGACGGCCATGCTCTCTCTGTTCGCATGGTGTGGCTTTGCCCACGGACAGATGAATTGCGGGTCGCCCGTGAATTACGAAATCTTACTGGCAGGAAACTTTGGTGAACCGCGCCCCAACCATTTCCATGGAGGCATAGACGTCAAGACCGGGCAAGTGGAAGGCAAACCCATCTTCTCGATTGCCGACGGTTACGTGGAGCGTCTCACTGTGGGCCTTTACGGTTTTGGCAATGCTGTCTTTGTGCGCCATCCCGAAGGTTACACCAGTGTTTATTGCCATCTGAAGAAATTCGCACCTGCCCTGCAGGCCGCCCTTCGCCGTTGGCAGTACAACCACGAAAGCTATCAGGCCGACGTCCATCTGAAAGCCACTGACTGTCCTGTTGCCAAAGGCCAGCTCATAGCACTGAGCGGCAACACGGGGTCGTCGCAAGCACCTCATCTGCATTTGGAAATCCATGACACCCGGACATGGAACATGCTTGACCCGCTGGTTTTTCTGAAGCCGTTTGTCAAAGACTCCACACCGCCGCAGGCTCATGCCTTCATGGCCTATCCCATGCCGGGCGAGGGCGTTTTCAACGGCGGGGCCAAGCAACAGTATTTTGGTTTTTCGTCCCATCATTTGGCGCGTGAATTCACGGCATGGGGAAGGGTAGGGTTTGGCATTTGGGCCAACGACTACATGGAGCAGAGCTACAACAATTACGGCATCAGGAAAACTTCGCTGACAGTGGACGGACGTGAGGTGTTCAGAAGCGATGTCAACGACATTCCAACAGGCGCCAACCTCATGGTCAACTCCTGGGGCGACTACCATCACTACCTGCGCAGCAACGTTTGGTACATGCGATCCTATATTGAACCGGGCAACACTTTGCAGATTCTGCATGCCGACGAAAACCGTGGTGTCATCGACTTCAACGAAGAACGGCCTTATCAGCTGAAATATACGCTCACCGACTTTGCCGGCAACACCAGCGAATACGAGTTTACCGTGCGTGGTGAGAAACGTGCCATTCCCGCAGTCCGCCTCGCCAACATTTTGCGGCTGATGAAGTGGAACCGCGTGAACCATTACTTCGCGGAAGGAATGGAACTGGTTCTTCCCAAGCATGTGTTGACGAAAGATGTCGAGCTCACACCTGGCATCGTCAGTCAGCCGTCGAGATATTCGGATGCCTACACCCTCGAAACGGAGGGCTCCTATCCGCTGATGTCGTGGGGAAGGTTGCGGCTGAAGTGCCATGCGTCACTCCCCGTGAAGGATTCCACCAAACTATATGTTGTCTCCCACTGGGGCACAGACCGTTTCATGGGCGGCAAGTGCAGGAATGGATGGGTGGAGGCACGCATCCGCGAATTGGCAGCTACCTACGAAGTGGAATACGACGATGTGCCGCCAATCGTCAATGCCAAGAGCCTAGGACAGCGCATCACCATAGGAATCATGGACACAAAGAGTGGCATCAGCACCTTCAGAGGCTATGTGGATGGTCAGTTTGTGCTGTTCGAAGAAGTGGCGAAAAGTCCGTGGGTGAGCTGCGACCTGGCACAAACACCCATCAAGCGAACCGGCAAGATGCGAAAACTGAAATTCGTAGCGCGCGACAATCTGCAGAACGAGCGCGTCTATGAAACGCAATTCTTCTATTGAGTTGCCCATACAAAAGCAAACAACAAAACTTTAATCAACAAACAATAAAAGAACCACTTATACTAGTATGATGAAAAGAATCCTCCTTTCTGTCTTGGCTGTCTGTGGCATGGCTATGCCCTCGACGGCATGTACAAACTTCATTGTGGGCAAGAACGCCTCTACCGATGGCAGCGTGATGTGTACATACAATGCCGATTCATACGGCATGTTCATAGGGCTCTGCCATTTCCCTGCCGGAAAACATGAAAAGGGAGCCATGCGTCAGATTTACGACTGGGACACCAACAAGTATCATGGTGCGATTGCCGAGGCGCCTGAAACCTACAACGTGATAGGCAACATCAACGAATATCAAGTGACCATCGGCGAGACCACTTTCGGCGGACGTGAAGAGATGGTCGATACAACTGGCATCATGGACTACGGTTCGCTCATCTACGTGGCGCTGCAGCGTTCCAAGACTGCCCGTGAGGCCATTCGCACAATGACGTCGCTCGTAGAGCAGTACGGATACAATTCGGAGGGCGAAACGTTTACCATCTGCGACGCCAACGAAGCTTGGATCATGGAGATGATGGGTTGCGGAAGCGACCGCAAGGTGTCAAAAGAACGTACCGTCTGGGTGGCCATCCGCATTCCCGACGATGCCATCTGCGCGCATGCCAACCAGAGCCGCATCACCCGCTTCGACATGAAGGACTCCAAGAATGTCATGTTCTCAAAGAACGTGGTGAAATACGCCCGCAAGATGGGTTGGTTCAATGGCAAGGACGCCGATTTCAGCTACAACGACGCCTACGCCAAGCCCGACTTTGGTGGACGGCGCTATTGCGAGGCACGTGTATGGTCGTTCTTCCGTCATTTCGACAAGTCGTTCGACCGTTACCTGCCTTTCGTCATGGGTAAGGAACCGCTGGAGAACTGCGAACGCATGCCGCTGTGGATAAAGGCTCCCCACAAGGTCAGCCCCCAAGAGCTGATGGAGTGCATGCGCGACCACTATGAAGGTACTGCCCTGGCTCTCGACAAGGATCTTGGCTGTGGCATCTGGGAAATGCCTTATCGCCCCACACCGCTCTCTTTCAAGGTGGATGGTAAAGAGTATTTCAACGAGCGCCCCACCAGTACACAACAGACGGGGTTCAGCTATGTGAGCCAGATGCGTTCGTGGCTGCCCCGCGAGATTGGCGGTTTGTTCTGGTTTGGCAACGACGACGGCAACATGGTGGCCTACACCCCCATTTACTGCGGCAACACCACACAGCCCGAATGTTACAATACGCCCGGTGCTGACGCGCTGACTTTTTCTGACAAGAACGCCTACTGGATTTGCAACTGGGTGAGCAACATGGTCTATCCACGCTACTCCATGATGTTCCCCTCGCTGAAGGAAGTGCGCGACTCGCTGGAACGCAGTTATTTCGAACAGCAGAAAACGGTTGAAGAGCGCGCTGTAATGCTATATGCACAGGACAAGTCGGCTGCCATTGATTATCTGAACAACTACAGCAATACACAGGCCCAGCAGATGCTGGCCCGTTGGAAAGACTTGGCCATCTACTTGATTGTGAAGTATAACGACATGAGTGTGAAGCCCGACGAGAACGGACGTTTCCTTCGCACCAAGGAAGGCATTGGCGCCACGGTCAAGCGCCCTGGCTATTCCGAGAGTTTTGCCCGCAAGATGCTGAAGGCGACGGGCGATTTCTATGCCGTTCCTGAGAAGAAGTAGGGACAGCGGGACAAAAAGAAAGAGTTGTGGAGTAAAAAGCTGTTGGAAACATGCTGATGTAGTTTCCTTTGGCTTTTTACTCCACAACTCTTTATTATGATGTTCTCAATGATGGATTCGCGGTGAAGGCTTCACATCTTTGGAGTTGCAGCGGAGTCCTCCAGTTCTTTGGCCAGGAACTCCGGGGTGAAGCCCTTGTCGCTTTGGGCAACTTCCTCAGGAGTGCCGGTAGAGAGCACAAGTCCGCCGTTGCGTCCTCCTTCGGGCCCCATGTCGATGATGTAGTCGGCCAATTTGATGACATCCAGGTTGTGCTCAATGACGATGACGGTGTTTCCACGTTCCACAAGTCGCTGGAGCACGTCCATGAGAATGCGAATGTCCTCGAAGTGGAGCCCAGTGGTGGGCTCGTCGAGTATATAGAGCGTTTTCCCGGTGTCTCGCTTGCTGAGTTCGGCGGCCAGTTTGACGCGCTGGCTTTCGCCTCCCGAGAGTGTTGTGCTAGGCTGGCCCAACTTGATGTAGCCGAGCCCCACGTCCTGTATGGTTTTTATCTTCTGCAGGATGGCAGGCACATTCTCGAAGAATTCAACAGCTTGGTTGATGGTCATGTCCAGCACGTCGGCAATGCTCTTTCCCTTGTAACGCACTTCCAGCGTCTCGCGATTGTAGCGTTTTCCGTGGCATACTTCACAGGGCACCATCACGTCGGGCAGGAAGTTCATCTCTATGGTCTTGTATCCGTTGCCGCTGCAGGCCTCGCACCGTCCTCCCTTCACGTTGAACGAAAACCGTCCGGGTTTGTAGCCCCTGATTTTTGCTTCGGGCAGATTGACAAAGAGCGAGCGTATGTCGCTGAACACACCCGTGTATGTGGCCGGATTGGAGCGCGGCGTACGTCCGAGTGGCGACTGGTCAACGTTGACAACTTTGTCAATGTACTGCAGTCCTTCTATCGAGTCGTAGGCCATGGGGCGCTTGAGCGAACGGTAGAAATGTTGGCTGAGAATAGGCTGAAGCGTCTCGTTGATGAGCGTTGATTTTCCGCTTCCGCTGACCCCTGTTACCACAATGAGTGTTCCAAGAGGGAAATCCACGTCGATGTGGCGCAGATTGTTGCCACTGGCTCCACGCAGTGAAAGAACGTGGCCGTTGCCCTTGCGCCTTTGCGCCGGCAGTGCTATCTGTTTGTGGCCGAAGATATATTGGGCGGTGATGTTTCGTGTGCTGTCGATGCTGGTGCCGAGGAGTGTCTTTTCCATCTGCTCGGGCGTACCCTGAAACACCACCTCGCCGCCCCGTCTTCCAGCCTTTGGCCCTATGTCCACAATGTAGTCGGCACTGAGCATCATGTCTTTGTCGTGTTCCACCACGATGACAGTGTTGCCCAAGTCGCGCAACTGCTTCAGCGAGTGGATGAGCCGCTGGTTGTCGCGCTGGTGGAGTCCGATGCTGGGTTCGTCGAGAATGTAGAGCACGTTGACGAGCTGCGAGCCTATTTGTGTGGCCAGTCGTATGCGCTGGCTCTCACCTCCTGACAGGGTTGCCGACTGTCTGTTAAGGGCGAGATAGGAGAGTCCCACTTCAAGCAGAAAATCCACCCGAGTGCGTATTTCCTTGAGTATTTCTGCCGCAATGCGTTGCTGCTTGGGCTCAAGATGTTTTTCCGCTTCGTCGAGCCATTCCCGCAGTTCGCTGATGTCGAGGTTTGAAACCTGCGAGATGTTCTTGTCCCAAATGCGATAGGAGAGGGCCTCGCGGTTGAGTCGCATTCCCTTGCATTCCGGACACTGGCAGGTGGCCATGAACTGGTCGGCCCACTTTTGGCCACTGGTCGAGTCATCGTTCTCGATGACGTTGCGCAGATATTTTATGACCCCATCAAAGCTGACGAAATAGTCGCTGGTGGTATGGATGACTTCTTTGGGAATGCGAACATTCTGGAGCGTACCATAGAGAATTTCGTTGAGAGCATCGTCGGTGATTTCGCCCACAGGAGTCTTGATGTCCTGCTCATAATTGTGCAGAATGGCGTCGATCTGCCAGAAAATCATTTGGTTCTTATACTTTCCAAGTGGTGCGATGGCTCCCTCATAAATGGAAATGCTACGGTCGGGAATCACTTTGTTGAGGTCAATCTCGTTCACATAGCCCAGTCCCTTGCAGTGGGGGCATGCACCCTCTGGAGAGTTGAACGAGAAATTGTTGGGAGCCGGCTCACTGTAAGAGATTCCTGTGGTGGGGCACATCAGCCGGCGCGAAAAGTTCCTCACGCTGCCGTCAGCCTGGTCGAGAATCATCAGCACACCATCCCCCTGTTTCATGGCCATTTCTACACTTTTGCGCAGCCGTTCGTCCTGGGTGTCGGCCAGCACCTGCATCTTGTCGATGACCACTTCAATGTTGTGGTTTTTGTAGCGGTCCACCTTCATGCCGCGAGTGATTTCCTCCAAATTTCCGTCCACACGGACGTAGAGGTACCCCTTGTGGCGCATGTTCTCGAAGAGTTCGCGGTAGTGTCCCTTTCGCGAGCGCACCAGCGGAGCCAGAATGTAGATGCGATGTTCTGCGTAGCGGTCACGGATCATGCTGACCACCTGGTCTTCAGTGTATTTCACCATGGGTTCGCCCGTTGCGTAACTGTAGGCGGTGCCAGCCCTGGCGTAGAGCAATCTGAGATAGTCGTATATCTCGGTGGTGGTGCCTACGGTGGAGCGTGGATTTTTGTTGGTGGTTTTCTGTTCTATGCTGATGACGGGGCTCAGTCCGGTTATCTTGTCAACATCGGGTCGCTCCATGCCTCCAAGAAAGTTGCGGGCATAGGCCGAAAAGGTCTCAATGTAACGTCGCTGCCCCTCGGCGAAGATGGTGTCGAATGCAAGCGACGACTTGCCCGAGCCTGAAAGCCCCGTAACCACGGTGAGGCTGTTGCGCGGTATCTCCACGTCGATGTTCTTGAGGTTGTGTACACGCGCACCCCATACATTTATTTTTTGGTCTTCTCGTTGCATGTGGAAAGAATGATTCAATGAATGGCTTCGAGTCGTTGACGAGCGGCGCTCAAGGTTCGTTGCTGGTCGAACCACTTTCGGTGATGTAGCCACGCAGCAAGTTAACGTCTTTCTTGATGTTGAAAATTCGGCCGTCAGCTCCTTTGGCCTTTACCAGTACAAAATATACACCGTCCTTCACATCGTGGCCGTTGAACTTGCCGTCCCATCCCTCGCCGTTGGGGTCGTCCCACTCGTAGAGTTTCTGTCCCCAGCGGTTGAATATGATGGCATGGAACTCTATGAGACTCTCGTGCTTCTTCACGTGATAGAAATCGTTACGCGTATCGCCGTTGGGTGAGAAAGCATTGGGCATCTCCAGAATGCTCCTGTTGATGGTACACGCGAGTGGCTGCTGCATCGTGCCCCAGTAGTCGGTGGTATAGGCCACGGTGTCGTTGCCGTTGACAAAGGTGGCATAACAGACGATGAAATGTTGACCGGCCTGCATGAAGGTATATTCCGTTTCCTCTTCGTAGCGCACAAGATAAGGGTCGCCCTCCATGGTGTCAAGATAGAAACGCCACTCGTAGCTGGGTGTGTAGTCACCAACGTTCTTGGGATTGGCACGGAAGATGCACGTGAGCGGGGCGGACCCCGCTTTGTTGTCGCTCACTTCTTCGCCCTGGCTTGTGGTGTAAGTGGCGGTAGGGGAGATGGTCGGCAATTCGTCTTGTGCCAATACGACATTCTCTGCCAGCATCAAGACGGCCATCATCAAGAATGTCCTGAGATGCAGTTCGATTATTCTCTTCATATCGTTTTCGTTCGTTTTGTTCATGTTGCTTGCAGCGATTTGATGCAAGCCCCGAAAGGATTCAGCATGCAAAAGTACATAAAAACAAACGAAAAGCCAAATCTTTTTGTGATTATCATTCAGGACACTACTTCCCCCACTCACTTTCTCCAGAAACGGTGGGTAATGTCCTCGAACGAGCCGTCGTCGTTCTTGCGGTAGAGCCGTTGGTTGGTGGTGGGTTTCCCAAGGGGGCCCAGGTGGCGGATGTAGGGCCCAATCTTGATATAGTCAAAGTCGGTCTTGCGTATGGCCGAGGGGATGCGCAACCGTCCGCTGTACCACGCCACGTGCAACAAAGGATACTCCTCGTGGATATATTGTGCCAGAATGTTGACAGCCATGGGGTCAGCGTCGCCGCCCATGAATGCCAAACATGTTATTTGTCGTTCGTATTTAGCCACGAAGTTGTCTATGGCGTTAGTGTCCAGTGGCAACCCGATATCCTCCCAAAGGTAGCGGCTGTGGCATCCCGGGCAGTGGCAGGGGCAATTGGAGATGTTGATGGCCAGTGTCACCTCATCGGGTATTTCCTGGAACACGATGTCCGTGTTGACGTATTTGAGCATTTCTTTTTCAATAACATAGTTAGCGGGAGTCAACTCCCGCTAACTCCCGCTTTTTTTCTTTCAGTTGCTTATTCGGCGTGTGCATGTGCGTAGTAACGTCGTGCTGCCTCTTCCTGACGCGGCTGTGAGAAGTTGCTCACCCGCTTCAGGTATCCTATGATGCGGGTCATGTAGTCCACGTTCTTCGAGTGGCAGTGGGGGCACTCTTTCAGGTAGCGTTTGTCTATGTGTCCACACTCGTTGCACACGGTATTGGGAATGTTGAAGGTGAAGTAGTTGCATCCTTCCTGCGCTGCCACGCGCAAAAGGTGGGCATACTGCTGTTTCGACAGGTGCTCGTCAAGGTTCATGTGAAGTGCCGAGCCGCCGGTGAGATGCTCTATGTAGGGCGCTCCGTGCAGTTTGAACTTGTCAATGATGGTGAGCGAATCGTCCTCAACAACGTAGAAATAAGAATTGTAACAATCGCGGGGCACAAAGTAGCCGTCCTCGCGGTCCCACTTGGCGTGCTTCACTCCCACGTTCTCGGCGGGAATCATTTCGCAGTTGAACATCACGTCCTTCGTGCGGTATTTCTTGTTGTACTTCTCGATGAGCCCGAGTACACCTTGCACAAAGTGCAGATAGTCGTCGTTGGGCGAAATCTTCAACCCCATGAACTCGGCGGCCTCCACCAGTCCGTTGATGCCTATGGTGAGGTACTGACGGGCAATGTTGATGTATCCGGCATCAAACAGAGGCAGCATGCCGTGGCTCTGCAGCTCCTTCAGGTTCTCGTTGTAGGCCAACTGCACCTTGTGGCACAAGTCGATTACACCGCTCAGATAGTCCTTGTAGTCCAGCCCATGGTTCACGGCGTACTGTATGCAGCGGTTCAGGTTGATGGTGAGGACGCTTTTCGAACCCGTACTTACACCTCCCGCTCCAAGTGTGTAGCTGAATCCATTGTCGGTGATTTCGTTGCGCAGTCGGCAACAGCTCGAGAGCGAGTCGGCATTGTCGCTCATGTAGGTGAAGAACGAGTGGCCCTCGGCATACATCTCTGCAGTGAAGTCGCCCCATTCCGGGTCTTTGCATTCACCATTCTTGTCGGTGAGCAGGGCCATGGTTTCCACGGGGAAGGTGAGGAGCGTCTTGGTGCGCTCTTTGTTAAACCACTTCATGAAGCGTTTCTGCAGCCATGAGAGTCCCTCCCAGTCGGGTTTTTCGCCGTTGGGGAAGTAGAAGTCGCCAAAAATACTCTCGAAGTAGTAGCGGTCATAGTAGGCCACGTTCCAGAACACGGCCTGATAATTGCGCGCCCCAGTGGGCTGATTGAGCGTATAGACAATCTGTTCGAAACAGTCGGTAATCACTTTGTCGATGCTTCGGTGCTTGAGACTCAGGTCCACCACCTCGTCGGACCGCAGGTAGTAGTCCTTGCCATATTCCAGCCCGATGAAGTAGTTCATATACATCAGAAACTCTGGAGTGGCGCAGGCACCACTGAGCATGCTCGACACCATGAAAACCATGTTGACAAACCCTCCACAGAACGACTTGAGGTTTGTGGGAGCGGTCGAGTTGCCGCCGATGGAAGCCGTTCCTCCTATGAGCCAAGGATACATTGTGATGGAGGCACAGTAGTTTGCCAGCGAGGTCTCATCATTCTTGTAGATGAAATGGTGGGTCAGCTTGTCTATGTATTCATCTGCCAGCTGCTTGCCGTACATTTTCTTGATGCGGTCGGTGAGCAGTCGGCGGTTCAGACGGATGAAGTTCGATTTTGGCAACTCGCCAATCAGCGTGGCGATGTTTTTGTGCTCCACGTTTGCATTGGCGTCATACTTCGAGCCCGTTGCCGCATTCACCGATTCACAATATTCCGAGAGGAACTGCAGCTTGGCCAACGTCTCTCGATCCTCTGAGTGTTGCTGCCGATAGAGCATGAACGACTTGGCCACGCGGTAGAACCCTTCGCGCATGAGAGCTTCTTCCACTTGGTTCTGTATGTCTTCTACCTTTATGTCGTCATGAATGTCCAAGTGGCTGAGAATCTTTGAGATAGTTCCAAGGTCGGCAGGCTGGTTGACACTGTCAAAAGCCTTGATGATGGCATTCATGATTTTGTCAAGAGAGAAGCGGTCTTTCGATCCGTCTCTTTTCGTGATGGTGAAATTCTTAATTTCCATGGTTTTCTCTTATGTTGTTTTTTTGTGCTTCTTTGCTTTCTTAGGATGACTCTTAGTATGTGCTTTTGTTTCTGCAAGTTGTCCGTTTTGGAAAACTTTTTTGAAATGCAATTCCAAAAAGTTGTCCGTTTTGGAAAACCCTAATCGAGTGCAAAGATACATATTTTGTCCAATATGACAATAATATTCTATGAAAATTTTCTAAAAATTTCGTTTCCACATTTCTTGGTTGTTTTCAAAGCAAAGAAAAAGTTTTGCAGAATTATGTTCTTTTGAGAGGTTGGCTCTATGCCTTTTTATGGCATAATTCAACTTTCGGAGGTTAAGTAAACAAGGAGTTTCAAGGGGTTGCAAGGAGTTTCAAGGAGTTGCAAGGAGTTGCAAGGAGTTTCAAGGCATTAGCTTTTGCTCTGAGTCCTTCTGCTTTTGGGAAACACGTCATAAATCATAAAAGTGTGTTTCTGAAAGGTGAAAGGTGAAAAAACAAAAAAACTTTTTGGTTTTTTGCACGCTTAATCGTACCTTTGCACACAGAACGCAGTGTTCCGGCTCTGCCGCTGGTGCCCTTGGGGCACGAGAGGAAAGTCCGGGCAGCACAGGGTGCTCCACTTCTGAAAGTAGAAGCTGCTGGTGACAGCAGGAGCAGGCAGAAGAAAACAACCGCCCCGCCACAGTGTGGGGTAAGGGTGAGAAGGTGGTGCAAGAGACCACCAGCTGGCGGGTGATCGTCAGGCTGTGCCTTCTGGAGGCTGCAAGTTCATGTAAACCGCCGTATTATGGAGAGTTGCCCGCTCAACGGCTCTCGCCCACATCTTCCTTCGGGATATGTCGGGGGAGACCGCGGCGGAGGGTGGAATGCTTGAGCCGCAGGGTGACTTGCGGCCTAGATAAATGGCAGGCACTCCTCAGCGCCGAGAGGCTTGTGGAGAACAGAACCCGGCTTACAGGAACACTGCTTTCTTTTTTCTCCGTTTCCCCGCCTTTCATTCGTTCCTCGTCGCTTCCTTTCAAGAGCCACTCGGTAGGCTGCACGTCAGCAAGTGGAGTAGGGGGCCAACAGCATGGAGGCGGAGAGGAAAAGCAGGTTGTTCAAAAAAAATAGAGAGACACAAAGAAAGTAAACGCTGATGTTCAAAATAAAAGTTCCAAATTTCGACGCAAAGCATATCTGGAAGCGGGTGACCACACTTGCCAAGTTTCTTGCCACGGAGGTTTCAACCAAGCGTGTGCTCGACTCTGCCGCTGCCCTGACTTACTCCACGCTGCTGGCCATCGTGCCCATTCTTGCGGTTGTCTTTGCCGTGGCTCGTGGCTTCGGCTACTCCAAGTACATTGAGATGTGGTTCCGCGACACTCTCTCGAGCCAGCCGCAGGCGGCCGAGGTGCTCATTGGATTCGTCAACTCTTATTTGGTCCACACCAAGAGTGGCATCATTCTCGGAATGGGACTGCTCTTCATGCTCTGGACGGTCATCATGCTGGTGAGGAACGTGGAGAACACCTTCAACTCCATCTGGCAGGTTGAAAAGACCCGCGAACTGTTCCGCACCTTCACGGACTACATAGCCATGCTCTTTCTTGTGCCCATCGTCATCGTGCTCATGGCGGGTATCTCCATCTTTATGGCCACTGTGGCGGGCGATCTGGACAACTATGTGGTGCTTGGCCCCATCTGGCGGTTTCTCATTCGGCTGACACCTTATATTATATTGTCGGCCATCTTCATCGCCCTCTATGTGTTCATGCCCAACACCAAGGTGAAGCTCAGCTCGGCCATTGTACCTGGCATTTTGGCAGGCATTGCCATGCAGTTGCTGCAGTGGGTCTATATCCATTCTCAGATATGGGTGACCAGCTATAACGCCATCTATGGTTCGTTTGCCGCGCTGCCACTGTTCATGCTATGGGTGCAATTCTCATGGACCATCTGCTTGTTCGGGGCAGAGCTTACCTATACCACACAGAACCGGGAGGATTTCGCGTTCATGGCCGACTCCACGCAAATGAGCCACCGCTACAAGCTGTTGCTCAGCATCATGTTGATGAGCCTCATTTGCAAGCGAACCATCGAACGGGGCAAGGCCTACACCGCCCTCGAACTGAAACAGAAGACCAACATCCCCATCCGTATCACCCACGATTTGCTCTACGACCTATGCAATGCTGGCCTTATTGGCGAATATTTCGAGGGCGACAAGAAAAGCGAAGAACCAGTCTATCTGCCCCGAGGGGCAACCGAAAGTGTCAGTGTAGGCGAAGTGGTGGACCGTCTGGAGGCTTGTGGACAGTGGAATCTGAACATTGGGCTGCGCCAGTTTGTGGTCGAACACGGTCTGAACACGCAAACATGGGGCGAAGCCTATGCCCTCAGAAGCAGCTACCTCAAGGAAGAACGCAACATTCTGCTGAAGGATTTGTAACGACGAGTTATGGGGTGGGAGGAGTCTGGAGTTCCCAAAAGGCGACAGCTGCTGCCGCGGCAACGTTGAGTGAGTCAACGCCGTGGGCCATCGGTATGCGTACTACGTAGTCGGCATCGGCAATGGCCTCCCGGGGCAATCCGTCGCCCTCGGTGCCCATGACTATGGCCAACCGCGGCTCGGCCTTCAGGGCGGCGTTAGTGATGGAAACAGAACGGTCGGTCAGCGCCATGGCCGCCGTGCGGAACCCCAGCCTTCGCAACTCAGCAAGCCCTGATTGGGGCAACCACGTCCATGGCACGAGGAACACTGAGCCCATCGATACGCGGATGGCCCGTCGGTTCAGCGGGTCGCACGAGTCGGGAGTGAGCAGCACACCGTCAATGCCGAGTGCGGCAGCCGACCGGAAGATGGCTCCAATGTTGGTGGTGTCCACCACTCCGTGGATGACCACAACGCGGCTCGCGCCTTGGCAGACCTCCTGCACAGAGAAGGGCTCGGGGCGGCGCATGGCGCACAGAACGCCACGCGTGAGGGTATAGCCCGTGAGCTGGCTCAGCAGTTCCCGCTCGCCAGTATAAACGGGAACCCCTTCTCCGCACTGGCTGATGATGTCGGCTGCGTCGCCCACGACGTGGCGCCGCTCGCAGAGCAGGGCCTGCGGCTCGTATCCTGCTTTGAGGGCCACGCGGATTACTTTGGGGCTCTCGGCAATGAATATACCCTTTTGGGGTTCCAGACGGTTGCGCAGTTGCGACTCGGTGAGTGTGCTGAACAGTTCAGCCCCCGGCTGATGGAGTGATGTGAGTTCTATGAGTTTCATAGGCATGGAGATTGAATCAATTTGTGCAAAGGTAATGCAAAAAATCGACTTTATGGACAATGGTCTCGTTTTTTTGCATTACCTTTGCACCGAGAAATCAGAAGAAACACGAATAAGATGAACCCGAACCGCCAGAACCAGTACGACCACTACACGGTCGTGAAGACGGCCCCACTGCTGGACTACCTGCTGGAAACCATCAGGGGTAGCCGCACAAAAATAAAAGCCACGCTCCAGGGGCGTGGCATCAAGGTGAACGGCAAGGTGGTCACCCAATACGACTATCAGCTGCAACCAGGCATGAGGATTGACGTGAGCAAGTCGAAACGCAACGACCAGTTCAAGAGTCGCTATGTGAAACTCATCTACGAGGACGCATACATGGTCGTGGTTGAGAAAAACGTGGGCATCCTCTCGATGGCGGCGGGCCATGCCTCGCTGAATGTCAAGAAAGTGCTCGACGACTACTTCGCCCGTACGCGGCAGAAATGTACCGCCCACGTGGTACACCGGCTAGACCGCGACACTAGCGGCCTTATGATTTACGCCAAGGATATGAAGACGGAGCAGGCTCTTGAGCACAACTGGCACGAGACGGTTTATGATCGCCGCTACGTGGCGGTGCTCAGCGGCCAGATGGAAACGCCCGAGGGCACTATTGCCAACTGGCTGAAGGACAACAAGGCATACGTCACTTTTTCTTCACCCGTTGACAACGGCGGCAAGTATGCCATCACCCATTTCTTCACCCTTGAGAGTGACGGCGAGCACTCGCTGGTGGAATTCAAACTAGAAACCGGACGCAAGAACCAGATACGTGTGCATGCAGCCGACATGGGGCACCCCGTTTGCGGTGACGTGAAATACGGCAATGGTGACGATCCGCTCCACCGACTCTGCTTGCATGCTTTCCTGTTGTGCTTTACCCATCCCGTAACAGGCGAACGCATGGAGTTCGAAACGCCCGTGCCGCAGTCGTTCCGCAGTTTGTTCAGAAAAACCAAATAAAAAAATATAAAGGAGAAGACGAAAATGCTTTCAGACTATATGATTTACGCCATAGCCATTCTGGCCATTCTGGCGGTCGTGCTGGCCGTCAAAAAAGCCGTGGGCTGTCTGGTCAAAACCATCATCCTGATAGTGGCACTGGGTGTGCTCTACTATTACCTGTTCCTTTAATACTCGGTCTTGTCCTCCTTGTCGCGCCAGAGATCAAAGGCCTTGATGGTCTCGTCGCGCAGAAGGATTTCCGACGGTTTCATCCTTTCCTCGGTGGGCAGGGCTATTTCTTGGTATATGAAGTCATCATCGAAACCTATGGCGCCGGCGTCCTTACGGTCGTTGGCATAGTAGATTTTGTCCAAGTGAGCCCAGTAGATGGCACCGAAGCACATGGGACATGGCTCGCACGATGTGTAAATCTCGCAGCCCTCGAGGTCGAAGGTTCCCAGCGTCTTTGCCGCCTTCCTAATGCACGACACTTCGGCATGGGCCGTCGGGTCACAGTCGATGGTGACACAGTTGGAAGCCTCGGCCACTATCTCGCCGTTTTTGGCAAGACGGCACCGAAGGGGCCGCCTCCATTGTTGACACTTTCAACAGAAAGTTGTATGGCTCTGCGCATCAGTTCGTATTTGTCCATAGCTTGTCATTTTTTTTGGTTTGCAATAATTTAATATACAGCTTTTAAAAAGAGTAACCTGTCTCACTCCAAAAATCACCCCTTAGGAATGGTGGGAGTCTGCGGTTTGGTGTTTCGTTGAGATTTCGCTTTTTCGGTCACAGAGACTCTGTGCGTAATCTCCTCCCTTCAAGGGAAGGGGTGGTGGCTGTAAGATTTATCCATTATGTGCTCCTGGGTTTATCTGGCTGAAGATGTTGCGGTGGTGGTGGCTGTAAGATTTATCCATTATGTGTTTTGTTGGCGGAATGTTGGCAGGGGTTACCTTCTGGCAACGTTTCCGTTTCCGAGCAGTTTCTCCATTCTTTTCAGTCCCTCTGTCATCGTGGCTCGTGGGCAAGCGATGTTGATTCGTATGTATCCCTCGCCAGCCTCTCTTCCGTACATCGTGCCCGGATTTACCTGCACCCGCGCCTCGGACATGAGGCGTTCGGCCAGTTGCTCAGCTCCCATACCCGTGGCTCTGATGTCGGTCCACACCAGATAAGTACCCTCAAGACGGGCCAACGGCAGGTGGGGCAGCCTGTGGGCAAAAAAGTTGCAGAGTTCTCGGTAGTTTTCGTCCAGATATTGACAGAGCTCCTCTAGCCACTCTTCACCTTCGTTGTAGGCAGCTTCAAGGCCGACTACTCCGAAGGGGTTGACATCGCACACCTCGTTGATGTTGATGGCACGGTCTATGCGTTGGCGGGTCTGCTCGTCGTTGCATATGATGTTGGCAATCTGCAGCCCCGCCGTATTGAACGATTTGCTGGGCGAATTACAGGTGATGCTGTTGTCCAAACATTTCTTGGACACCGAAGCGAAGGGTACATATTTGTTCCCCCCAAGTGTGAGTTCGCAATGAATCTCATCGGCCACCACCTTGACTCCGTGGCGCATGCAGATGTCGTTGAGTTGCTGCAGTTCTTCGCGGTGCCAAACCCGTCCACCTGGGTTATGCGGATTGCAAAGCAGTAGCAGCTTGGCGCGCGGATGGGCAACTTTACGTTCCAAATCGTCATAGTCCATTCGGTAGGTGAAGAACTGTTCTTCCGTAGCGGAACCTTCCCTGGCAGCGGCAGGCACTCTCAACAACGGGTTCTCCACCACCTGGCATCCATTGTTACGGATGGACGAGAAGAAACAGTTATAGACGGGCGTCTGCACTATCACCTGATCGCCCGGCTCGGTCAGAGCCTTCACCACGGCACTCAGCGCAGGCACCACACCGCTGGTGTATTGAATCCATTCACGGTTGATGGACCACTTGTGGCGACGAGCAAACCAACCGATGACGGCATTGTAGTAGCTTTCGGGCACCAGTGTGTAGCCGAACACACCATGCTCCACGCGGCGTTTCAGGGCATCGACGATGGCCGGTGCCGTCTGGAAGTCCATGTCGGCCACCCACATGGGTATCACGTCGTCGCGTCCGCTCTCGTCCCACTTGTACGAGTTGGTGTGACGGCGGTCGATGGGTATGTCGAAATTGAATTTCATTTTCCTCTCAATATGATTTCACAGTCGGCGGGGCCTTTAATGTTCTCGTCGATGGTGACGCTGCCTATCTCGTCGGCCACGATGCGCCCGCTGGCAGGGTTCTTTATGTTGGTGATGGCTCCGCGTATGTCGGCCTGCACGGTGGAATATTCGAACACACGGTCGCAAGCCTGGTCGAAGGTGCAGTTCTCCAGCACCAAGTCCTCGGCGTAGCAGAGCAGCTGTTCGCCTGCCAAATGGCAGTTCACCAGGCGCACGTTCTTAGAGTGCCAGGCCAAGTATTCACCGTCGAGCGTCGAGTCGTAAATGGTGACGTTCTCACACTCCCAGAACGAGTCTTTAGTGACGATGTTAGCGTTGTGAATTTCCACATTCTTGCAGTACTGGAACACATACTTTGAGTCGCTCACCAGCCCATCCACGAATATGTTCTCCGAGAACATGAAGGGGTATGTGCCGTCGTGCAGCCTGACGTTGTGCAGTTTCAGGTTTTTCACACGCCAGAACGTTTCGTCAGCGTCATTGATGGTGACGTTTTCCAGTTCTACGTTTTCCATTTCGCGGAAGAACTTCGGTCCGTCAATCACGCAGTCCTTCATCACCATGTTCTGCGAGTACCAGATGGCCGAGCGCGAACCCGGGGCGAAGTAGCAGTTGCTTATGCGCGAGCCGTTGACGTGCCACCAGGGGTACTTGCCGTAGAATCGGCAGCCCTCTGCTTCTATGTTCGAACATTCCTTGATGCCCGATTCACCATCGGTGATGGTCACGTTGATGAGCCTCATGTTATGCGACTCGAAGAGAGGGCGTTCGCCGCCGAATTCTTTGTCTCTGATTTCTTCCATTGTTATCTTTCTGTATTTCTTGTTTCCTGTGTTTTTTTGTTTATTTTGGTATTTGCGATCGCATCCCACTCGTGGGGTTAAGAGTCTTCTGGACTGTTCAGCTAACCCTTTCCTCCCATTTCTTCGTCGAAAATCCTGTCGAACACCTTGCGCAGTTCGCGCGGTTGGCCTATCAACTCGCGAATGGTTTTCAGGTTCTTCTCGTTGGGCGACCCCGCAATCCACAATTTGATGTATCCTTGGCTCGAGTATTTTTCTCTCATGTGCTCGACAAACCGCTGCCAGTGTTCCTCGCGGCTTTTCTCTGGATAGTGGTCCAAACCGAAGTCCACAGTGCGCCTGAATACCGATTGTGGCTCTAGGTCGCGGTCGGCCTCGGCCACGATTTTTCCGTAGATGCTCCGAGGTGCATGGCTGGCCGATGCACGGTGGTCCTCGACGGCCTCCTTCATGATTTTCAGCTGCTCGTCGTTGAACCACTTCTTCAACCGTGTGTCGGCCATGAGTATTTTCCCGCTTGTCAGATGGTGGACGGCGCGCGGCCCCTCAAGGCCCAAGTCGTGGTAGGCCGCAACCACGTAGGCCATGTTCATGTCGGCCCCTAGCTGCTTGGCCAGTTGCAGTGAGCGATTGATTACGCGGGTGGCGTGCCCCAAATTATGTGCGCTGTCGAACGAGTTGTATCGCGGCAGCACCTTTGTTTCCACCAATTCCATCAGATCGAGGCTCACACGGTTGTCTATCATAGTCGAATTTTGGGAGTTTTCTTTCGTTTGTGTGGTTTTCAGTGCAAAGGTAACACTATTTTCAGAAAATCGGGCATGAAAAAAGAAAGATTTTGGCCCGCCATGCCAAGAATCTACAAATTCTTTAGTACATTTGCAGCAAAACCAAAAACAAGATATGGAAAAAATACCCGTCGATTCTCCGCGCGCATGGCTTCTTGCCGCCCGCCCCAAGACACTCACTGGAGCAGCCGTGCCAGTGCTCATGGCCCTTAGCTTGGCATGGGCCGACAGCCGTGCTGCTGCCGTCCCCTTCAAGTGGACACCCGCCATGCTCTGCCTGCTCTTTGCCCTCATCATGCAGGTTGATGCCAATTTCATCAACGACTACTTCGACTTCCGCAAAGGCACCGACGGAGCCGGCCGACTGGGGCCCCGCCGAGCCTGCACACAGGGATGGGTGCGTATTGGCTCCATGCGCCGCGCCATCGGCCTCACCACCGTATTGGCCTGCCTCGTCGGCCTGCCCCTTGTTCTGTGGGGCGGTTGGCCCATGGTGGCCGTGGGTGCCGTGTGCGTGGCGTTCTGTTTCCTCTACACCACCCATCTGTCCTACATCGGGCTGGGTGACTTGCTCGTACTTGTGTTTTTCGGGCTCGTACCTGTCAGCCTCACTTACTATCTACAGCTCCACACCGTAACTACCGAGGTGCTGTGCGCCTCGGTAGCCTGCGGCCTGGTCATAGACACATTGCTCGTGGTCAACAACTATCGCGACCGCGACACCGACCGTCTCACTGGCAAGAACACCCTCGTGCTCCGCATCGGTCAGCGCGCCACCGAGTGGCTCTACCTGCTGTTGGGCGTGGCGGCCCTGCTTCTCGGTGCAGTCTTCATTTGCCGTGGGCGGTGGCCGGTCTTCGTTTTCCCACTGGCCTATTTGCCACTCCACGTCAGTACCTGGCGGCGCATGGTGCGTATCGGCCACGGCAAGACTCTCAACCTTATCTTGGCCCAAAACGCCCGCAACATGTTTGCTTACGGGTTGCTCTTCGCCCTCGGAGCATTGCTGTCAACCTAGTCCAGCTCCTCGTCCGCTTCGTAGCCTCCCATTTCCCTGATGGCGTTCTTCAGCATGGTGTGCTGGCGGTACAAGTGGTTCACAGCCTCCTCGCCCTGCGTATAGTCGTGCATGGGACTCTTCAGGAAGAAACTCAGGAAACGTTGCGTACCAAATCGTCCGGCCCTCGCGGCCAGGTCGCTGAGCAGACACAAGTCCAGACAAACCGGAGCAGCCAAGATGGAATCGCGGCAGAGGAAGTTGATTTTTATCTGCATCGGGTACCCCATCCACCCAAAGATGTCAATGTTGTCCCAGCTCTCCTTATTGTCGTTACGCGGCGGGTAGTAGTTTATTCTCACCTTGTGGTAGTAGTCGGTATATAGGTCGGGCTGCTCGTCGGCCTTGAGGATGGTTTCCAGCGTCGAAAGCTTCGACACCTCCTTGGTGCGGAAGTTTTCGGGTACGTCCAAAACCAGGCCATCCCTGTTGCCCAGAATGTTCGTCGAGAACCATCCGTCAAGCCCCAGACACCGTGTGCCAATGATGGGAGCGAATCCCGACTTGACCAACGTCTGCCCCGTCTTGAAGTCTTTGCCTGCAATGGGCATGCGCATTTTCTCAGCCAGTTCCCACATGGCCGGAATGTCCACCGTCGTGTTGGGTGCTCCCATCACGAAGGGGCATCCTTCGGCCAACGCCGCATAAGCGTAGCACATCGACGGGGCCACATGTTCACGGTCGTCCTCGCGCATAGCCTTTTCCAGGTCGTCCAGCTTGTAGTGTACCTCCGGGCATACGGGCACATAGATTTCCGTAGAGGCCGCCCAAAGCACCACCACCCGGCTGCAACTCTTCTCCTCTTTGAATCGCTTGATGTCCTGCCGCAGTTGCTCCACCATGTCCCACCGTGTGGCACACTGCTTCACGTTGTCGCCGTCAAGCCGCTTGGCGAAGTTCTTGTCGAAGGCAGCGGCCATGGGCTTGATGTCTTCCAGTTCCTGACGCACGGGCTCTATGTCCTTCTGTTTCAGCACCTCAGCATACACCGCAGCCTGGTAGGCATTTTGCGGATAAACGTCCCAACATCCGAACACGATGTCGTCGAGAGTGGCCAGCGGAACGATTTCCCCATACTTCAGATACTTCTTGTCAGCGCCACGGCCCACTCTCACCTTGTCATATTGCGTCATGGCCCCAATGGGCTTGGTCAACCCTTTGCGTGCCATGAGCACACCTGTCATGAAAGTGGTGGCCACAGCACCGTTACCCACCACCAAGATGCCCAGCCTGCCGACGGCAGGCTTCACATTACACTTTTCCATAGTTCTTCTGCTTTTTTTTAATAGTTGATTTATTATTATATTTTTTGCTGTTTTTGTGTTGCGAATCCATACTTTTTTCGTCCAATCGCTTACAAAATTAATCATTTTGTCTCAATCCGCGCAAAGTATCTTTACATTTTGACTTCCTTTTTACCGTTTTTTAGCAGAATAACCTAAACAACGACGAAAAAACTATAAATATTAAATCAGTTTTTACAAATTGAAACAAATCTTTCCGAAAGGGGTGTGAGACTTTCCGAAAAGGGTGTGAGACTTGCCGAAAGGGTGTGAGACTTGCCGAAAGATGGGCGGACTAATGAACATGGCGGACACCGGAAAAATGTGTGGGGGAGTATAGTGTACTTCTTCATCCTGTTGCGTAAAAAGCCAAGGACGGGCCCGCCTCGTGTGAGACAAACCCGTCCTTGTTGGCTGAGCCGCCGTTTTTACGCCACCTGGTAAGCTTCTACGCGGTGTGCGGGATTCCTAGATGACGACAATGCCCTGCTGCTCGCAGAGTTTCAGACTCATTTCCTTGAGCTTGAACTTCTGAATCTTACCGGAACCGGTGAGGGGGAACTCGTCGATGAAGAAAACATACTTGGGAATCTTGTAGCGGGCTATCTTGCCGCGGCAGAACTCCTGCACGTCCTCGGGCTCCATTGTTGCCCCAGGCTGGAGGATGATGAAGGCGCCGACGGCTTCGCCGTATTTCTTCGAGGGCACAGCGGCCACCTGCACGTCCTTGATGCCGGGCATGTGGTAGAGGAATTCCTCTATCTCGCGGGGGTAGATGTTTTCGCCGCCGCGGATGATCATGTCCTTGATGCGTCCGGTGATGCGGTAGAATCCATTCTCATCCTTCACGCCGAGGTCACCCGAATGGAGGAACCCGTTGGCGTCGATGACTTCGGCGGTGGCTTGGGGGTTCTTGTAGTAGCCCTTCATGACGTTGAAGCCGCGGCAGCACATTTCGCCCTGAACACCGACGGGACACTCTTCGCCCGTTTCGGGGTCGAGCACCTTGACCTCAACGAAGGGGTAGTCGCGGCCCACGGTGGTGCAGCGCTGCTCGAAGGTGTCGTTCAGGCAGGTCTGTGTCATGCCGGGCGACGACTCGGTGAGTCCATAGACGCTGGTAATGGTCATGAACATCTTCTCACTGACGCGCTTCATGAGCTCGACCGGGCACAGGCTTCCGGCCATGATGCCGGTGCGCAGGCTGGACATGTCGAACATGGGGAACATGGGGTGGTCGAGTTCGGCTATGAACATGGTGGGAACGCCATAGAGGGCGGTACACCGCTCTTTGTGGATGGATGCGAGCACGACGAGAGGGTCGAACTTCTCGACCATGACCTCGGTGCAGCCATGGGTGAGGCAGTTCATCGTGGCGAGCACCACACCAAAGCAATGGAACAGGGGTACACAGACGCAAAGCTTGTCGTTTTGGGTGAAACCCATGTTCTCCCCCGTGAAGTAGCCGTCGTTGGCTATATTGAAGTGGGTGAGCATGACCCCCTTGGGGAATCCGGTGGTGCCGCTGGTATATTGCATGTTGCATACGTCGTGGCAGGTGACCTGTTTCTTCATCGCATCAAGACGATCGTCGTCGATGTTCTGCCCCAGGAGGAGCAACTCGGCTGTGTTGAACATGCCCCTGTATTTCTCCATGCCTATGTAAACGACGTTCTTGAGACAGGGGAACCGAGAGCTGTTGAGATGGCCGCGCTCGCACTTCTTGAGCTCGGGCAGCATGGTGTAGGTCATATCGACGTAGTTGCAGTCCCATGTTCCGTCGGTGATGCACAGGGTGTGCATGTCGGAGTCCTTGCAGAGGTACTCGAGCTCGTTCTGCTTGTAGTTGGTGTTGACAGTAACGAGTACGGCCCCGATTTTGGCCGTGGCATAGAGAAAGGTGAGCCAGTCGGGCACGTTAGTGGCCCAAATGCCCACGTTGGAGCCTTTCTTCACTCCGATGGCGATAAGCCCCTTGGCGAGGTTGTCAACGCGCTCGTTGAACTGTTTCCAGGTGAATCGCAGGTCGCGGTCGCTATAGACGATGTATTCACGGTCGGGGGTGGTGTTGGCCCAGTGCTCGAGCCACTGTCCAAGGGTGCGCTCGGAGAGCGTGTAGCCGGCGCTTCCGGTCTCTGCGGGATAAGTTCTTTTCTCCATTTTTATTGGTTTAGAGTTGGGAGTTTAGAAGGGGATATAGACGAGTGCCAAAATTTTGGCTGATTTGCCGGGAGCTCCGTGCAGGTGGTGCTTGACGATGGAGTCGTAGTAGATGCTGTCGCCTTCGTGCAGAGTGTAAATCTCCTTTCCGTATTCCAGCTCCACTTCTCCCTGCATGACGTATATGAACTCTTCGCCTTCGTGGGCGGAAAGTTGGTAGTCGGGTTTCTCTTCGGGGTGGATGTCGATGATGAAGGGTTCCATGTGGCGTCCAGCCTTCTGCTGGGCCAATGGGTGGTAGTCCATGTGCTTGCGGGTGTCGTTGGCCCCATTGGAAAAGCTGATGCCACTCTTTGCTTCGCGCTGGGCGGCACGGCAAACCACGGGACCAAGCGCATCGTTGTCGTCCATGAAGGTACCGAGACGAACGCCGAGTGCGCGTGCCACCTTGATGAGGGGACCGAGCGAGGGCAGGTTGATATCGTTCTCGATGCTGCTGATTTGCTCGATGGAGAGACCGGTCCGTTCGGCCACCTCTGCGAGCGTGAGATTTTTGGTTTCGCGGATGCCTTTGATTTTCAAGCCTACATTGATTTGATGGTTGCTCATAATAGTTTTATGTGTCTGTCGTTAATGTATGTTTGTCGGGAAATGACTGTGTTTGTAATTTTTTTGGCTGCAAAGTTACTAATAATGCCCGAAAAAGGTTCATCTTTTCAGAACATTAACATAAGAAACGGGGCGAAAACTGTCATTTGGCCACAAAAGGCTGCCTGGAAGTTACATCCTTGTCGGAAAACCACCCCACTTGGTTGCTAATTGACTCAAGAGTCATGGGTCAAGGTTACAACCCCCCACCTCCATCCCTTCCTTTTGAAGGGAGAGGTTGTTCTTCGCTAGTCTCAGTGGCTGGACATGCTGCTGTCTCCCCCTGAAGAGAGGGGAAGATGTGCGTAAAGTTGGGTACAGCTAGAACAAAACCAACTTACAGCCTAAAAAAATAGAGAGAAATAACACGCCAATGGGGGCAGGCGGGCCTCAAAGCATTCCCTTGGTGGAGGGGAGCTCAAAGTGATAGATGTCTCTGCGCACAGCCATCTTGAGGGCGCGGGCAAGGGCCTTGAAGATGCCTTCAATCTTGTGATGTTCGTTGGTGCCCTCGGCCTTGACGTTTAGGTTCATCCTGGCGGCGTCACTAAGGCTCTTGAAGAAATGAAGGAACATCTCGGTGGGCACGTCGCCGACGCGCTCGCGCTGGAAGTCGGCCTGCCAAACGAGCCATGGGCGTCCGCCGAAGTCGAGGGCCACCTGGCAAAGACAGTCATCCATGGGCAGACAGAAACCGTAGCGTTCGATGCCACGTTTGTCTCCCAGAGCCTTGAGCAGACACTCGCCCAAAGCAAGGGCAGTGTCCTCTACGGTGTGGTGCTCATCGACGTGCAGATCGCCACGCGTGTGGATGGTGAGGTCCATCATGCCGTGCTTGGCTATCTGTTCGAGCATGTGGTCGAAAAATCCCAGCCCCGTAGAGATGTCGCATAGGCCCGTCCCGTCGAGGTTGACACGCACGAGGATGTCGGTTTCGCGGGTGGTGCGCTTCACTTCGGCGGTACGCTCGCCTGCAAAGAGAATTTCGGCAATTTTGTCCCAATCCATGCCCTCGTCGCCCAGTATGAGTGCTTTGCATCCCAGGTTGGCAGCCAGCTGGCGGTCAGTTTCGCGGTCGCCAATGACATAGCTGTTGGGCAAGTCGTAGTCGGGGTTGCCAATGTAGTGGCGGAGCATACCCGTGCCGGGTTTGCGGTCTGGATGGTTGTCCTCGGGGAAATGGCGGTCTATGAGTATTTCGTCGAAGGTGACGCCTTCTCCCTGAAGCGACTGGAGAATGAAATTGTGGACAGGCCAGAAAGTATCTTCCGGAAACGAGCTTGTTCCCAGGCCGTCTTGGTTGCTGACCATGACAAAGCGAAAGTCCAATTTCTTGCGTATGAACGAGAGGTTGCGAAACATGCCTCGAGTGAACTTTAGTTTCTCGAATGCGTCAATCTGTTCGTCGGCGGGTTCCTCAATGAGTGTTCCGTCACGGTCGATGAATAGTATGCGTTGCTTCATGTTGGTTTCGTTTTATGTTGATTTTTAGAGATGGAGTTAATAGTCTTTAAGACTTCTGAGTTCATGACAGCTAACTAGCCTTCAACTCTTGGAGCCAACCCTTAACTCATATTTGACAACTCCTGGCTCCTGACTGTCTCCAACGGTTTGTACTTCATTCGTTCGACTTCGGCAGCCTCTATCGCACCATAGGCGAAAAGGTTGCTCGACAACAAAGCCAGATAGCAATAAGAGGCCAACGATATGCACACCACCGATGTGGCGCCCCAGAGCCACCCCATGTAGGAGGGCATCCCACTCGCATCGCCCATGACCCACACGCCCATGCCGGAAAGAAGCGAAGCCACAGCCAGCACCACCAGCGGCAGGCTGACGACGAGCATGAGCAACTCGACAAGAATGACGCTGAGCAGGTTGACGGCAAGGAGCTTACCCACGTGGCGCAATCCCTTGCTGTAAGTGGAACGGAGGGTCTTGAAGAAGTTTCCGCCGTCCATGCTGTAGGCGTAAAAGGTCTGTATCAGCGGAAGCAGGAACACCACTGCCAGCAAGGCGGCTGCCATTGCCGCCACAGCGATGGTCACCATGAGCGTGAAACTCTGTTGAGACGATGCCCAGTGCAGGACCAAGCCCCAAAGAGTTCCCAGCAACGCTGACAGAACCAGCAGCACGACAACGAAAGGTAGCATGTTGAGCGCTATCTGAAGCGTGGGCTTGAGCTGCCTGAAGGGCCCTATGCGCACCATAGTGCCGTTGTCACGAAGGTGCCGCATGATGAGCATCACGCGCGCCTCAAGAAAGTAGGAGCAGGCAACGACCAGCAACAAACCCAGCGCCACCTTGGCCAGCATCCAAGTGCCTGGCTGCCCGCCGGCCATGATGTGATTGACCAACGCAACACATCCTGCCAAATATAGCAAAATGGCCAGCGAGATGAGCACAATCCAAGGCCATGTGCCCGAGAGCATTGCCGCGGGGTGATTGGCAATGATGCCGAAGCCTTCGCGTATGCAGGCGGCAGCACTCCTCGTCTTCACTACTTGTTTCTTGTCTTGTTCTTCCATAATTTAGGTGTCTCTTCGAAATTATCTTGTTTGAAAATGCGCAACGTACATGCAATGAACTTCTTAGTTGAAGAAATTCCAGCTCACGCCGAAACGCAGGATGTTGGCGTTGAGAGGGTAGTGGGGCACGAAGAAACGGTTGCCCTTTCCCGCATTGACATGGCTCATCATAATGAAGAAGCGGGTGTGCTTGAGATTGAAATTGGCATAGACGTTGACAATGGGATAGTTGCCCAGTTCTACGCGGTTGTCGCCGTTTTCCTGCACGGTGAATTGTCCCAGGGCAGGGCTGTAGTCGTGGGCGTAGTATTTAGTGAAGAACCTCACGTCACCGCCCAGGTCGATGTCCAGCACGTTGGCCACTTTGAAATGAAGGAAGAGGTTGGAGTAGAGGTTGAGCGCCGGCACGGGCAGCACATCCTTGTTGCTGGTTTGCTGGTAGGTGACAACGCTTTGCCAGTTGAGAATGCCCAGGCGAAAGTCCTGTTCTATCTGGGCGGTAATGAGCGTGAGGTTGTCAGTGCATTGGCGAGCGCCCACGCGCATGTTGGTGCGCTGGTATGAAACATCGTCAATGTCATAGCTCTGTCCGAAGTAGGTGTAGTTCTTGATGTCGTCGAAGGCCACGCGCAGGCGGGTGTTCGTCTTTTTGAAGGTGAATAGTCCTTCAAGGCGCGCGTGACGCTCTTTTTCAAGATTGTCATTGTCCCACCAGAGGTGCTTGGAGTGGTATTTGCGGAAGAAGAACACGGGGTGGTTCTGGTGGATAAAAGCCTTGGCTGCAAGCTGTACGGTGTCGCCAAGAATTTTGAAGTTGAGGTCGGCGGCGCCGTCGATGTGGAGCTGTCCTGCATCTTCGCCCACCACCCAAGCTTCGGCGGTGACATTGTAGTGCAGCAGTGAGCCCTCGGTCTTCACGAGCTGGCCTCCAATGCTGACGGTGTGCTCGTTGAACGACTTGAATTGGGACTGTGCCGTGTCGGGCAGCTCAAAGTGGCGCAAGTCGTGAGTGGCGAAAACCTTGACACCCGCTTTTGCCCATTTGTTGAAGCCCTCGAGCAATGCAAGGGCGACGGTGTTGCGCAGCCTGTAGTGGCGTATGCGGTCATAGATGGAGTCACCCGCGAGCACCTGGTTGTAGAGGAAGGTGGAGCGATAGTATCCTGCTGGGGTCTGATAGGCCTGGAAGAGCCGCTTGTAGTTGTCGAAGCGCGCCGTGTGAATGATGCTCGTCACGGGCACAAACTCTTTCTTCACCCAGGCAGTGTCCTCCTTCTCTTTCTTTTCCTGTGCCACCATCTGTGCCATGGCCTCCTCGCCCTCTATGCGTATGCGGGTGGTGTCAGCGGCGATGCTGTCGGTAGGTTCGCTGCCCACAATCCTGGCACCGTCGGGGCGGCCTTCATAGGTGGTGGCGCTCTCGCGCTCCAGCTCGCTCACGTCAACGCCTCGCTTGCGCGCTTCTTTTTTCAGCTTTTCGCGTTTTTCCTTTTCCTTCTTGGCTTTTTCTGAAGCCAAGGCAAATCGCTTGGCCTTGATTTCCTCTTCGGTCATGGGCAGTTCCCGGCTGAAACCGAGGCTGTAACGGTGGGTGAGGAAGAGAGTCTGGTTGTCGTTGCGGTTCCATGTGCGTTCGAGCACGGTGGGAATTTCCTCGGTGCTGTAGTTCTGGGTGAACAGCTCGGGATGGCTGATGTAGTCATCGTTGGTGATGCCACCGTTTTCGGTGACCTTCTGGTGATTCAGGCTGGCCAAGAAGTGAGCCTGATAACGATCGCCCAAATAGGAAGCGTAGATGGAGTAGTTGAAGTGGGCAGTGCTCTGGTTGGCAAAGTAGCCTCGTCCGTAGAGATAGTCGAACTTGAAGCCGGCGCCAAGGCGTTTGCCGGCGTTCACGGCAAAGCGCGCCTTGAGGTGATCCTCACCGTTGTTGCGGTCGCCGCAAGTGTTGTAGTTCAAATTGGTGATGGGGGAGAGGGTGTTGGTGAAGTGGAACTGGTCGGGGGCTACTACAAAGTAATCGTAGGGCTGAGTGAAAACAAACTGGTCGGGAGCCTGCCGGTCAATGAAGATTCGGTTCAGTCGGGGTGCCCCCTGATTGCCGGTGGTGTTGTATTCTCCGCGGAGGCCGGTGGTGAAGGGAGTGTTCATGAACATGTGAGGCACCGTGTCGGGAATGGCTGCCAGGCGGTCGCCGAACCGGGCGTCAACCGTCCATACCTTCAGCCCCATGGGAATCTGCTTGTGGGTGCTGGTGGTGTCTCTGTTCATGATTGTACGCCGATCTTCAGCGGTGACCATCGTACCGTCGTCGCGTATCTCGTTAAAGTCTTGGGCGGTGGCACTGGCAGCCAACGCCAAAGCAAGCAGTGGGGTGATGAGTTTCTTCATTTCATGAATCGTAAAACACATTCAACCATCTTGAGCGCCATGGAAACGAGTATGACGATGGTGCCCACGTTGGTGTTGCCCCAGAAATAGATGGCCATACCTATGGCGGCTCCCACCACGAAGATGGTGTTTAGTATGTTTCTAACTTTTAAGTATCGGTCTTCTTTATGGTTGTTTCTATGCATGGTGGTCTGAAATAAAAGCACTAACCTGTAGTGCTGAAACGGGCAGTTATTCTGTTGAAGATTTCATTTTTCCTGTCGATGGTCTTGCGGCGGAACTTGCCGGAAACAGGATAAAGCTTGGTTTTGGCCTTGTTCAGCGCATATTTGTCGGTAATCCATGTCTCAGCCTTGTATTTTTCACCTCCAGTGCGCTCTTTCTCATAGAGGTAGTTGATTCGGCTCATCGTGACGTCCAAATGTCCGTCGGAAGCCGTGGCCATGAGCACGAAACGCAGTTCGGTGCGGTCGAGCGAGAGGGCATGGCGCGAAAAGACCAGCCATTCATGGAATGATACAGCCAACTGGTGGTTGTCTTTGTCGGCCAGGGCGATACGCGAATTTTCAAGTTGGTTTTCCTCTTGCGTCATCTCGTAGGCTATCTGCCCCATCTTGTCGAATATTTGGTCGGCTGTTTGCCCGGGAACATCGAGCGAGAGCGTCCACGTGACGGTTCCGTCAATCTCGGGAACGGCCCCCCCCAGATAATCCACCTTCGAGGCATCGTTTGCCGCAGCCTTTTTGCTTTGGGCTGCCCATCGGCTTATTTCCGCATTGGCCGCACCTGGCGAATCGATTTTCTTGGTCTCTGTTTCAGCCGCTTTCGTGAGGGGCTCGGCCGCTTCAGCAGCCATAGTCGATTGTCCCGGCTCTGCCGACTTGGCTTTTGCCTCGGCATCTTCGTTGGCTTCCTGGGCCGCTTTGAGCGCGGCTTCAGCCTCAGCCTGGGCTTGCGCCGCCTCAGCCGCTTTGGCCGCAGCCTCGGCCTTGAGGGCGGCAATGCGCGCTTCTTCGGCCTTTCGGGCAGCCTCTTCGGCCACGCGTTTGGCTTCAATGGCCTTCTGCTGAGCCTCCGAAAGGTTGGTCTGCGCATGCAGGGTCAGCGGCAGACAGAAAAGGAGTGTGAAAAAGATTTTTCTCATAACAAATGCAAAATTACATAAAATTCTTTCTTCTGCAAAAAAAAGCCATTCCTTTGCGCTTGGTTGTTCATATTTTTAATATTTGTACGGCCCAATGGTGGAAGATTAAGCATAATTTAACGCTATTTCAACTCCAGTTGACGCTCAAGCCTGACAATTTCGTCGCGATACTGGGCGGCCTGAATGAAGTTGAGCTCTTTGGCCGCCTGCTTCATCAGCCGGGTGGTTTCGGCAATGCTCTTCTCGAGCTGCTCACGCGTCATGCCACGCACCACGGGGTCGGCTGCAAACACACCCGACTCTGCGGCCAAGTTGCCTTGCTGCCTGCCAGTGGAGGCGTAGGTGGAAAATTTGATTTCGCGAGCGTCGGGCGAAAGTTCTTCGGTCTTGGTCGAGAGCGTGTGCTTTATCTCCTTCACAATCTGCTGGGGGGTGATGCCGTGCTCCTGATTGTATCTCAACTGCTTGGTGCGGCGGCGCAAGGTCTCGTCCATGGTGAGCCTCATGCTTTGTGTGATGGTGTCGGCATACATGATGACCTTGCCGTTGACGTTGCGGGCGGCCCGTCCGGCGGTTTGCGTCAGACTGCGGTGACTGCGCAGAAAACCCTCCTTGTCGGCATCGAGAATGGCCACAAGCGACACTTCGGGCAGGTCGAGTCCTTCGCGAAGCAGATTGACACCCACAAGAACGTCATAAAGCCCGGATCGCAAGTCGCTCATGATTTTCACACGGTCGAGTGTGGCCACGTCGCTGTGAATGTAGTTGGCGCGAATGTCGTGGTTCAGCAGATAATCGGTCAACTCTTCGGCCATGCGCTTGGTCAGCGTGGTCACCAGCACACGCTCGTCGCGCTCGCTTCGTTGCAGAATCTCCTCCAGCAGGTCGTCTATCTGGTTTTCGCTGGGACGCACTTCTATTTCCGGGTCGAGCAGGCCCGTAGGACGGATAACCTGCTCAACAACTACCCCCTCGGCCTCGTTCAGCTCGAAGTCGGCAGGCGTGGCCGAGACATAGATCACCTGATGGACCATCTGCTGGAACTCTTCAAACTTGAGCGGACGGTTGTCGAATGCGGCAGGCAGTCGGAACCCGAATTCAACGAGGTTGGTCTTGCGTGCCCGGTCGCCTCCATACATGGCATTTATCTGCGGAACGCTGACGTGGCTCTCGTCGATGACCAACAGAAAATCGTCGGGGAAGAAGTCCAGCAGACAGTAGGGCTTCTCACCAGCCTGCCGACCGTCGAAATAGCGCGAATAGTTCTCTATCCCCGAACAATGCCCCAGCTCCTTAATCATTTCAATGTCATATTCAACACGTTCCTTAATGCGCTGAGCCTTAATTGAGTCGCCTATTTCGCTAAAGAATTCAATTTGCTTCACCAAGTCGTCTTGAATCTGACGGATGGCCGACTCGGTTTGTTCCTTCGACGTGACGAAGAGGTTGGCCGGATAAATCTGATAGTCATCGAACGACCCCAGTCTGTGCAGAGTCAGCGCGTCGAGTTCTTCGATGCCGTCTATCTCGTCGTCCCAGAACGTCACGCGCAGTATGTTTTCGCTGTAGGCCATGAACACATCCACCGTGTCGCCCTTCACGCGGAAATTGCCACGCTGAAGGTCTATGTCGTTGCGCACATAAAGAGCGTCCACCAAACGGCGGAGAAACATGTTCCGGTCCAGCCGCTGCCCCTTTTCAAGCGTAATGACGCTGTTGGCCATGCTCGTGGGGCCACCCATGCCGTAGATGCACGACACGGACGACACCACCACCACGTCTCTCCTTCCCGAGAGCAGCGCCGAGACTGCCGACAGTCGCAGACGGTCTATCTCGTCGTTGATGGCCAGGTCTTTCTCTATGTAGGTGTCGGTAGCGGGCAGATAGGCCTCGGGCTGGTAATAGTCATAATACGACACATAGTATTCGACAGCATTCTCAGGGAAAAAAGCCTTCATCTCTTCGTAGAGCTGTGCCGCCAATGTTTTGTTGTGGCTCAGTATGAGGGTGGGGCGGTTTACATTGGCGATGACATTGGCCACGGTGAACGTTTTGCCCGACCCGGTAACACCGAGCAGCACCTGGGCACGGTCGCCGCGGTTCAGCCCTTCGGTCAGTTCGCGGATGGCTTCAGGCTGGTCGCCGGTTGGTTTGAATTTTGAGGTAAGTTCGAAGTTCATGAACGATGGTGAGGGTTATGTGGTGTGCAAAAATAGCAAAAAACATCGTAATATAGGTTGCAGACAAGCGGTTTTTTGCAAAAAAAAACATTGTTCGCTTTGTCATTAATAGAATAATGTGTAATTTTGCAAGTCAAATCGCGAAATATGAAGAAAATATCATGCATCCTCATGGGCATTGTTGCCTTGTTGTCGAGTTGCGCCAATGAATTCAACAAGGTGTACAAGACGGACAACAACGCCTACAAATACGAATACGCCAAGGAATGTTTTGTCCGTGGGAAGTATCAGCGCGCCATCACGCTGCTCGACCCCCTCATCCATGTCACGAAAGGCACCGACAACGGCGAAGAATGCCTCTACATGTTGGCCATGGCCCAATATTGTTCGGGCGACTACGAAAGTGCTTCGATGACATTCCGCAAATACCATCAGTCCTACCCCAAGGGACTCTATTCCGAGCTGGCTTCGTTCTACACAGGCGAGAGTCTGTTCAAAAGCACACCGGAGCCACGACTCGACCAGACCCCAACGGTGTCGTCGATAGCGGCATTCCAAGAGTTCCTCGACCTCTATCCACAGTCCGACCTGCGACGCAAAGCCCAGGACCGGCTCTTTTCGCTTCAAGACAAACTCGTGATGAAAGAATTGCTTTCGGCCCAGCTCTACTACAACCTCGGGCCATACTTCGGCAACTGCAACAACAACAACGAAAGCAACTACGAAGCCTGCATCGTCACCGCTCAAAATGCACTCAAGGACTATCCCTATTCGAGCCATCGCGAGGATTTTGCCCTGCTCATCATGAAAAGCAAGTTTGCCCTGGCTCAGAACAGTGCGGAAGCCAAGAAACTCGACCGATTCCGCGATGCCGAGGACGAATGTTACGGCTTCATCAACGAATACCCGGAGTCCAACCAGCGTGTACTGGCCGAAAAATACATTGCCACATGCAAAAAACATACCGGAGGAACCAATGCCGAAAAAGACGAAAATTGACACCACTCTCTCCCCACACAGCCACTCTCTTCCCCCCAGGGGGAGCCGGAGGGGGCCGCGCCCTCTCCCAGAACTTAGAACATTATAACATTAAAATAGATTTATGGATTACAAAAAGTCAAAAGCACCGGTCAATACCGTGACCCGCAACATTATGGATCTCTGCGACGAGACCGGCAACATCTATGAAAGCGTAGCCATCATTGCTAAGCGAGCCAACCAGATTTCTGTGGAAATCAAGCAGGACTTGAGCAAGAAACTTGCCGAGTTTGCTTCTTACAACGACAGTCTCGAGGAGGTGTTCGAAAACCGTGAGCAAATAGAAATCTCGCGTTACTATGAGAAGTTGCCCAAGCCAACACTGCTCGCCACACAGGAATTCATCGATGGAAACATCTATTTCCGCGACCCCTCAAAGGAAAAGGAAATCAACTGAACGAATAACGTATGATACAACGTAAACAAACCCTCTTTCTACTCATTGCACTTGTTCTCACAGTGGTTTGCCTCTGCATGCCTGTGGCTACGTTCGTGCCCCAGAGCATGGGAGTCAGCCAAACCATGTACAACCTGTGGATAGTCGATCCCAATGGCAATCACGACTTCATGACATGGCCGTTGTTCGCCATCCTGCTCATTTCCACACCTGTCAATGTGGCAACCATCTTTGGCTACAAGAACCGCAAGATGCAGGCGCGCTTCTGCCTGTTCCTTGTTTTGCTCATGGTGGGGTGGTATGCAGTCTATGCCGTGTTCAGCCAAGTCACCGACAGAGGTTCTTTTCGCATATCATTCTCTGCGGCCCTGCCGCTGCTTTCGCTCATCTTCTACGTACTGGCCAGGCGCGCCATCCTAGCTGACGAGGCGCTTGTGCGCGCTGCCGACCGCATCAGATGAACATTTGAGCTGAAACACAATACGAAACAATGCCGAATCTCCTAGCAGAGGTTCGGCATTGTTTCGTATTGTGTTCAGTTGGATTTTCCCACCTCAACTTTGTATTTCCTTCAGCCAGACTGGCCCTTTTCCTCTTCGAGGCGGAGGATGATGCTGGTTGCGCCTATGGTGAAGAGTGTGCCGTCGGTGATGATGCGGCGTTCGCGGTCGCCCAGTATCTGGTTGTCAACAAAGGTGCCGGTGTTGCTGGGGCCGTCGCGCAGGATATGGCGCAGGCGTCCTTTCTTGTCGCGTGACACTTGTATGACACAATGGCAAGTGTCAACGCTGGGGTCAACTGTCTCGATGGGGGTGTTGCAACGGGGATTGCCTTTCATGTAGCGGCCAATCACGTTGTCACCCATTCGGAGGGGGATGACTTGCTTGTAGTGGAACACGTTTTCGATGACAACAATGGAACCGCATCCGTTCTCGTTGGTGTGCTCGTCGGGATTGAGTTCTTCCTTTTGGGGGTTGCGGAGTTTGGACACTCCCATGCGGATGCCAAACTGCTTGTTGCACTGGGGACACTGAAAGACTAGTGACTGGCCTGGCTGATACTGCGTTTCATCGAAGGTGATGAAGCTGTCGCACTTGGTACACCTTACTCTTTTCATGGTTTCTCAATCTTCAACACCCATGCCTCTGCAAAAGGCTTGTTGCCTGAGAGTTGGTTCAGTTTGTTGTAGGCATCGCTCTGGGTGGCGAACTTGCCGAAAATGACTTTCGTGGAACTGCGTGTCAGCACTTCGGCTGCAAAACCTTGTTTCTTGAGTTCCTCAACGTAAGCGTTGGCATTCGCCTTGGTGACGTGACTGGCCAGGACGATGGTGTAGAATGGTTTCTCGACGGTTGCAGCCTGCTGGTCTGCGGTGTTTCTTTCGGACGCTGCAATGGCGGCTGTCTTGGTGGTGGAGCTGGCGGGGGCGGAAAGACTGGCGTTGGCAGCGACCGACGGTGAAGGCGCAGCGTCGGCAAAGTTGAGATGGCCCTTTGTGGCATTCTTGGGCATTACTTTTAAGAGCATGCTGCTGTCAAGGGCTGCTGCTGAAGGGCTTTTTTCGTCCAACGGACTGGAATAGAGCAGAAAGGCCACGAGGACGATGGCGGCGGCGGCCAGATTGCGCAACAGGCTGACGCGGATGCTCACGGTACGGGCCGTGGTCTCTGTGGCGGAAGCATCGTCGTCGAGTATTGGCTGCACCAAGGGGGGAACCAGGCTTTCCGCTTGCTCCAATCGCACTTCCTGCGCCGTTTCGGGTTGTGGGGGTGCTGCGGTCTTGTCCTTGCCACGGGGCTGGGATGTTTCCTTGGTGTGGACTTGAACAACAGGCACCTGTTTTTCTATCTCGAACGAACTGAGCGCGTAGAGGGATGGGGTCAGTATGCCTGCCTCGCAAGGGGTGAACTCGTAGTTGCCATCTTCGTTGAGGAACAGTGTTCCAATGTCGTTCAGTTCATAACTGCCGTCATTCTCAATGTGTTGGCGCAGTTCGTTCACCTCGTCCTCTATGCGATGGACGGCCTCGGGGTAGCTGATGTCGTAGGCTTCGATGTAGGATTGAGCCAGCAGACTGTCGTTGAGTGTGAGCTTGGGATTGAAACCAAGGGTGCGCAATGGCGGCAGGAACATGCTGTCGTCATCGTCGTACCGAGCATCGACATGGTTGGTCATGAATCCGCCCAAACCAGGCACAATCACGCAGTCGTTGCTCAGAAGAAGGATCTCTATATGTCTTTCCAGTTCAATCACGAGTGCAAAAGTAGTCGTTTTTTCTGAAATCTGCAAATAAAAAAACTTTTAAAAACAAAAAACCATTAAATTTGTTCTGCAATACGAAATATTATTCTTAATTTTGCATCTGTTTTCCAAGAACAGCATTTTTAGGACATAAAAAGAATATGGAATATAAAGAGACTTTCATTGAAGGAGTCTATATCATAGAGCCCAAGGTCTTCAAGGATGCCAGAGGCTATTTTCTCGAAGCTTTCAAGAAGGACGAGTTCGAAGAGCACGTGGGGAAAGTTGACTTCGTACAGGACAACGAGTCGAAATCCAGCTATGGCGTGCTCCGTGGTCTTCACTATCAGAGGGGTGAGTGGTCGCAGGCCAAACTCGTGCGCGTCATCAAGGGCAGGGTGCTGGACGTGGCGGTCGATATACGTAAGGGTTCCCCCACATTCGGCAAGCATGTAATGGTGGAATTGGACGAAGACAACAAACGGCAATTCTTCATCCCTCGCGGTTTTGCCCACGGTTTCCTGGTGTTGAGCCAGGAGGCGATTTTCACCTACAAAGTGGACAACATCTACGCTCCCCAGGCTGAAGCGGGCATTCGGTTCGACGACCCGGAGTTGGCCATCCAATGGCCCATCGACAGCAAGGACATGTTGCTCAGCGAAAAGGACCAGAAGGCATGCTTGCTGAAAGACGCCGAATTGTTTGATTAACAAAGGACACACACCAAAACAATATATATATTATTGTAAGTCAAAAAGAACGACTCATACTAATCAGCAAAAGAAGGAGAAAAATGACACGCTTCGGATTCATACTGCTATTGATTCTTTGTCTTGCCGCCTGCAAGAACGGCAACAAGGAAAATGTGCGCGTGGCCGAAGTGCAAGAGAACAAGAAGGCCAAGCAGATGCTTCAGGGCATCTGGGTGAATGAAGATGCCGGCGATGTGGCCTTCCGTGCTGTTGGCGACACCATTCAGTACCCTGACAGCACCAGCATGCCTGTTTTTTTCATGATTGTTGGCGACACGCTGATGCTCAGAGGTGAAAAGACAGTGAAATATCCCATTGTGAAACAGGCTCCCCACCTGTTCATATTCATGAACCAGAACAACGAAGCCGTTAGATTGGTCAAAAGCGAGAGTCCCGACGACATCTATTCGTTCGAAGAAAAACGCATTCTCTCGGTCAACCAGCACCAACTCATCAAACGCGACACCGTTGTGGTGTACGACAATGAGCGCTACCACTGCTATGTTCAGGTGAACCCCACCACATACAAGGTGCATGCCACATCTTACAACGACGAGGGGGTGGAGGTGGAGAACATTTACTACGACAACATCATCCACATCAGCGTTTTCAACGGAGCTCGCAAAGTGTTCTCGAAGGATTTCTACAAAAACGATTTCGTGCGCCAAGTGCCCAAGGACTTCCTGCGCCAGAGCGTTCTGAGCGACTTTGAGTTTCAGCGGCTCGACGAGCAAGGCGTTCACTACACGGCCATGCTCGCCAAGCCTGACAGTCCCAGCAGTTACGTGGTGGAAGTGACAATCTCTTACACCGGAAAACTTTCACTCCATGTGGTCGAGTGAGCCTTGACGGCTTGATTCCTGCATCGTCAAGAACTGTTCCGCCCTTTCCAAGTCGTCGGGGGTGTCAATGCCGACGGTCTCGATGTTTGTTTGGCCCACTTTTATTCTGTAGCCGTTCTGCAGCCAGCGCAGTTGCTCCAGGCTTTCTGCCAGTTCGAGCGACGACTGTGGCAGACGCGTGATCTGAGCCAGCACCGAAGTGCGGTAGGCATAGAGTCCGATATGTTTCAGGAATGGATGGCAGCCGGGCCAAAGTTGCCTTTCTTGGTTGCGCACATAGGGAATGACGCTGCGGCTGAAATAGAGTGCATAGCCCTCATTGTCAACAACAATTTTGGGAGAGTTGGGGTTCTCAATCGGGTCCATGCCTTCCGACGGATTGAAGGGTTTGCCCAGCGTTGCTATTTGCGTACGTTCGTCGTCGAAACAACGGCAGACGGTTTCTATCTGAGAACGGTGAATGAAGGGTTCGTCGCCCTGTATGTTGATCACCACGTCGAACGATCCGTCAATCTTTCCCACTGCCTCCTCTATGCGGTCGGTGCCGCTCTTGTGGTTGGGAGAAGTCATGATGGCCTTGCCTCCGAAAGTCTCAACAGCTGTGTAAATGCGCTCGTCGTCGGTGGCCACATAGACATCGTCGATCACGTCCTTCACTTGTTCATAAACTCTTTGGACGACAGGCTTGCCGCCCAGCATGGCAAGGGGCTTGCCCGGAAAGCGCGTGGATGCGTAGCGGGCGGGAATAACTGCCAGGAAATGAAGTTTCTTTTTCATAGTCTATTTGTTTTTTTTATGATTATCCGCAATTGTACCAACCAAGACGCTTTCAGCGTCCTGTTGGTGGTATCTTTGCGGATAATCATATTATTTTTTCCTTTGTCAAATGATTCAAATAATGATTCTGATTCTTTCGTTTTTTTTATTTTGTGTTCAAAGGTAATGAAAAAGAATGTAAATCAATCCGCTTTTCAGATTATTAACGCTATCAACACATAATCTTATATGATTATCCGCAATCGTACCACCAAAAACGTTGTTTTAGGGGTAAAATACTAAAAGAAACAGTTGGTTGAACGCTCTGCGTCTTTTCAAAAACCAATAAAAACAAAGAAAAAACAACAAAAACAGGGAGTCTTACAAATAAAAACCTGTTTTTCCTTGTCCGTGTTGGTTTTTATTGGTTTTTGAAAGGCTACGGGTAGGCGAGCTTGCTCGGGAACCAACGGTCGCTGGCCGAAAGGCTACGGGTAGGCGCGACAGCGGGAATGGGGAAAAGC
>OCTX011815363.1_pt1 | contig 43245 bp, 61 predicted proteins | sample 1539691 | NCBI WGS metagenome assembly OCTX01 (sample SAMN02144231, study PRJEB22623) | gut metagenome | biome: sheep rumen | host: Ovis aries | place: New Zealand
CGCAAAAGTTCAACATTTTAGGCGGTTGTGTACGGTGTAAAAAGAGGCTATTTAGTAACAAATTAGTAACACCAATCAAGCCTTGATCAGTTTGCCGGATTTCAGCAATTTGACCATCTTTATATTCTGTGCGGCTGTGCCTGAATACCCTGAAATGGCATTTGCTTTTGCGATCTTTGCCCTGTGTGAATAGGATGTGTCCTTTTCTCCAACCGCTGCAAGTGCTGCTACAATGCTTCCTGATGATCCTGTGTACTTCGGATAGTGTGTCGCTGAAGAAACAGGTGCAGAAAGTCTTGATGCACCTTCCACAACAATGACCGTGTGTCCTTTGGTCTTGGTGACAAGCACATCCCCGGTGTATAAAGTCATTCCATTGGTGTATGCCTTGCGACCATTGAAAAGCCCTGTTGCTTCAAGTGCGGCTGCTTCATTTGCAGTGTTGAAATTGCCGGGGTCTTTCCCGGTTGCTTCCTTTACACAAGCCCTGACAAGTGCAGAACAATCACATTCCGTCTTTACGGATGAAGCCACACCATACTTGATGACCCCTGTTCTGTTGCCCTGATCATAGCCAAGATTTGCATTGTTGCAAGCAGTCAGCATCTTTTCCGCAATCTTCAGTGCGTGTGCATCTGACTTTGGATGCAGAACATACCAACCTTTTGAATGAACATAGAAATTCTGCAAAGAAACTTCACCCCTATAATCAGGTTTTGAAGTCTGCTTCTGATCACCAACTGAACCGCCTGATGCATTTCCTCTTTCATCAATTCTTGCTGATCCAATGATTACTGTCATTTTTCTTCACCTTCGCTTTCTGATTTCTGCTTTAACACCTCAATAGCCTTCACAATCACCGGGGGAATAGGTACACCCATCAGCCCGGCATTTTCCACAATGCTGATTGTTTCGTTGGTGATGAATCCGATTATACAAGCATCCCTTATGAAATTTGATTGAATGACCAAATCAAGCCGACAAGCCACAAGCACAACCAAAAGTGCCATGCCTTTTCTGCATAACCCTTTGAATCCGGCTCTGCTTTCCAAAGCACCACCTTCTGTTTTATTGGATGCCTTGAAAACCCCGGCAACAAGCAAGCCTGTCAGATAATCAATAGCCATAAAAATAACTAATGTTGTCAATGCTGAACTCCAACCCCCAAACAATGCAGCAATAGCACCACCAAATATCCCTAAAGCTGCACATAAACCATTCAGTTTCATGTTCACCTGTCCTTTCTGTGCTGATGCACTTAAAAACACCTTATATGGCTTTCATATAAGCCCATATAAGGTGTTTTTAACACTGTTTGCATATTTCCTTGACCGCTTTAATTCTTCCCAAGGATGCGGTCAATCTCATCCTTGAACTGTGGGTACTTTGCGACCACCTCATCATAGTCAAGATGACCGCCTTTGATTCTCATTGCAAGATACTTTGCCATAATAGATCACCGCCTTTCTTTTACTGATTCATCAGAAGATAATCAACTGCTTCCTGTGTGGATGTCAAGGTGTCATTCATCAGGTTGATATATTCATCCTTGTCATACTGCACAAGGTGATATTCCCAACCGCTGACAGGTTCAGCATCTTCATCAATGCCGCCTGACAACTGCACTTCCCTGATGTCAGTTGCAACCCAAACTGAAAATTCATCAATTTCAAACGCTTCAGGCTGCTTTGACCCTGTGACCGTTCCCCAATCTTTCATAATTCGTCACCTTACCTTTCTTTTCTCCCTTATCGGGCTTGATGTGTTTTATGTAATAATCATCAGCGTATTGCTGAAGGGGTTCAATGTACTTCTGCGACAGTCTGAAACTGTCACAATGTTTCAGCCAACCCTTATAGGAATTGATTGAACACCATTCTGAATAGTTCATTTCTTGACCGCTTGTGACTTTGTTCAACAGTTTGGTCATCTTCTTTTTCATTTCCTGACAAGTTGTTTTTCTTAACAATGTGAAATCTTTGAAAAACCTATATCCTACAAAATCAACACCACGGATGAATGTTGGGAAAATCTGATAATTCCCTTTTAACCGCAAGTTCAGGTTATCTTTCAGGTATTCTTCAACATCCGCAAGTATCTGATGCAGTTCTTCCTTTGTCTTGGCAAAGAAACAAATATCATCCATGTATCTGTAATAGAACTTGATGTGTTTGGTTTCTTTCATCCAATGATCAAACTCTGACAGATAATAGTTGCCGTCATACTGTGAAAAGTAGTTCCCAATAGGAATCCCAACACCCTTGATGTATTCTTCACCATCATCATTGATGACAATAGTGATTTCCTTTCCCTGTCCGGCATAGAATGCAATGTTTTCATCTGTTGCCGGGCAAGTGTCGATTGAATCAATAATTTCATCAATCAGCATCAAAAGTTCAGGGTCTTTGTATTTCCTTCTGTATTTGGCTTTCAAAATGTCATGGTCAATGGAAGGATAAAACTTTTTACAGTCAATCTTGCAACAGAAAACCATTTCATCCGGGTGTTCATCCATATCTTTCCGCATTTTCTTAAAAGCTGCATGGATGCCACGGTTCGGAATTGCTGAATATGTGTCATCTGTAAAGAATGACAATAGTTGTGGTTCAATTACCTGAAGAACCGCCCATTGAACAATACGATCAGGATAAAACGGCAATTTGTAAATCAGCCGTTCTTTTCTTGAATCTTTCTTTGTAAAAGTCACATAGTTGGATGTTCTGAACTCATGATTTATAAGCATTTCATGAAGTTCATCAATGTAATAGTCAAGATTTGCTTCAATCATCCTGACTTCTGCATACCATCCTTTTCCCTTCCTTGCGTGTTTGAATGCAAGTTTTAGGTTTTCTTTTGAACAAATCTTTTCATAAAGATTGCCATATCGTTTCACATTGCCTGTTTACCCCTTTTTGATTTATTGGTGTATGCACTAAACCGAACTTTCAACTTGAAACAAATGGGCTTCAATCTACTAATACGGTTTATGAAGTATTTGCCTGAACACTGTTCAGGTCTTATGTGTTTTGCCAAGTGGCACGGTTGTCAGATTTCAGTATGGTTTATAAAACCCCATTGCCTGATGAAAGCAATGGGGTTTTATGATTTTATGTGCATTTACTGCCTGACTGCTGATATTCCGATTACGATTAGAAGAAACATTATTCAGATTCCAATAGAAAGCCCCTGATTGAGAACCATTATTCCAATTCGCTCCAAGTTTAGTGACTTGGTTTTTGCTTTTTGGTTTCATGGCTTATAGTTGCTTTCTGATGCAAACCGTCATCTGTATAAGCATACTGACAACCTATATTATTTTATTGGTGTATCAAGCCGCCTTGTTAGGCTGCTTTACGATACACCGCCCGACCGCCGATATACCGATAACGAGCAGAAGAAACATCATGCAGATACCAACAGAAAGCCCCCGATTGAGAACCATGACTCCAATACGCCCCAAGTATAGCGACCGTCCAAGCCTGTGCTACATTCTGCCAAAAGTAATCAGAAACAGGAAGGGCATCTGAACCAAGCACTTCACCGGGAACAAACAACCAATCAAATTCTTCTACATAGACAAATGCTGAAACATAGCCGTTTGCATTTATGCAAGTGATGCCTGTGTCGGTATATCCTGAAGCCGTATCATCAGCAAAATCATGATCCTTGATGTAGATTTTGCCATAATTGATGTTGATACCGTCAAACCAAGTCCAAATGTTACCCCAAAAGTTTTCTTCACCACGATATGTGACAAGTTCAACACCGCTTGCAAGTCTGATTGCACCTGATTCATTGCCAAGTGAAGAAGTTGCACCTGTGTTTTCACTCATGTTGGAAGAACCATCATCTGTCTTGTCAACATTACCCCTTCCGGTATTTGCCTGTGCATTGAATGATGCATACTCAATCAGGTAAAGCAGTTCAGTCATGCAAGTGGTCTGAACAAGCCCCTGTGACCAACCTGATCCACGCTTTGATGCAATGCTTCTGAATCCGGCTCTTGTTGCACCTGTCTGTGTCAATCCTGACATTGGTTTTGCCCCGGCAATGGATGCAATCTTGTCATTGGAAAAATCAACCGTCTGTGCATCATTGGTGATGTATGCTAATGCAGAAACATCATAGGATGTTGCTTCATAGGCTGAAACATACACCTTGTCAAGTTCCTGACCGTTCATGATGAATGCCGGATGCAGTTTGAAGCCTGTCTTTTGGGTGTCAGATACATAATACTGTGCTTTGCGAAGTACAGTCTGACCATTGACAACTGCGGTTTTGATGGGAACAACCTTATAATAGAATTTAGGCTGTTCAACCATGACCTGACCATTTGAACCATTTTCTGTATATCCGGCATCACCGCAATATGCATTGACTGTTCCATCATCAGCAAGGTTGCATCTTCTTCTGCCACCATAAGCATTGATGCTGTCAAAATCTTTGCCAGGCTGCTTATTTACCGCACCGCCAAGCCTTGTGAACTTTTTGTTTTCAAAGTCCACCTCAACACCCACAATGTCATAATCGTCATTGTAGTTGACAAAAGCCTTCAGGTTTGCAATGTCTGCTTCAGTTGTATCAACCCTGTCAGCAAGTGCATCAAACATTGTGACAGTGACAAGTGCAGCCGGATCAACAACAAGTGTGACATCCTCACTGTTGGAAACATAGGTTGTCATGTTGACAATAGCACCTGAAACAGTTGTACCGCTGAAAGGTGGCATATAGCAGTTTCCTGTGGTTTCAATACAAACTGCATATAAGATTTCACCTTCATCCGGGTCATCCGCATACAGTCCAAGTGTACGCATATAATAACCTTCAACAAGGTCTTTGTTGCTGAATGCTGTGCTGACCTTCACACCCACCTGATTGACAATTTCCTTTTCGGCAATGTCGGCTGACTGCTTTTCAGTCAGGGAAGTCAGGCTTTCAAGGTCTGTGATTTCATATTCATCATCTGAAGCCACAACCCTTGTGAAGTCATAATCTGTTGCAGTTCCGGCAATGATCTTTGCAATCAATGCCTGTCCTTTTGTAGTGGTAATGAGTTTTGAATACTCTGCCATTTTTTTATACCTCACTTTCTACTTGTGTTATCTCTGTAACGGTCATGACAACCGAAACATTTGAACCGCCGCTGATTTCATTGTTTTCTTTGAAATCAGGTGTCACCTGAATCATTTGAACATCTGAAATCACATTTGCAATGTTTGCATCACCTCTGATGTTGTTGGTTTCCTTAAAGTCAGGGGTGATTTCATCAAGATCAATCCAACTGACCACATTGCCGATATGATAACCGCCTTCAGCATTCACCCTGATCATGTTCTGTGAATCAATCACAAGGTTCATTGGTGTCATCACATCAAGGATATGTTCAAGTTGTTCAACCTGACCATATAATTCAAGGTCTGTGATGACGGTCAGTGTATAACCAACATCAAAATCATTCCTGACTTCAAAATTTCCTTCACCACATAATGTGATCAGTTTTCGGATCAGGGTTTTCAATGTGTATGGTATGGTGTTGAACCATAGACTTCTGACCCTTGACCGCCTTGATTCAAGTGTATCTTCTTCACTTGGATGAATCCCAAGCATTGCTTCATACCTTGAAATACCATATTCATCAGCCGTTTCAATAAATCGGTTGTAAAGAACCCTGTCTTTTGCTTGCCACACAAGAACAAATTCAGGTGTTTCGGCATCAAGGGCTTGAATGGGTTCTTTGTACTCTTGCATGAATGGTGGCAAGTATGAAGCAAGGTTTATTTCCCTCATATCACCTTTCATGCAGACACACCCCCAATCACCGGGATTTCATAAAGCCCAAGAATCAAGTTTGACTGTTCACCATTGATTGCAGTGTTGGCAATATCTGCCACACCATCAACTGCCAAAATTCTTGATTCAATCTGTGAAATCCTCACAATGACATGGTTGCCATTCGCCCAATTTTCACGAAGTTCCAAAAGGTATGTATCAACTGCATTGGTGATCACTGTGCGAAGGTCTGACCAACTGTGACCTTCTTCAAATGTCACTGTGGTTGTCACATTCACTGTCACGGCATCAGCACTTTGAACAGTCACAACATGACCAATGGGGGCAAGTCCTTCACCTTCCCCGGTTTCATCTTCCGGGTCAATGGCATTCTGAACCGCCTTGACCAATGTTGAACTTGCTGAACCATAATCATCAGAATCAACGATTGTGATTAAAACAGTACCGCCAACAGTCAACTTCTTCTGAAGTGCAGCGGTATAAACTGCGGAAAGCCATGTTGCCACGGCTTCAGGAAGTCCACCAATCACTGATGCATACCATGATTGAACATCTGCATTCGGGATCATTTCAGAAGGCTTGATGTCACCATTCCAAACCCTTGTGACCTTTACATCACCAACACCATCAATTCCCCTGACAAGTGCAAGATATGCAGCTTTATTTCCGGCAAAGGCTTTTTCATTAAATGAATTAAGATACCTTTGACGAAGTGCATCAGTATCTTCATCATCTTCACCGGGTATCAGCACTTCAGTCAGTTCAGCGGTTTCAAGTCCGTCAATGTAGTTCATGGGGATCATTTCACCAAGATACTGATTGCCAACAACCCCGGCTGATTCACATTGAACTTGATATGCACCTTCTTCACCATCAATGGCTTCCAACACTGTATAGTTGATTTCACCAATGTTGAACCTTTCCCCGGTCACATCAATGTTTGTTGGTGTAAACACACCCTTCAAGACTGCCTGTGTTGCTTCTTCAGGAATAATGCCACGATCACCACACAAATAGATCAGAAATTCCCTTGCAGCGGTATCACCGTATGAATTTTGAATCAGTGCATCCATTTCAAGGTAAAGGTTCTGAAGTTCAATGGCTGTTGCTGAATGTGTGTCAAATATCAGGGAACTTTCCCTTTTGTCAATGTCAGGATCAACCCTGTCAAGCATCCGATCCAAAATCACATCATAGGTCTGTGTTTCATACATCTTATATGTTCACCTCTCTTTCTGCTTCAAATTCTCCATATATTGAAACAACCTTGAACAGAACATGAACCACACCCTTTTGTGATAGGTCAAATTCAAAATCTGTGACTTCCGTGATCCTGTCATCCATCATCAAGGCTTCTTCAATTCGTCTTTCAAGTTCAGGGCAAACATATGTGATTGGCATTCCATACAAATCCATTGTTTCAATGCCATAATCCCAAGAATATATGATGAACTGATACCTTTCAGTTTGAAGGATGCGAAAAACCGCCTGTTTCAAGGCTTCAATTTCATCACAAAAGCCCTTGACCCTGTTTCCGTTCAAATCCATCTTGTATGCTTTTGTTGCTTCAGATTCAATTTCAAAATCTTCATCAAGATAACCTGTCATTGAAGGTATCATCTGCATCACCCCAATCTGTCAACGACTATAAATTTTTGCCCTTCCTGTTGCCGGATCAGGATCACTTCATCACCAACCTTCAGGGCATTGTGTACTTTGATGTTTACTTTACCGATTGCATGAACATGATCAGGGCTGACAGGTGCAGTTCCTGATTCAATATCCCCGGTATAGTAATAGTTTTTGACATTTCCACCTGTGATTGATGTGGTGTAGTCTGTCACATTTCTTGTCAAAACAAGCTGCTTTTCTCCAAGTGTCATCTTCTGTTCAACATTGATCTTCAGTGGTGATGCACTTGTAACTTTGCCAAAGAACACATTGACAGGTTTTGATGCAGCCATTGCATCCATTGCAGCTCTTTTTATTGCCTTTGTTAAATCATTAGCATCACCCAACAAATTCACCACCTCTCAATGTCAAATCCATCCAATGTTCACCTTCCTTGTATTTGTGTGTGCATTTCTCCACAAGCATGAAGTTTTTCAGTTTCACATCACCAAGATCAAGATTGACAACAACCATTGATCCACCCCTGACCCTGTTATCACCAATGGCATCCTTGACAGTCAGCTTCCTTGTTTTGGCATTATAAAGTTTCAGCAATGCATCAGCCTTTGCCTGTCCGTTTTCGCCTTTTTGGATGGTGTCAAAATACTGCAAGATGCCCCAATCATTGATATGGGATGAATCCTTTGCAATATAGACTTCCCTTTTTCCAGTCTTTTCATTGTCATAGGTCAGTTTTATTTGGTTATAGGTGGAATCATCAATGCTTGATGTATAGTCATAATTCTGCCCGGTATCTTCATCAATACATAACCATTGCATTGTTTTTTCACTACCAACACGCATTTTTTCAAGTGGCTTCAGTGTCAGTTTTCCAAAGTCATCATAAAGCACATACATTTCCCCTGTATTGGTCAGGGTCAAATCAAGTGCATTTTGAATCATTTCAAAAAGGCTTGTGTTTTCCTCAACCCTTGATGCAATTTTGAATCCTGTGTCTGACAATTTCCCGGTGTTCAACTGAAAATCATCCGCAATCATTTTGATAAACTCTGAAGCGGTCTTGTTTTCATAAACCTTTGTATCTTTGTTCTTCAGGTATCGCAACTGATCATAAGCGGTGACAGTGATGATGTTGTCTTTGGTTCTTTGCTTCTTGAACACAAACCCAAAAAACACCTTGTCACCATCAACTGTCATCCTGACCGGGCATCCTTCGGAAAACCTGATCTTTGAATCCTTGATGACTTTGAATGTCAACTTTCCCGGTGTTCCTGATCTTTCTGTACTCCATTCAATGCCTTCCTGAACAACAGGCTGATACACCTTGCCGCTGCTATCTGCAATTAAAAGTTCAACATTCATTCAATCACCACCTTATGCCGGAATATTCAGAACATCACCCGGATGAATCATCACATAGGTTGTGCCGCCTTTTTTATACGGCTTGCCACAAACTGAAGTATTGGCACTGTATATCTTTTCCCATTGTGATCCATTGCCATAGAACTTCTTGGCAATGTTCCAAAGACAATCCCCGGATTGTACTGTGTATGTTTGCCCTGATGCCTTTGGCTGTGGTGAATTATCCTGTTGTCTTGGCTTTTTCTCTGTTACCTTTGGTTTTTTCGATTCAAGTTTGATCTTGACCGTTTTTGTTCCGTAATCTTTCCATTGCTTCAGATTCACTTTGACCTTTACATCAAAGCCTTCCTTGGCATCTTCTGTGATCTTGTAATCTTCCAAAGTCACCTTGATATTGGTGGAAAAAAAGGATGTTCCACCCGGTGACATCCTTGAAACAATGAATTGAAATTTTTTCTTGCCTGTCTTGTATGCTTCCAACTTTTCAAGGTAATACTTTGCACCCTTGAATCCTGAAGGATAACTTGCATACGGCTGTTTGACCTGTGGTATCAAAAATTCAAATTCAATGTCGGTCAGCCCGGCAACCTTCAAAATGTTGATTTCTCCATCATTTATCAAGTTGACGGTTTTATTCTGACCATTGATTTTTGTTGATACTTTTTCAGGGGCAACAGGCAACATGATCTTTCCCAAATAGAAATCATATCCTGATTTTGCCATTATTCATGTACCCCCTCTGTTGCAGAATCTATTGCTTCATTCACACCATCTGTCAGCCTGTCAATCACACCATCCAAATCCATATCATTGTTGATGTTATTGTTGTTTGTCTGTTCAATGTGAATTTCAGCGGTTGTGAACCTGTTCACTGCATCCTGTTCAGCAATATCACGCAAATATTTCAAATCTTCTTCAGTAACATCCAAAGAATCCTTGATTGATCCTGTGCTTCCGGCAATGTCATTTGCAGCATCACCAAGACCTGAAGCACCAATACCATTTGCAACTGCCTGATCAAATCCGCTTGTGTAATCACCCGGATCAGGAATGTCAACTGACATACTATCTTTGAATCCGTCAAGGGCTGATGAAATGTTATTCGCAACACCATCACCCCATGCAGCACCTGAATTGAAAGCATCTGAAGCCCAACCATCTGACCATGTATCAAATGTTCCCATTCCTTCAGAAAATGCCGCACCAACATCAACATAGTCACCTTTTGAATCCTGTGCTGCCTGTGCTTTATTGGCATAATCTGATGCCGCTGACTGAATACCCGAAACATCAATTTCCACAAAAGGAAGCATATTCAGGGCATTGGCAATCTGTGCAATGACTGACATTGCAGTTGATAACAGGTTATAGAAGAAGGTCTGAACATTGGCAATGGCATTTGAAAATGCGGTAACAATGTTTTGACATAAAGCACTGATTGCTGAAGCAATACCAAGTGCAATGTTGGCAACTGTCAGCCCCAAATTCTTGAAGAACTGAATCACCACATTGATTCCACCTGTGATCACACCAAAGCCTGTGTTGGCAATACCTGTCAGATTTGCAATAGCCTGACACACTGCGAAGATAACCGCAATCAGGGCAATGATCAGAAGAATGATCCATGTGATAGGACAAGCCATCAAAGCTGCATTCAATCCATACTGTTGAACAGTCCAAAGGAATGTTGCCCCGGCTGCCATTGCTTCAGATGCAGCGGTCACACCGTTAATGACTGCCATGATGCCATTGATGGTGTTCACTATGGTTGCAACTGCAAGATATGCCGCCAAAGCACCAACAACACCCATCACGATAGGTTCAATGATTGACCAATTATCCGCAAGGAATGAACCAACCGCACCAATCACATCAAAGATATTCAGTGCAATCCCGGCAAGAACTGCCAAATCTTCAATAGCACTGTTCACAAAGTTTTGGAAGGCTTCACTGTTTCCAATCTCATTTATCCGCTGAAGAACAGGCTGAAACGCAATCAAAGCAGTATTCTGAAATGATTGCCAAATCTGCCCCCAAGTCATAGGCATCTGATTGAACTTTGCATTGATGTCATCAGCACTTGCAAAGATTGCCGATTTTACAATGTCGGCTGTCAGTTCACCTTCCTGTGCCATTGCTCTGATCTGACCAATAGGAACATCAAGATAGTCTGCAATGCTCTGAATCAGGTTCGGTGCTTGTTCAAAAATTGAATTAAGTTCATCACCACGCAATACACCTGAACCCAAAGCCTGTGACAACTGAAGCATTGCATTTGATGCTTCATCTGTGGATGCTCCGGCAATGGTCATCTGCTTTTGGATCAGGTCTGCAAAGGCAACAACTTCTTCTGATGAACTGAAAGCATCCCTTGCATTGTTACCGAACCGGGCAACCACATCAGCCATCTGTGAAAAAGAACCCCTTGCATCCTGTGCAGCTGCATATACCATGTTGGTCAGTTCTTCAGTGGTCTGCAAGCCATCATTCATCTGATCAAGTCTTGCTTTAGTTGAAATCAGTTCATCAGAAAGGTTAATCACATTTTCAACAGTCTTGAATGACAGATATGCACCAAGGGCATTCCTGATTGTTTTGGTCAACTGATCTGCTTGATTTGCACCTTGCTGAACACTGTGGTTGAAATCTTCCTGTTCTTGGGTCATTTCATCAAGTCCGGCTGTTGCATGGGTAATTGATTCATGTATTCCATCAAATGCAGATGTGTCAATATCGGCATTCAGGGTTTGTGCAAAATCTTCAAACTGTGTTGTTGCCATATTTACCGCACCAATAATGTCATACAGTACGGATGAAAACTGATCATTCAGTTGAATGCCTGTCTGAATACTTGCCAAGTTGCACACCCCCTTTCTGTCAGTGTCGTTTCTTTGCTTTCTTTTCTGTTTCCTTTTTGGCTTTCTTGTCTGCTTCAATCTTCAGTTGGATTGATGCAATCACAAAAGCCTTTTCATTTTCTTCAAGTTCCAAAAACTGTGAAGGCAACATATGAAGTTTCAAAAGTGCATAATATGCATAATTGGCTTCACCGTCACCTTCTTCAATCAGTTTTTTGCTTCTTCCACCTTTTCATCAAGGCTCTTGTTAAAGCCCTGGAACTTCTGCATCCAAAGTGTGAAATCCTGATATTCCCCGGCATCATCCACCATTGCATAAAGCAAATCTTCAGGTGTTTTCACACCGTATGAATCCTGAAGTTCAGAATCATAAAGATCAGGAACAACAGTGGATGCCACGATCATTGAAGCAATGTATTTTGCCGTGTTCACTTTAGGTCTGAACTGATTCGGCTTGCCTGTCACCTGAACTTCAGTGGTGCAAGCATCACGCAACTGTTCATTCTCTTTGGATGTAATATGTCTAAACTCCCATTCAAGGGGATTGCCCTTGTCATCCGCAAGGGATGTTGTGGGTGCGTATTTTTCATTTTCTTTCTTCACTTTGTTCTGCTTCATAAAAGCACTAAATTTTGACATAGTTTTCACCATTCCTTTCAGTTGTTCATTGAATTAAAAAAGCCCCTTATATGACCTTATATGACGGTCACACAAGGGGCTTTTGACCATGTTGATTAGTTGGTTAAAAACCCGGAAAGATTAGCGAAGGATTCAGGCATTGAGAAATCCTCAAATGTGCCTTCGATTTCTTCATCCAAATATTCACCGTCTGCATCAAACTTGGCAAGAATGCCACCATCTGTGTTGCAGTCATAGAATATAATGGTCTGCCTTCCGGCATCAGAAGTAGGATCATCATTGGTGATCTGCATTTCAAAATACACATCCTCACCTGTGTTCTTATAATCAAGTAAAGCCTGACGAAGAACTGACTGATTATAGTGTGCAGTACCGCTGAATGTTCCTTCCATTCCAACCGACTTATGACCAACCATGATTGCACCAAGCCGGGGAACACTAACTTTGTTCTTCTCAACCTTGGCTTCCATGTCAATCATCTGCATGAAATTGTATCTGCGTGTACCAATAGTGATGTAGCACTCCGCAAGTTTTGCGGCAATCGTATCTCTTGCCTTGATAACCACATTCGGCATTTATGTCACCCCTTTCTTTACTGAACCGTTACGGTCATATACAGTTTACCCATTGCATTCACAACGGTAATGACGGATGTGACAACAACCGCTTTCTTGGTATCACCCTGTGCAACCTCAATATCAGAATCCGCAAATTCTTCTATTGCCTGAATATCTTCAAGCTGCTGACAAAGTTTCACAATGTCAGACCACAAAGAAGTTCTTCCGGCTGCATTGTTAGGAACAACACCAAGATACTTTGTGTTGAACAGTACCGCCACATCATTACCGATCTGATCAATCACCCTGATGGTCTGATTGTCCTTGAAGATGTCACCGCAAGTGTCAGTTGTTGTGACAAGGGTATTTATATCTTCAAGCACACGAACATCACCATTTACAAGGTGGAACATGAACTTTCCGGCTTTGATTGCATTGATCAACTGATTCTGTGTGTAAGCAGTATTAACAGTATATTCACCGTCATACTTCTTATTCTGAATCGACCTGTTGACCTCACATCCGGCTTCCTGACCTGTCACCCAATAAACAAGGGATGCGGCTGATGCTCCATCATCTGTGACCACATTTTCAACGCTGATTGTTCCAAGGTAATCAGCCGCCACATACTGATGAAGTACCAACTGAAACTTGATACCCATTTCATCACGCAAACGCTTCACAAAGGATGCATACAGTGCCTTGATGGTGTTATCGGTTGTCACAACACCCATTGTGTTATAGGTGTATGATTCGATTGCATCCAAGTATGCCTGATGTGCAGCACCGTCAACAGTTGCATTTGTTCCACCTGTCAAGGGGGTTGCAGCTGTGACCGCAAGTGTTGCAGTTTTCTTGAAATCAACAAAGTCATTGTCAACAAGTTCTGAAGCGGATGCCACACCAACCTGTTCATCAACAGTGACTGTTCCAAGAATGGTTGTCACATCAAACTTTTCTTCATCATCTGCATTTGCCTGAATGACAATCTTGATGTCATTGCCCCTGATCCCGGCATACTTTGCAGTTGCAAAGGTATTTGCCGCCTTTACACCGCCGCCATTCAAACGGTACGCATAAAGGGTTTTTGCACCCTTGAAAACCTCACGCAATCCCTTCAGCTTTTCACTGTCATAGGAATAGCCAAAGATTTTCAGGCTGTTCTTCTGAAAATCACCATTGGTGACTTCAACCACCCCGGATGCACCCCAATCAAGTTCAAGGGGCATTGTCGCAATACCACGATCAGACAAGGCAGCACTTGCAGCCGCTGCACTGATAAAATTGATATACGAACCGGGAAGCACTTTGTTTTGAACTGTAAAAGTTCCACCACCTAATGCCATTATTTATCACCTGTCCTTTCTGCCCTTTTCATGAAGTCATCCATCAGGGCATTTACCTGTTCCTTGGTGTATGTTTTGTTGTCATCCAACAGGGCATTCACCAAATCCCTTCTGTTCTGATAGGCTTCACACTTCAGCAACTGTTCTTTGGTGTATGCCACCGCCTGAACATCCTGAACTTCAGCCTTTGATTCTGCCTTTTTTGCCATCTAATCACCCAACCTTTCATTCATCCGAAACATCAACCTGTTGTTTCAGGTTTTCCATGTTTGTTTCTGTGGTCTGCTTCATCAGGAAGCCATTGTATTCAACAAAGAAATGAAGAACATCATCCTTCATTTCAGAATGCATCTGACCACCCCTAATGGGCTTTGCTTCATTAGCCTGTGCATCAGTATCATAAAGTGTGATGTACTCCAAACAACCATATAGCCGTTCAGAAACATCATTACATTCACGCTGAATTGTGCTTGAACCGGGGAAATACTGCACACAAAAATGAAGTTGCCCCAAGTACCGCTTATTCAGAAACAGTTCCCGGTTTCCATTCACTAAACAGATGAAAAAACAGGGTTCTTCAAGGTCTTGGTTTATTCGTTCATCATAAATGTTGTATTCATCCCCAAATTCTTCAGCAATGGCAACACTGATTGCATCAATGATTTGATTTATCAATTCATCACCTTCTTCATGTAATCCAACACCTTCTTTTCAAGCACCTTGGGGGCTATGGTCTGCAATTCGTTTTCAGATATGGTCATCATAAACTGACCTTTCACCCATCCACGGTGATTTGCAGTCCTATGACCAAATTCAACATAACTTGCATATTCCACCGGGTTCACAATGTTGATCACATAGTTATGACCAATATGCTGAACCTCTAATGAATTGGCATAGTTAGATGCTGATCCTCTTTGCTGACCCGTCCAACCTCTGCGAAGTGTACCGCCCTTTTTGCCTGAAGAAGCCGGATATTGACCAACAGGTGTCCTTTTGATGACCTTTGCAAGCAACCTTGCAGCAAGTTCCTTTGCACACGCTTCACAAAATGCATCAGGATCAGGAAGCTGCCTGATCTTTTCTTGCAGCTCTTTCAAATCCTTGATGTCAAACTTTCCCATCTTTCCCATGATCAAGACCACTTTTCAAACAGGTCAAGGATGATTTCTTGATGGGTGTCATATACTGCCGGAACACCGCTATGTGTGTAATCAGTGGTGATTCCGCATTGTGTCACCGTAATCTTTGACCCGGCTTTGATAGTTAGTTCAGGTGCAATGAATAACTTTGTGGTTTGTGTCACATTGGATGCTGATTCTGATTCCTGATTCTTTGCAATGGTTTCAAACGATAAATGACAGGGCTGATCCGAAAGAACAACCACATCAACAAATTCAGTTACTTTTGACCGTTCATTTTTTACCTTCTGATGTTCTGTGACGGTGCAAACACCATCATAGTGTGCGGCTTCAAAAAATGCCCTTGCTCTTTGCCGGGCTTTCTCTATGGCTTCTTTCGTTACCATCTCAACCGCCTAAATGAATTAAATTCACTCTTTCCATAATTCAGAAGGTAATCAACAAAGGCGGTCAACCTCTGTTCATCTGTCATTGTTCCATCACCAACTGCAAATTCAGTTGTTTCATCACCTGTTTGAATCCGCTTAACCGCTGCATCAAGGTCAAATCCTGATAATGCATCAGGTGAAAAGGTCATCAATCCCTTCAGGAACTCACCAACAGCCATATCAACGGCAATATGTGCAAGCCCTTCAGGTACATCTTGCCAATTTATCTCATTCTTGATTGTGCTTCTGACTTTCTCCACACAAAAAGCCAAGGATGCAGAATCTGCATCCCTGACTTCATAACCAAGTGATTCTAAACGGCTTGTAACACTTTCCACATTAAAAGTCATACCATCACCACCTTATTTCTTGGCGGTTCTGCTTCTGCGTGATTTGGTTGCAGTTTTTGCATCCGCTTCAGCATCTGCATCATTGCCATCTGCACCATCAATGCCATCTTCACCATCTGCACCGCCTTTGTCACCATCAGCCGGATCACCGTTGTCATCCTTTGGTGCATCCGCTTCAGCATCTGCACCCTTGGTGACCGTGTGACCCATTGCTTCAAGTTTCTTTGCAAGGTCTGCATCATCAGTTTCAAATTTGCCATTCACAAAATGACAAACAACCATCCCTGACTTTGCATCCCATACAGAATTTGGTGTTAATGGTTTCTTTGAAATACTGTACTTCATAGCCGTTCACCTGTCCTTTCTTATGACCTTGCAGACTTCAGTCCTGTGATAGAACCATGCAAGAATGCCGGTGCGTGTGCAAGACCGATCTGACCATAAATCTGAATCTTATCGGTTGCACCTGTCTTTGCAAGGTTTTCTTCAAAGAAGTTACCCTTGCCCGGAACAGGCTGAAATACCGGGGCAATCTGTGCAATATCAGCAACAAGAACATCATCAACAGGCATGAAGGCATCATAAGCAATGCCGACCTTACCAAAATCGGTTTCGATCTGTGTGATGTTCATTCCGGCAATCTGCATTGTCATCTGCATCTGTGCCTTGAAGAAGTCAGCATACAGATTTGTGATTGCCTGTTTCTGATATGCATTGCAGAAAAGAACCATGTTCTGCCACTGTGCCCCATTCTGTGCCATTTCAAGGAACAGTTCATCAAGTAAATCCTTGGAAAGTGCAGCACCTTCGGCTGCAATGCTTGTTCCGGCTTCAGAAGTGGTCAGTTCGATCATGCCCCTTGTCTTGTTTGCAACATCCGCTGCGGTTGCCTTGGCATAAGTACCATTTAAGAAGGAATATTCAATATCCCTTGCGATCTTGACAAGTTTCTGCTGAATCTGCCAAGCCTTTTCATCACCGGGATTTGCAGTCTGTCCGGCTGTGTTCAGCCCGGAAAGTCTGCCACTGTTTGACTGCTTTGCATAGGTCAAATCAATGACTTCCTGATGAATCTGAACAACATTGGTTTCCTGTGTCCTTGCAACATGGCTTGCTTCCGGTGCAGTTGCAGATGCCTGTTCAGAAATCCCCGGCTGTGCAGCGTCGGGAAGATCATATAAAACACCTGTCGGAAACTCAAAATTGTCTGTCTGCTTTCCACCCGAAAGACCACCAATCATAGAAAGAAAAGGGGTCTGTGTGGGTGCTGCCGTAAAAAGATCCCCGGCATAGTTGGGAAGGTTAAAAGTTGTACCTAATCCTGTTACCTGTGGCATAATATGCACCTACCTTTCATACTGTGCAGTCATTTACATCAAAACCAAGCCGCCATCATTGAAGGCTTCCTGTTTGATCTTAATGACTTCTAACTGATTGTTGTTTTTCCTTGCTTCTGCAAGCCTTGCTTCATATCCGGCTTGCTTTGAATCAGGAACTGTTGTTGCAGAACCCGGCTGAAATCCTGTGAACTGCTGACCACCCTGATTCTGTTCAGTGGCTTTGAACAGGAACTTGGTATCATCTGCACCCTTCAGGGCTTCGATCTGTTCCTTCAGTCCTTTGATTGTGCCATCATCAGCCAACTTTGCATCAGTAAGGTCAAGATATGGTCTGACCGCTTTGATTGCCAATGCTCCGGCATCAGAAAGTGCCTTTTCCACCGCTGAATCAACCTTCATGTTGAAGATTTCAGCCTTGTGTGCATCATCCTTTGCCTTGTTGTCTGCCTGAAGCTGTTCAATCTGCTTCTTCAGTTCATCATTGTCACCAACTGACTTCTTCAGGTCATCAATCTGTTTGTCACGATCCTTGACCTGACCCTTCAGGGCTTCATTCTCTGTCTGAATGCTTTCTGCTTCAGCCTTGGCAACTGACTTTGCATTTTCAATGTCAGCACCATTGATCTTGATGACTTCATCAACCTGTTCCTTGGAAAGACCAAGGGCTTCTAATTCTGCTCTTTTCATGCTCTATATCCTCACTTTCAAATACATTTTTTACGGGGTCATTCCCACATGATAGTTTGGTTTTGTCGGTTTTACGACTTGTCACACCGTCAAAGTATTAAAAAGCAACACCCCCGAACCACAAAAGATGATCCGCAAATCATCCTGGCATCACAGAAGTGTTGCTTTTTAGCGTATTAAATTAAAGATTCTTAACAAGTGGGGCTTCTGATCACTCCAATCACCTTCTTTCTGTTAAGGCTTCTTAACCTTTAGACCAAAAACAAAAGCACCCTGTTCAGGATGCTTTGAACTAATGTCTGTCTGAAAAGAAATCAGCCCAATATGGATTTTCCCGGTCAAAGATTTCCTTCTGCTCTTTGGTCAGTTCATGCGGATAATCTCTGAACAAATTGAACACTTTCTTTTTGTCAAAACTAAATAGCAACACCCCGACCTTTCCGGGTGCTTTCTTCCACCACATCACATCATCAGGGTCATTTTTATAAAACAAATCATCTGACATGACCTGTCACCCCTTTCTTCTGTTCATCAGAAGCAGTGTTGATATAACCCAATAGTGTTTGAAGTTCATCTGATTCTTCAAACTGTTCCACATCTATCATGAATCCTTCTTCAGTGTTTCCCACTCCATTTTTACAACCAAATCTTGATGACAGTGTGAATCTTGGATTTCCATTAAAGTCCGTCCATCCGCTTCTTGTAGGTGATTGCAATTCCAAATACTGAAGAACACCATCTGCATTCCTTCTGACTATGGCACAATGTTCACCAACACACAAATAGTATTCTTTTCCCTGAACAACCTTTTTCAGAAGTTTGTTTCCGACTGTCAATGAAGCCTTTGCAGTTTCAAATATCGGTTCAATTCCCGGAAACTTTGTTATTTCCTTCAGGTTCAAATAAGTGCTGAAGAACTCCTGACTTGCACCACCACGGAAATCAAGAACATTCATCCCGGCTTTTTGTCCTACATAGGCAAGACCAACTGAAGCACATGATCCGCTTGTTTTGTCACCACCTGAAAGAACATTGATGATTTCTTCTTCAGATAATGGTGTTTTGTGCATTTCAACAGGATTGTGAACAACACCCATATCTTCAAGTTTTTCTGCAAGCACCTTCAAATGTTCATCTGTTATTGTCTTTATTATATCACCCGGATCAGTTGGCTTCAATCCTGACTTGTCACCACCGCCAAGAAATGACTTCTGCCATTGCTTATAGGTCATATTTGCCGGAACATGATATGTTGGTTCACCATCTGCCATCCTTGCAGCTCTTTCACCCGGCTGACCAAAATCATCAGCAAAGTATGGAACTGTGGTTGATCTGCAATACACATGAAATGGTGGTGCTGTTGCCCCAACTTCCCACTTTGACATTTCAAAGTGCTTTCCATCCATTTCCTGACAAATTTCAGAAGTGTGACTGTCAAGGGTTGCCACAATTTCATATTCTTCAACATCAAGTTCCTTGAAACAGTCCTTTTGTGCTTCAGAACTGAAGAAGGCTTCTTCTGTCATCACAAGCCGCCCGGCATTGTGCTTTGAAGTGTTCATCTTCTTGGCAATCTGATCAATGGCTTTCTGTGGGTCTTTCCCAAGCACAATGTTTTGTGTCAAGGTCTGATTCAGTTCATTGATCAGTTTGGTCTTGTTTCCCCAAATCCTTTGACTGAAGTTCCGACCATCCACCGCCCAAGGCTTGTTGATCACCTTTGCAATCTGTGCATCATCAAGTGTACCAAAATCCCAACCAACACCAAAGCCTTTCTGAATTTCAAAAGCAGTTCTGTAAAATCCTGACTTATATACCTGTGACAATGTATCATCAAAGGTGTCAAGCTGATTTCCAAACATCACTTCAAGTGACTGTTGGGTTTGCAGCTTCAGGGCTTCCAATCGGCTGATATGATACCTGGCTGATGCATTTTCAAGTTCCTTCACCCATTGACCTGAAATGGCATTTTCTTCAGCATACTTGATGTATTCCTGAACATCCCATTTCAGTTCATCAAGTTCTTTAGCGGTCAACATCCGTCTTGCTTCTTCAAGGGTCACATTGTTATTATTTGCAAATCGACCATACCAAGCATTGATCTGACCTTCAATCTGTCTTTGGGCTTTGCGGTATTGCTGTTCAATATCGGCATAGGCTTGAACACCAATGTTGTGTTGTGCCTGTTCAACCTGTTCAAATCTCTTTTTCCAATATTCAGCCGTTGGATTGCTCACAATCAATCACCGCCTTTGTCATCATCAGGATCAGGGTTGTCATCAGGATCACCGACCTTACCACGATCACCAAACAATGCCATGTTTGAAAGTGCTTCTTCCTGTTCCTTCTGTCTTTGTTCTTCCAACCTTTCAAGTTCTTTCTTCGGATCATCAATCCAAGGATGTTGACCGATAATGGTTTCAAGTGAAAGAATACCCATTGACTTTGAACAGTTATCAATGGCTTCAGATTCATTGATCAGAATATCCCGGTTGAAGATGATGTTGACCTTCTGACCTTCAAAGTTGCCCTTGCCTGTGTTTGCAAGATGTGCATTCACAAACCATAGGATTTCATCAAATGCAGCCTGATATTCTGTTTCTGTGTCGTTTGCATCAATGTCAATATCAGAATACATTGATTGAATGTTCATCTGATTTGGATTCCCGGAAAGGCGGTCATCCTTGGCATCATAACCCATGCCGTTTTCAATCAGGGCTTTCTTGAATATCTCAATGATTGCCTTGTAGTTATCAGCATTGACCTGAATTTCAAGGGTTTCAACTCCACCTTTCTGTGATTCATCATATCTGACTTTTACTGCACCATAGGTTGCAAGGTTCTTTCTAAACTCACCAAGATTTGTGCCATCATAGTTCTTCAGCACAAGGATTGTGTTCCTTGCGTCCTCTTGCATATTGTTTTCAAAGTCAGAAATCATGACATTGATACCATCCTGAAGTGATTTCACCTTTTTCAGCAAAGGGATTTCACTTTCATTGACCTTCAGGGGGATCAGCGGAATCCTTGACCAATTCAGCGGTTGACCATTAGCCATGACATAGGAACAATCCTGTTCTTCCTTTGTCATATCCGGGATCAGTTTGTTTCCATCCAAAATCCAACAATGGATGCCTGTTTCATCAAAGACTTCCACCTTCTCAATGATGACAGGTCTGCTTCCTTCATATCCGGCTACAAGATAAAGCCTGATTGCACCGTCAAGGTGTTCATGTTCTGAATCAGCCCAAAATGGTAAAATCTCATATCCGGGGAACAGTCTGAAATCAAGTTCCCCATTCTGATTGTAATACGGATATAACCAAGCAATGCCGCCATTATAGGCATACTTGCCTGATCTTTTGATTGTTCGCATGAACTTTTTATCAAACACTTCCTGAAGTAGTTCAGCATACTGTTCATTATCCGTTTCAATGGCAAAAGGCTGACCAAACAGATAGTTGGTTTTCTGATTGACCAACTTTGCATATTGGTTGTCAATGACCTGATTGTTTGGTAAATTCTCCACAACCTGAAGTTTTCCATCTTCACCGATCATTGTTCTTTTGCGAAGCAAAATATCATGCTCATTGTCATAGTACAGAAAACCTTTGATCTGCATCTGTCTTTCAGGTGAACCCTTCCACCTCATGATGGATTGTTCCAAAAACTCCTTGTTTGACATATCAGAATTTATTCCATACAAGACAAAGTGTGATATTTTGTCAATCATTCCTGTGATTGGATTCAAAGTGTTCACCACCTTTTCATTGCATAATAAAAGCACAACCGCACCCAATGCCTGAAAACATTGGATGTGTGCTGTGCCTGTGTTACTAATTTGTTATTGTTCAATCAAAACTGAATGCATCACCCTTTGAATGATCTTCCAAGCCATATCGCATTGCATCCATCAGATGATTGAAGTCATCAATAGGTTTATTGATCTTTTTACCTGTCTTTGAATCGGTATCCCATGTATAGTTGCCGATCTCTGTCAGGAAGTTTACACATCTTGGATGCACAATAATGTGAAAGTCTTGGATGTAATCAATACCGTTCATGATGCTGTCTTTACCCTTCCGGGCTTTTTGGATATGATCAACACCCAAGGTTCTTAATCTGTCAATGCTCTTTGGTTCAGCACTATCAGCGGTGATCTTTTCCTTGATGTAACCCATCCGCTGAATTTCTGCTGCAATGGCTTCATTACTCATGCCCTTTTTATACATTTCATCAAACACCCATATTGTTTTGGATGCTTCATCAATGAACCCACACCAAAGGGCTGAAGGGTCATTTGTATAACCAAAATCAAGACCAAATGCAGAATCAACACCTTTGACTGCCCTGACTTCATCAATGCTGAATAGTTTTTCTTCCCAATTTTCATAAACAAGACCGTCAACAATGCCCCAATCACCAAGCCCGGCTACTTTGTACCGCCTTGGGTTCTTGGTTCGCATTGTTTCAAAGACCTTGCGATCAGCGGCATCCAACCATTCATTCATCAGATAGTTGGTTGTCATTGCCAGGGTTTCATCATCAGGATGATCAAAAAATCTTTTTTTCAACCAATGATGTTCATTCCAAGGGTTGAAGGTCAATGTGATTTGTTTGAACAATCCTGAACTTTCAGGAATAGCACCACGGATAGATTCATCAAGCATATTGAAATCATCTTCATTGCTGATCTCATACGCTTCTTCAATCCACATCCAACACAAATATCCATGTTCAACTGTGATTGATGTGACCTTCAGCGGATCATCCAAGCCCCTGAACAAAATCTTTTGCCCTGTGGGTCTGTATGTCATTTCAAGTGGGCTTTCCTTTACATCCCAAAAGTCATCAACACCCAATCGGTGAATAGCCCACTTCAAATCAGTGAAACAGGAATCCTTCAGTGTTCTGAACACCTTTCTGACAACAAGGGCATTTGCTTCAGGATATTTCATCATATTGGTGATGAACCATAAAGCAGTTGTTTTTGACTTCTTGGATGCTCTTGATCCTTTGACAACCCTATATCTACCTTTGAACCGCCAAAATGTGCCGTAACCTTTGCCGACTATTTCAGGAAGCAGAATGTTCTTCATTTTCATTCATAATCATCCCCTTCCTGAAGTCTTTTGCAATGCCTTTCATGGCATCTATGTGTATGCATCAGACCTTTGGTCAGCACACCATCATGATATTGACAGTATGCAACAGGATAATATGTCATGTTGCCATCAATGCATTCATACAAGTATTTACATTTCTTTTCCCCGGTATGCTTCCATTTTCGTTTCTTGCGTTTGCCTTTTGGTCTTGGTTTAATCTTCAAGAAGATCATCCCCGGAAATAACAACAGGAATTGCACCATCAATGTTCATCTTGTCGGTAAACATTCCATATCGTTTCCCAAGAAGTTCAGCAGCCTTCAAGCGGTCTTTTTCATCCGGGGCTTTTTCAATCCGTCTTGCTTCTGAAACTCCATCACCTTGACCTTCAACAACAACATATTCTGAACTTGATTCACCACGAAGAACAGAAGTCAGGTATTTCATGACTTCAGTTGCATCAGCAATGTTTTCATTTGCGATTTGTTCAAGCCTTTGTTCAATATATTTCTGAACTTCAACATTTTTCAACAATCGCTGACCTTGTGAATATGCGGTTTGTTCACTATATCCGGCACGAATTGCAGCTTGTGTTGCATTGGTGTCAATCAAATATTCATCTGCAAATCTTTTCTGTTTATTTGTCATAAAATACCCCCTTTCTGTGAAGAATCACTTTATTTCATGCAAAAAACACCCTGAATTTCTAAAAAACAGGGTGTTTTCAACACTTTTTATACTTAAATATCAAAGTATAAAATAAAAATATTTTATTTTATATCCACTATATCCATCTTACACTTTATCATCATATAGTGGGCTTGTCAAGGCTTTACACTTGATATTGTGTTATGTCAGGTATTTCAACGGCTGATATTTTTGTTCAAATGCTTTCAAGGCTTCAGTATGCTGATCTTTTATGAATGAGTATGACCGCCCCATGTCTGAAGCACACTGTTTTATACTCATGTATTGAACATATACCCTGAACAAAATATCAATGTATGTGGCAACATTCAGGTCTTTGATCTGTTTGATGATCTTTTCTTTTGCCTGATCATACTGTTTGATGCGTTCATTTACTTTTTCTTCAAATGCGACAACCTCACATACATCCCTTTCAAGTTTAGAATCCGTCAAGGAAGTCTGAACCCTGTCTTTGTCATATCTGATTGCACCGCCCCCGGTGATCCTGATTTTCTTTTCTTTCAGAAGTTCAACATCTGCATATATTTTTGAATCAAGGGCTTCTAACTGTTCTAAATACTGTCTTGCATTCACCTTTCACACCGCCTTTCTAATTTGTAACGGATGTGTAACGGAAGTGTAACAGTAAAAATTTTTAAGTGTTACACCTTCAAGCCCTTATAAATCAAGGGTTTCGTGGCAAAGTGTAACAGTGTAACAGTTAAAACCCTATTCTATATTATAATTATATATTTTTTATTTATTAGATATAAAAATAATATGATTTTATAAAGAAGTTGTATAGTAACCGTTACAACCGTTACAACCAATAAAATCAAGGGTTTCAAGTGTTACATTTACCGTTACACTACTGTTACAAATTGCATTTTTACCGTTACAAATCCAAAATCCGACCATCCGAAAACCAATCTGCAAAAATAAACAAAGTAAAAATAAAATTTTTTCATTTTTCAAGTGTTACACTGTTACAAGTGTTACACATTGAAATCAGGTCATCAAAATCTTCAGGTTCAAAAATGATCATATCTTTACCTATTGCATACCCATATTCCTGATTTGCTCCAAGTGAACCTTTCCATCCAGGCATGAAAACCGCTGCACTGCATTCATCCATCAGTCGAAAGCAAATCCCCATCAGTGATTTATGTGACCAATCTGAAATACTGCTGCATACCTTAAATGGATTCACCACATCATATCCGGCTTCTTTCAGAAAATCTTCCCACTTTGAAAATCTTTCTTCTGCATCATCTGTTCCTGTCACTGCACCGCTGATATAAATTCTCATGATCACAACACCCCTTTCACATAATGCTGCCGAATCACCGGGCATTCATACGGCATCATTTCACAACTGTCATTTTCATGTTTTGAACAGGCTAAACACCACTTTTCACGCAAATGATCACTGACTTCATCCCAATCAAATTCCTGATCTACTTCTGAACAGTATTCATCCAAGATGTTCTTGCAGCAAAGGCAAAGTTTTCTTGAAAAGAAGTCACCGTCATACTTCCCGGATTCCACTGAATACTGTTCACCAACATTGATTGCCTTGGAACAGTATTCACAAGAATGTTCCTTCCTTGCTATTGGCAAAGCTGCACTGTAAAAATCAAGCATTATTGCCACCGCCTTTCATCATCACCGATTCTGTTCATTGTCCGTTCAATTTTTTCATTCATCACATTAGTCACCTGATCTTCACAATCAAGAAGGTAAATGACCTGTGACAAAACCAACTTCACATCAGCAAGTTCTTCAATCAGGTTCTTCTTAATGTTTGAATACAACCATGTACCGCCAATTTCTTGACCCTGACCCCTTGACCGCTTATCCTTGCAGATTGCCTGTGTCAGTTCAGCCATTTCTTCAATCAACTGTTGTTCCTGAATATCAAGCCCATAATGATCAGCAATAAATTCTTTTGGATTCTCAATATTTATTGGTTCAGGTATATTCAAAATCATTCCTGGCTTAATCTTGATCACATCATTGATACCGTTTATTTCAACAATTTTTCGTATCAACCGCATTGAATCAATTTTTGATCCACACATCTTTGATGCTATTGACTGAATGGAATCACCAACCTTCACTTCATACTGTTTCATCATGACCACCCTTTCGATCTGTTCATATCTCTGCAAATTGACTGTGCCTTTTTCTTTTCCCCGATTGACCCAAACACCGGGATGTTTGGATATAACCTGTGATGACAGTACCAAGCACCACTTTTTGTGTCTTGGCTGACAATATAGGGCTTTTCATTGCTCTTTTTCATCATGACCGCCTTTCCTTATCCTCTGACCACAATAGGCACAAAACACATCATCTTCATACACTTCATGGTTGCAGACCTGACAGAAATCAACTGCCACACCTTCAACAAAGTCTGTGACAGGGCAAATTTCCTGATCCCGGTCAACAAGTGCCTTCAAATCCTCTATTGCTCCAAGTTCTTCATAATCATAAAATTCACGCATCCAATCCCTTGATATTTCCACCGACAAAACACCATCAGGCTTCCTGTGCGTAAACCTCACCATTGGTGGAATCGTTGATCTTCTCATTCCTGTCACCATTCCTTTCAGACTGTATTGATATCAACCATCAATGTATGAAAAATGGAATCCCCGGCACTCCATGAACTAATCTTTTTCTGAAGTAATGGATTGTCATTGGATATAACATCACAAACATATTCATATCCGTGTTCATCATTGAACTTAACCTGTGCAGTTCCATCATCATTTTTAAGTAACTGCAAAAACTCTTTTACTGTCATCCGATCACTTCCTTTCAAAATCCGTTCCAAATCTGTTTGGTTTTATACTGAAAACATTCAGCATCATTGCATTCTTCCGGGATCAAGTCTTTGATCCGCTTTCTTGATTTGCTGATGTATAACTTGCTTCTGATCTTTGTGTTTGGTTGTTCTGTTTCCAACATTTCATCAAATTCAACTGTTTTTTCATAATCATCAGGTTCATGATCTTTGATGAATTGAAAGAAATAATTTGTATGGAAAGGGCAAAAACAACAGGCTGATGCTTTTGTATTCAATCCCCAAACTTCAAGAATATATTTGTAATTGTCAGCCCTTGTCAGATTCATTTCACACAAAGGAAATTTATTCACAAAGAACTTTCCCGGATTTTCTTTGCACCGTCTTTCTTCTTCCTTGGAAAAACCAATGTGCATTTCATGGGCTTTCACATCTTCAGGTTTTATCCGCTGCCTGAACTTATAATGCAAAAGTTCATATTTGAAGAACTTTTCAATCAGATTCACTTTGTAATCAAGTGTGCAGTTCCTCAACATTCTTCCTTTCTTTCCGTTTTCGTCTATGCTCCAAAAAGGAATGGATGTCACCCGGCTTTTTCCAAAGTTGTTCATGTAGTCTTTATATAATGGGCTTTCTACAATAAAAAACGGTATTCCGACATTCTCACAAGCTGCCTTGATGAACAATGTCTGATCCATAACCCATTTTGGTTCAAGTCCAAGATCACAAAAGATTACTGCATCATATATTGGAACTTCTTTGTGAATAATTCCCTTTGCTTTGTTTTCACAAGCCATCAATGCAAGTGCGGTACTTTGCATTCCTGAACCACAAGATAATATTTTCATGTGTTCAAACCTCTTAACTTTTCCACATTATCCACATCAAATTGTTAATAACTCTTAACTTTGAAACGGAACAAAGACCCTGATAACCTTTCCGTTGATCCTCTTTGTCACTGATTCAAGGTTCAGTTCCCGGTTGATCTGCTTGCTGAACATTGCCTTGGATAACGGCTGAACAGAAGCATCAGCACAATAAACCTGATAACGCTTGTAAACATCATTTGTGCTTTCATTTTCAATGTCATCCTTGCCAACCTCTGCAATGAATCCAAGGATGGGGTTGTTTTCAATGCGGTATTCTTCCCTTTCCTTTTCAACCTTGTCTGAAACTGTAAAAGCATCTGTTGTTCTGACCTGTTGCAAAGCTGCCACCGCTATTCTGATCAGGTATTCAGAAGCATCCTGTGAAGTCAGTTTGTCAACGATTTTTGTATCAAAGTCAGGATCATTCTTGTCAAACACTGCATTGAATGGGATGATTTCAAGCCTTCGCAACACCGCCCCGGTCTTGTCACGCATCCTTGGAATGTCATTGGCTGAAAACAACAACTTTGTGTATGGGGTGAACTCAAACGGATCAAGCCCTTTCCTTTCAGCCTTGATCATTTCCCCGGTAACAACCTTTTTGAAGATTGCCACCTGTGATCCCTGAAGGAAATCATCACCAATGTCATCACCGATATTTGCCAACTTTCCAAACATCATTGCTGTTGAAAACCTGTCACCAAGTTCTTTCAGGTCAAGTGCTGAAATGTTCTTATCACCAAGCACATTCTTGACCATCTTCAGATAGGTTGATTTTCCGTTTGACTTTTCCCCGGTCAGGATGAATGCCTTTCCAAGTTCGTTCCTTCGGTACATACAATAGCCAATGCATTCTTCAAGCAATGCCCTGATTGCCGGATCATTACAAGCCAATTTGTTCAATGTCTTATCTGTCAGTTCATCATAGGCATCTTCCCGATAATCCCATGGGATTTTGTTTGTCACCACAATTTCAGGTGAAAAAGGATTCAGTGTTTCTTCAATCAGGTCATAGATGCCGTTGTTGAATGCAATGAACCTGGCTTCTGACATTGAATAATCTTCAGCAATCAGTTCAAGATATTCCATGACTTCCCTTCTTTGGGTCTTTTTCAGATTCGGGATGTGTTCAATCATCACTGCTTCAATGTTCCTGTTGCCTGACAGATACACACCTTCTTTGTATATGTGCAACTGATTGTTGATCCTGATGATGTGGTTGTTATTCTTCAGGAAGGTTGCGAACTTCTCAAATAGGAAGGTTGCACCAAGGAAGAAAACAGGCTTTTGGAAGGCTTCATCCCTTAATATGGTTTCAAGTTCTTCATCAGAAAGTGAATCCTTCAGAACATATTTGTTCAGAATCCTGATGGTTTCCCTTGTGTCATCCACGGAAAAATCATTTGCTGTCAGTGTCAGGATGTAATTGAACAGGGCTTGATTTCTGCCTTCCCCGGCTTCCATATCAACAAATTCATTGGTTGCCCTGACAGGTAAAAACCACTTTGGAACTTCCTGATAATCTTTGCCTTCCTCAATATCCCATTCAATGAACCTTTCCACACCATCAACCTTGATGACCTCATAGCTGCATCTTGTGCCAACCTTAATATCTGCGGTCAGTCCAACCGCCAAAGGGATGTGTGTTCTGTTTCTTGTGATCTGATGGTTCTTGAACAGAAAATGCCTTCCCCTTGTCGTTTGGTAAACACGGCAATCCAACTGATAATCTTCCACAATCTTCATCATAATTTCAGATTGTTCATGATCATCAATGTCAATCAGCACCGTATCATCAGCCAAAACACCACCATAGCCAGGGCAATCCTTGACTTCATCATATTTTTTCCATTTGGTGCGACCCTTTAACTTTTCAAGACTTCTTTTCCCTTTTGTTTCTACATAACCTTTGTATAGTGACATAAGCACACACCGCCTAACTCATAGTTTCAATGACCTTCTGACAAAACATCACATTTTTCAGAATGTCATCAATGCTTTTCCTGACTGTATATAGTCTTGACTGAACCGCATTCAGTTCACCTTTGGCATTTTTCACATGAACCGCTGCATCCTTGTATGCCTTTGAATTTCTCTTAAACTGATTTCTGTATTCTGTGGCATCATTCAGGGTCTTTTTTGCAAATTTCACTTTCTGTTCATATCCAATTCGCTTCTTTTCCCATGATTCAATTTCATCATCAGCAATGTTCAAGTATTCCTGAACAAAGTTCAGTATCTTCTTTTCTTCATCCGGGGTGTCACTTTCCCTGATGTATTTCAGCAGCTTTCTGACCTGTGTGATGCTCCTGTCAGAAAAAAATACTTTCAAGTGAATCTGCATCTTCCAATGACTGCTAAAATCATCTTTCTTGATTTCAAGGTCAACTTCATCCATTATTTCAAACATTTCACCATTCCTTTCTGTCAGGCAACAATGCCAAACTGTTTCAATCGTTTCTTTGCCATATCCACATACCACTGTTTATCAAGGTATGCCGGAACTGATACACCGTTCACCGTATCATTGAACACAAAACAGTGATCCGGGGTATTGGCAAACTTTTCAGGTTTTCCACGCTTGCCACCACACTTCAGCAACCGTCCATCCTTCAGGCTGTTGGATGCAAATACCCGATATGATTTATATTTGAACTGTTCAGTTTCAGGATAGTCATACCAAGTTTTGATAACCCTGACCCCTGTTTTTCTGATGATAGGATCACAATGTTCATGCTCCACCCATTTATAATTGCCTGACAACTTCACAACCTTTTGATACATGATCAGGTCATTGCAGTCTGCAACCGTCTTTTCAATAGGTGTTTTCTTTGCCATGTAGTCAACAAGTGCTTTGTTCAGGATAGGAAGATCATTGTCTATCGGTGACAGTTCCTTCAGGTATGCACCGATTCTTTCAACACCACCATCCACATCAACCCAAAGATAATTGTTCACATCCTTCTGATAGATTTCTTTCAAACAGTCAAGTTCAAGACCTATTGAACAATGTTCAGTTGAACACCTTGATTCCCACTCCCAACAAATATCATCAAGCATTTCAAAGGCTGCATCTGTGTTTGGAATCCATACGATCAGACCATCAGTGTTTGACTGAACCAACCTGAATCCCGGTATCACTTCCAAATGCTCTATCAGGTCAAGCAGCATCAACTGACCATTGATGCACATGATGTTGTTGTTTCTTGGATCATAAGCCGGATTGCGTTTGTCTTTCATAGCCCCTGACAGGGCATTCAACATCTTTTTATATGGCAACTGTGCTTTCTTCCACCGCTTTGATTCTTCCTTTGTCTTTGCGTGTGTCTGCTTGTATTTCATGCCTTTTCGGGTCTGATACACATTGTTGTAATTGTCATTGGTTGCTGACCGGGTAACAAGCCGCCAAGCCAAAAGCAACGAAGGATAATAGTTATTCACATCAACATGGAATCCAGCACCATCCTTTTCATCAAGGTGAACAGGATCAGCATCCGCACCATGCAAACCACCAAAACCAAATGTGTGTGGAATCCCGGCAACATCTATTGTCAGGCTTTGGGCTTTATACCATGCCCTTTTTTCATAATCATTTGCCTTGTCTATACCCTTGGCAATGGCTTCTTTCTTCTTCTGTTCAAACCAATCCTGAACCTGTTTGTATTTCTTCAGCCGGATGCAAGGCAAATAGTAGTATTCAAATTCATCTGTGTATTCCCTTCTTTCACACCCAAGCACCTTTGCAGTGATCTGTGCTTCAGAATCACCAAGACAGGTCAAGGGAAGTTTAAAGGCTTTCACAATGTCATGCATTGCATTGAAATCATCAACCTTGTGCAGAAATACATTGATGGTCTGCTCCACATCATTTCTGCAATATTTGATGGTCATTTCAATTTCTTCCTGTGTCAATTTCCGATCAATATTGAAGTCAACATCTGTTTCCTTGATATTAGCCCCAAGGAAGGCTTCAAGTGTTTTCAGTCCTACACCGTGTGATTGCTGTTCTGATGCATCATTGGATGCCATCACATCATAATTGTTCATTGGTATCTTGTTGAAGGCTCTTGAAATCTGCCATCCATCTTCATGATCAACAATGATCCTGTCACTGACTTCTTTTGGATTTATACCAAGCAGAATTGCCTTGAAAATATATTGGTCATAATGCTTGTTATTGAACCCAACCCATATATTTTTATAGTTTGCTTCATATAGGTCTTTCAATTTGTCCGGGTCATTCACAATGATGTGTTCTTTCTGATTTGTCACATCAATACAGACCACAAGCCAATCATACTTGAAAACCTCAAAGTCATAGAAAATCAACTGACCACCTACTTTCTATATCTCCACCGCCTGTTGTCCATCCTCTGTTCAATGGATTCTTTCACCGCTTCAGCCTGTTCAGGTTCATCATGTAAAAGCATTTCTTCTTTTGCCCTTCTCACAAATTCCTTGTTGATCTCAAATCCGTAAAACTGCCGCCCAAGTTCCTGACAAGCCCTTGCAGTTGTTCCCGATCCAAAACACGGATCAATGACCACATCACCGGGATCAGTAAAGGTTTCAACCAACTTTTTGATCACTGCAACAGGTTTCTGTGTCGGATGAATCTTGGGGATCTCTTTTCCGTCTGTTTCCCACGGTATATAGTCAGGAACACCACAATCATCAGCACAAAAGGCTTCTATTTCTTCAGGGCTATATTCCCAACCGAACCAATTCTTGACCATGTGACCTGTTCCCCTGATTGCTTTGCCTGTTTCAGGATCATATTTAGCACCATTTCTGAACTTTGGCAGCCTGTCACGATAAAACAACATGGCATATTCTGTTGCACCCACCACACGCATATTTGCTTTCAGGGCTTGCGGTGATGACTTCTTGATGAACACCAATGGGATATAGTGAATAAATCCCTGTTTCTTGGCTGCTTCAATCAGTGTGTGGGTCTGTTCAAATGAACAGAAAACAATCATACAAGGTGAATCAGATGACCGCCCCCGGATAGACTTCTTTGAATCTTCCTTCTTCATCAACCTTGAACAGAAATGAAAGTATTCGTAAAGGTTGAAATTAAAGTCAGAAGCAAATGCAGCTTTCCCGGCAAGTTTTGATTCACCGTTTTTGTTATCCCCCCCCTTATACCAAACAGGGTTGCTTCCATAAAAATTTGTACCTACATTGTATGGAACATCAGCAATGATCAACTGTGCCTTCTGTATCGGGTAACACTTCCACCCTTGCATTGAATCATTGTATAGTTCACACTTCAGTTTATTTTGCATAGTCATTTCCTTTCAAAAAAGGCGGTTGGGGGGGGGCTTGTTGATTTGCCCCCTTAACCGCCATGTAAAGACTTCTTAACTTTTAATCAAAGGCTTCATTGACCTTCAGGCAATTCATGCCAAATGCCTTTGCATCCCAATCAAGATCAAACTGTAAACCATGGGCTTCCTGATAGATGTCAAGGATTGCTTCCCCAAAGTCTGCATAGTTGACAAACTCAACTTCATCAACCTCAATGGCACTATTGGCACAAAACTCATTCAGCCAATCACAAGCCATCTTGATTGCCCTTCCGTCATTCCACTTGTCTGTGGTCTTTACACCACAAACCTTGTGGTATCTCTGAAGGTTTCTGCCCTTGTGTTCACCTTCTGCAATCTTGAACACAACCGCAAGATTCAAGCCATCCCCGGCTTTGGTTTCCACCAACTCCATCTTGTCAAGGGTGCAGATATAATTGCCATTCGGCACATCTGCATAATCCGGGGATTCTGCAACTTCCTTCTGAAGTGCTTCAAGATCAACCTTGTCATCAAACTTACTGAAATCAACCATTGTTTTCACCTTTTCCTTTCTTAATATCAACCTTGATGTTCTTACTATCTGCAAGATTCACCTTTACAAGTTCAAGTGCCTGATCTTCGGTGAATCCGGCTTTCAAATACGATTCAAAAACCATTCTTGTGAACTCTGCATCACGCTTTGCATATTCAAGCATTCTTTTCTTTGCCTGATCCTGATATTCTTTCCGCTTTGCTTCTGCTTCCTTTTTGAACTTCTCCAAGTCAGCCTTGAACTTTTCAGGATCACTTGCAGCTCTTGTTGTGGTCTTTGGATTAGCAATATCACCCATAGCACCAAGTAACATCATAGCAATCAATTCTTCCATGATTTACACCTCATTTCTGTTCTTGCGGATGTTCTCAAAGTTTACCGACATTAAACGGCTGACCTTGTGAAATCCATTCCTTCTGATACATTCAGCCCTGATCACTGACCGCAACATCTTTCTGTTGTAGTGGGGAACAGGCTGATAAACCTTGCCTTGATTCTCATTAACCATGTGATCACCCCCTTGTTCTTCTCACCCTTCTTGTTCTGCCAGGTGTTGCAGCTTCAGCCTGTTCAGGTTCGGATGCTTCTTCAGGTGGATTCATAGCACCTTCAACATCATCAGCCTGTGCCTGTGCATCTGCTTCAGCCTTGGCGGTTCTTTCCTTGCGTGTTCTTCTTGGTACTTTTTCAAGTTCCGGCTTTGGTACGGTATCTCTGACCGCACACGCTTCATCAAAAGGTACTTCTTCCTGACCGGGGAACGCTTCATTAAGTGCCTTGTCACAATCAGCCATGTACTGATCCATCTTTGCCTTGTTTTCGGCTTCAACTTCATCATGTGTCTTTGCCGGGGCTTCTTCCTTGGCTTCAGCCTGATCCGCTTTTTTGGTTCTTGATCTTCTTCCTGTCTTTGCATCAGGCTTTTCAATGTCACCCTTTGCCTTCTTGTCTGCTTCAGCCATTTCAGCATCAGACTTTGCAGAATCAAATTCATAGTAGTTGCGGATTTTGTCATCAACATACTGAAGATCATTGTCAATGGCATAGTCCGGGAACATCCCAAGTGGTGACTTCACTGTGTCATTTCCACTGTTCTGTGTCAGGAAGAAATACTTTCCTTCACTGACCAAAGTGCGAAGAACAATGGTGAAAAGTCCTTCAATGGTGATCTTTTCCCTTAACAACTTACCAATCAACTTGATTGTGGTGATGCCGTTGTCAAGGGTTTCTGTGTGGGTCATGTAATACACAACCACATCATCAGGAAGTTCTTTGCAGACCTCTATGATCTCAAAGTAATTTGCACCAAAGTCATTCCATTTATCCCATCCGTTTTCCTTGATGCGGTTCATGTAAGGAACTGAAAGGATATACTGAAAATCATCTACCACAATGATCTTCTTCCCGGCTGCTGCCTGTTCTTTCATCCACTTCTTGATCTTGTAGGAATCAACCACACTATCAAGTGTTGCAAACTTCTTTGCACCTCTGAAGGGTAAAGGCTTACCCACCGGGTTGACCACTGCCACAAGGTCAGGGTTCAGGTTACGAAGGCTTGTTGATTTGCCTGTGCCTGATTCACCCATGATCAAAACTTTCTCTGCCATGCTTAATCCTCACTTTCTGCGGAATCATCCGCTTCTATCTCTAATACATGGGAAGCCCACATATCAGCCCAATGCAGAATCAAAGACAACGGTGTTTCATGACCGGGTATCTGATACTTCATGAAGTCATACAGTCCATCATGGGTCAAAATAGCCCATTCTTCATCTTCTGTCAGGTCAATGAAAAGTGTTGCCAACTTGACCGACCTGATTGCATGGGGAACACTTGTCAAGTCCTTGTTGGTGTCATATGACTGAACCCCTTTCTTTCCTGACTTCAAAATCTTGTCAACATACATGGGCTTGCCATAATCACCGCACTTGCCAAGATCATGCAGCAAAGAACAGATGATGATGGATGATCTGATTTCATCCGTGATGTTCTTTGCACCATAAAGTGCAACAGATAACTTTTCAGCACTATTCAGCACATTCACACTGTGTTCTGCAAGTCCACCTTCCTGTGCCAAGTGATACCGGGTTGAACATGGTGCAGTAAAGAATCCAATTTCATCCATGTATGCAAGCAATTCTTCCACACCTTCACGCTTTGTCTTTTTCAGGCTTTCAGTGATGATTGCCTTGAAATTCGGCTTTTTCACTTCTTCCTGTTTGGTTTCTTCCACCGCTGCAACGGCTTCTTCTTTTTTCTTTGCCATAGTCTGTCACCTATTCCTTTCCTTTGGCTTTCAATAATGCTTCTATGTCAACCGCATTCTTCACAAATGGGTAAACATCATATATGTTTTTGGGGATTGAACATTGTTCAATATCTGCAAGCAACTGTTTGAACTGATCAAAGTCTTTTGGATAAAGCAGAATTGCAATTCCCCCGGCATTGTCGATCTCTTTCAAGTGATACCATTGAAGGTCTGACGGATGCCCTCTTGGTGCTTTCAGTTCTATCCCAAGGAATAAACCGCAATAACACACAAGCAAATCAGGAATACCATCTTTTGTGAATTTCTTTGCACCGCTTTTTGTGGATGCTTTGCCTGACCAATATTTGATGAACCATGCACCTTTGTCAGTCAAGTATTCCTTCACCCTGTTTTCAAAGTTCTTTTCCTGTGCCGTTGTTTCTCACCGCCTTTCTTTTGATGGTCTTTTTACGCTTACACAACCCATGATCCCATGCGTGTTGTGTATTCTCTGCAACAGTAGCCCATTCAAGCTGTGATGCCCGGCAATCATGCTTTTTGCCCTTCTTATGATTCACAACAGGCTTGTTGTCAGGATTTGGTATAAATGCAACCGCTACAAGGATGTGAAGTCTGCAATTATCATGATCAAGTTTTACCCTTAAATATCCATTTCCATCATCATAGGGATGAAGCAGCTTCCCGGTGTTTTTGTTTCTGACATTCCCCAAGTTGCTGACCTCATATCTTGGATGATCCTGAACTGTTTTCCATGATTCACGCACCTAATCACCTACTTTCTGAAGTTTCCTTTGTATCTGTATGATCTCCCTTGAATACTCTGATGAATAAACACCTTTATCCCAAAGTTTTGATGCCTGATATTCTCCAAAGTTGTATGCCATCAATACCTTGTGCGGATCATCATATTTTTCAAACAAATCATGCAGTACATAACACCCGGCTATTATGCTTTGATATGGGTCAAGGTAATCTGTCACACCTGTGATTTCTGTCAGGGCTTCAAAATTGCTTTCATTTATCTGCATCAGTCCATAATCACCTGTGTTTGATACCACATCAGCCTGATAACTGCTTTCATGCTCAATGACCGCCATCACAAATGTAAAATCCATGTTGTATGCTTTGCATAGGCAATAAACAAATTCCTGAAGGTCTGCATCCATATCAACATCAAGTGGTTCAAAATCATTTGGTACTTCCCAATCAATTTTTTTTATGCTGATTTCCTTTTCATTTTCAGCCCCATACACCACTATTTGATTTGTCAGGCTTTCAACTGTACCCTTGGCGGCTTTCTGTCCGTCTGTGGGCTTATATGCCGTTATATGACCAATCAGAAAGCCAATGGCAAAGAACACAACCGCAACGATCAGCCAAGATGCCAAGATACGCTTTGCAACCTGTGTTCTTCTAATGTTCTTTGAATAACGCATCCGTCAAATCCTTTCCCAACCTCAATGATTCAAGGTTGTCAATCTCAATGCTATCTTTCACAAGTAGGTAATAATAAAAACAGGTTTTATTCTGCCCGATCCTGTGAATCCTCTTTTTTGACTGCTCCCATAAGTCACATGAACCTTTCCCAAGTGGCAATGTGAAATATATGATCCTGTTTGCCTTTTGGAAGTTTCCACCCATTGCCCCGGCTTGATACTGAATGAAAGTGATGCTGTCATCATGCAGTTCATAATTGTTCAAGTCCTTTGTTGATCCATTCAGGATTGAAACAGGTCTTTCACATTCATCTGCTATGTTCAAAAGTTCCAACAGTTCAGCATTGAAGTTATAGAACACAATCAGCCTGTCACTTGTTGACTGCACCAAATCCCTGAAGGCTTCCATCTTTTCCTGATGATACTGACCGCACAACTGCCTTTGATGTAGAATCTTTGTCAGTGAATTATCACCAACCAATTCAGTTCCATCCGGCATCATCAGATAATGATTTTTACAAAATGCCTTGTATTGCTTTGTTGGTTCAAGCATGATGTTTTGTTCAATCTGTTCAGGAAGGTCAATCACTTCATCTGTTTTCATAAAGACCGCCCCAAACTGTGCCAACCTTTTCATCATGTGTTCTGTATTCTTATAACCAACAATCACTTCATGCTTGTACCCTTCATCATCTTCAACCCATTTGGTATCAACATAACTATGCCAAAAGGCTTTTTTGCTGATATTCCATCCAAGAAGTGCCAACTGTGACCACAATCTTTCATACTTTCCTGATGTTGGTGTTCCTGATAAAAGGATCACCGATTCAGGATGCAGCTTCAGAATGAACTTTGACCGCTTTGTGCTTTCATTTTGGATCAAGCCTGATTCATCAAGTAGAAGTGTAAAATCTGCAAGTTCTGCAAGCCATGACCGCCTGAAGGTCAGTTCATAATTGATCACCCCAATCACATCAGCTCTGTCATCATAGGTTTTCAGTGCTTCAACTTCATTTCTGAAGGTGATTGACTGTGATTTCTTTGTCAGGTTCAAAACATGATATTCAGGATAATATGTTTTGAAGTGATCCACCCAATCATCAATCTTTGACTTCTGACAAATCACAAGGTTCACTGCATTATTCTGAATCCATAGCTTTTCACCGCCAACAAAGGTTTTTCCAAGACCCATATCAAGATAGTATGCAACCCGGCATCTGTCTTTTGTTCTGCTTAACACATCTATTTGGTGTGGCATCAGTTCAAGGATCATTTGGCATCACCTTCTTTCTTTATTTTTTCCAAGGCTTCATCAAATACTTCCTTGAATCCTTTACCGCCTTTCTGATGATTTGGCTGATCCGGCATCTGCTGCCCGGTCAAAACATCCGCATTCAGTTCAGTGTGGAAAACCTCACCGACAATCAGCATTTGCAGAACACCGCTTCATTGATGATATAGATGAACTTGTCACCTGATCCCTTGCATCCATAAAGCCCTGGCAAATCCCTATTCACTGCAATCTTGGATGCTGTGTCTTTATCAACACCAAGAATCTGTGTCAGTTCTTTCAGTGTGACCCTGTGGATGCCTGTTTTGTCTGAAGGTGTCACTGTTGCCTTCGGTTCAGGCTGATCCGCTTCAAAGTAATCAGATGCAAGACCAAGGGCAACTGCAATTCCCTTTTGCTTCTGTGCTGATGGGGTGTTCTTGTCATTCAGGTACATACTGATTGAACCTTTTGAACATCCTGTCAGGCTGACAACCTGTGCCTGATTCAGATTTAATTGCTGCATAGCCAACTTTAATTTTTCGCAAAACTTCATTCTGCTTCACCATTCCTTTCTTAACTGATAACCGCTACAACGGTTAAGACTTCTTAACTTCTGCGGTAAAAAAATAAACCGGGATGAACTCAAGCGGAATATCCAAAAGACCGCAAGCCTTGACAATCTCTTTGTCAGTCCAACAAACCTTGCCATTCAGCTTTGCCGACATTGTAGGTGCTGAAATATTCATTGCTTCAGCAAATGCGGTTTCGGTGCTGAACTTTTCCCGGATTTTACCCCTTAACTTGGAAAAATCAAATGTCATTGTGTTTTGCTCCTTTCTTCAAATGGAAAATTGTTTTTGTTGTATTGCTTCATCACTGTTATTGTGATGATGTTGCCTGTCCTCTTGGTGCTTTCAATGAAACTTTTCACCTTGGATGCTGTCAGGTCTGCAACATACTTTTCATATTCATCAGGATCATCAAACTGAATTTCCTGTTGAATCCATGCAGAAATGATCTTCTTTGCCATTTCACACCCCCAACCCATTCATAATATCCCGGATCATTGCAGTGCCTGAATCCATGCTGACATTGATGACCTTTTTACCGCCTGATTCCCAAATCACTGTGACCTGTTCATCACCATTTGGCAACTTCTCATAATTAAGGGCTTCACAATCCCAAGCATTGCTTGTTGCCTGAACTGCCTTCAGCAACAAATCACAAATCTTTCTTTTATCTTCCAAAAACATCACCGCCTTTCAAATACTTGCATACACATAGAAACAACCATCATTTTCATCAACATATTCCTGTGCTTCTGCTTCAGTTGGAACTTCACAAATCACTTTGTTCAAATGTTCATCAACCACAAACCACATATCAATTTGCCTTTCTGTTGACAGGTAAAATGCAACCAACCCATAAATCACCGCATTCATACACAAAAAGTGGTGGATATTTATATTCTATATCCATCTTGAATGTTGCATCCTTGTCAAAGTTCTTCAGGTATCTTTCATCAATAAAGATTTCATGATCACTGTTCACCGCTTTGAACTTTCTGACAGGAAGTTTTTTCTTCCCGGATGGTACAAGTTCAATCTGATCTGTCATGATTGCATCAACTGCCCTTCTTTCTGTTCAAAGTCATTGAAAAGGTTGACAGGCAATTTTCCAAGAATCTGATCATCAAGTGTGATGAAACATTCCTTTTTGTATAACAGATAAAACATATGTGTATCTGTTAAGAGAACCCTGTCATCCAACACCTGATATGCAAATTCTGATGTTTTGCCATCAATCAGTTTGCTGATGTAATCAGCGTGTATTTTTTTTAGATTCACTAAATCACCATTCCTTTCTTTGATAATTGAACCGCTGCAACGGTTTTGTTTCCTGTTAAGTTTTCTTTACCCTTGCGGTTAAGAACTCTTAACAATGACCACTATAAACCATCTTCTATCCCTTGTCAATAAGATTTTTTAAGAAAACTTAACTTTTTATCAATTTTTCTTGAAAACCTCTTAACTTCGCTTTATAATAGGGAATACAGACCCACAATATAATAAAGAAGGGGGGGTGAACCCTATGACAGAATTTAGAAACAGACTTCAGGAACTGCTTGATGAACATGGAATGAAAGCGGTTGACCTTGCCAATGCGATAGATGCACCAAAGCCCCGGATCAGTCAATGGATGAATGGCAAAACAAAGCCAAATTCAAACAGTCTGTATCAAGTGGCAAAGTATTTCAATGTATCTGAAGGATGGTTGTTGGGTCAGGATGTTCCAAAGACCATTGACCGCCAAAGGCTTGAACAGAAGGTTGAAATATGTGAAATGGTTGAACAATGCTATGGAACAGGTGCAAGGGAAGCTGTCAGAAAGTTCCTGTTGCTGAATGATCAGGGTCAACAAAGGATTGTTGAAGAAATTGATCTGCTGCTTCAATCTCCTAAATATACGCTAAAAGGGGAAGAATTATCAGAAAAGAAGGCAATATAATTTATGTGTATTTTGGTGAACTGTAACACTTGTAACAGTGTAACACTTACTTATATACTATATTATTTTTATATTTTTACTTTTCAAGAATAGAAAAATAGTATTTATATAATGACTTACAACAAAGCCGTTACAACTGTTACACACGCATTTTTACAATGTTTTTACTGTTACATTTGCCGTTACAAACCGTTACACTACTGTTACACATTAGAAAGAAGGTGATTTTTATGTTCGGAATGAAAAAGAAAGAAAAGCCACTGAAGGCAATGCACTATGAAGGTATTGATCAGTTTGCTTCAGATTATCCTTGCACATTGGAAATCAAAGATGATGTTCTTGTGATCACCCGGATCAAGCCTGAAACAACTGTCACACTACCAATGAACCGCATTCAGTCCTTCACCGCTATGGAAGAATCAAGATTCATGGAAATGTATCACGGTGAAGCCAAGGAAACATCAAAGGCAAAGAACATCAAGAAGTATTATTTGGTTGTAAAGTATGACAAGGGGTATTTGGCTTTTTGGGGTTCTGCAATGGAATATGGAAAATTCCTTGAACTTCAGAAAATGACATTGAACAATGCACCAAGCACAATAGAACTGTAAAAAGCAAAGAACCGCCCGGTTGCAGCCAAAGCGGTTCAATCATCAAATCAAGGAATGGATGATTTGACTATGCAAATTTCATTTTATCATCTATTCCTTTATTTTTCAACAAAAAAGGAAGGTGATACAATGGGAAAACGCAACCCAAACGGTTATGGATGCATAACCAAACTATCAGGGAACAGATCAAGACCTTGGGTGATCAAGGTGACAGTGTATGATGAATATGGTGGATCAAAACAAGCCTGTGTTGGATATGCTGAAACAAAAGAAAAGGCTATGATCTTACTTGCCAAGTATAACAACAATCCTTGGGATATTGACCGGGAATCTGTGACATTGGCGGTTTTGTATCAAAGATGGTCTGAAGTGAAGATGCCAAAGCTGCAAAAAAGCACCCAAGGATCATTAAAATCTGCATTCAAGCATTGTTCAAAATACTATGGTTCAAAATATCGTTCAATCCGTTCATATCAGATGCAAGATACCATTGACAACTGCGGATGCGGATATTCCACACAAGGGGCAATCAAAGCACTTTGGGGGCATCTTGACCGCTTCGCCTTTGAATGTGACATAATCGAAAAGATGTATTCCCAACTTACATCAGCCGCACCAATCCCGGAAACTAAAAGAACACCGTTCAGCCAACAACAGATTGATGCACTTTGGTATCATGCTGATGAACCTTGGGTTGATACTGTTCTGATCTTCTTATATACCGGGTTCAGGCTGAATGAACTTCTGACAATGAAGGCTGAACAGGTGAACATGAAAGAAAAGACCTTCACCGGGGGCATCAAGACCCGAAACGGCAAAGACAGGATTGTTCCAATGCACAAAAGGATTCAGCCACTTGTGAAGCATTGGATGGATCAGGGCAATGAATACCTTTTCACATATCAGGGAAAGAAAATCAGCCAATCCAAATATTATGAATTTTGGTCTGAAGTGATGGAAAAGATTGATGCAGACAAGACCCCACATGAAGCCAGGCACACTGTGGAAACTATGCTTGACAATGCCGGGGGCAACAGGAAGTGCATTGATATGATCATGGGGCATAAATCAAAGGATGTTGGGAACAGGGTATATAATCACAAGACCTTGGAACAACTGAAAGAAACTATTGCACTTCTGAAATGATTATTTTTTACCATAAAATATCACAATTTCAGATTGAACTAATAACAAATTAGTAACAAAATAAGCCGTAAACCCTTAAAAATAAAGGTTTACGGCTATTTTTCAAACTGTTATACCACAAAAAACACCTTGTTACTATACCTTAAACACCGCAAAAGTTCAACATTTTAGGCGGTTGTGTACGGTGTAAAAAGAGGCTATTTAGTAACAAATTAGTAACACCAATCAAGCCTTGATCAGTTTGCCGGATTTCAGCAATTTGACCATCTTTATATTCTGTGCGGCTGTGCCTGAATACCCTGAAATGGCATTTGCTTTTGCGATCTTTGCCCTGTGTGAATAGGATGTGTCCTTTTCTCCAACCGCTGCAAGTGCTGCTACAATGCTTCCTGATGATCCTGTGTACTTCGGATAGTGTGTCGCTGAAGAAACAGGTGCAGAAAGTCTTGATGCACCTTCCACAACAATGACCGTGTGTCCTTTGGTCTTGGTGACAAGCACATCCCCGGTGTATAAAGTCATTCCATTGGTGTATGCCTTGCGACCATTGAAAA
>OCTX012250820.1_pt1 | contig 43236 bp, 37 predicted proteins | sample 1539691 | NCBI WGS metagenome assembly OCTX01 (sample SAMN02144231, study PRJEB22623) | gut metagenome | biome: sheep rumen | host: Ovis aries | place: New Zealand
GCGGCGCGCCACGATGTTCCCACGGCCTGGGACAAACGTCCCAGGCCGTGGGACAATTATTCACCGCCCATGAATGTCGGCCGCGGCGGCCGGGTGCCAGTTCGGGTGGCGGTTGGTTGGCGGCAATCGGGGGTTGTCGGCGCAGTAACTGGCTGACAGTGAGGGCGTGGTGCGGGAAGTGCGGGAAGTGCGGGGTATTACCTGCGATTAGCAACTATAGCATGAAAAACAGAGGTAAGAGGTGGGAGGTAAACTTTATTCATGAAATAATGGATAGTAAAAAATGAACAGGTGCGCCATCCGCATTTGGGGTGGCGCACCTGCCGTTACGTGGTCTCAATGATGAGACTGAAAATTAGTCCTCGTCTGTCGCGAAGAGGAAGATACGTGAATCGCCTGTTGCAGGTGTTTCACCATCACCCAGACCGATGCCAGAATCACCACCAATTTCAGTGATAGTGCTCTGAAGTAAAGAGTTCTCCTCTACGAGTGTGCTTATTTCAATGGCAGGAGCCATATAAACTGTTTTCTTCATATTAAGTCAATATTACGATTAGATTTAAAAATTTACTTAATCACAAACTTCTTGCCGTTCTGGATGAAGATACCCTTCTGGGCGTTCTTCACCTCCTGGCCAGCGAGGTTGTAAATCTTGCCATTGGCGGCCTTAGCTGCCACAACACCCTCGATGCCGGTAGTCTCAACACCGTCGATGAAGAACTTTACGATACGTGCGCCAGCACTCTTGGCCTGGATATAGGCACGGAAGGCATTCAGGCTGGTAGAGCCCTCGCTGCGATAGACGGCACCATTACCGATGAAGTAGTCACCAGCAGCGATAGCAGAGATGGGAGAGAATGTTCCTACGAAGTCGAAGTTCTTTCCGGCAACCTTAGCCTCGGCAGCCTTAATCTGCACGCCAGTAAACTGGAGAATGCTGATAGCCGACGGAGCTTTAACCAGAACGGGTGTATTAGCTGTGATAGAGCCGTCGCCCTTATTAAAGTTTACGGTAACCTCGGTGGCATCCTCGCTATTCTCGCTGAATGCATAGACTTCAGTACCTTCGCCGAAAGTAGCAGCAACCTGGTTAGCAGTAGCATCGAAGGGGAGGACTATTGTGTTGTAACCTTCCTTTATAGCACGGGTGATGGTCACGTTAGCGACGTCGACATCCTCAATAGTGTTTTCAGTACTCTCGTCATAGGCAACATCCTCAGACACGTCTTCGGCCGAAAGAAGTTCACCGTCCGTAATAGACATCCAGTTGTACTGCTTGCTGGTTTCAGCATAGAAAGTCATAGTTACTTCAGTCTTCTCTGTTAGTTCGAAGGGCAGGAAACGCCACTGCCAGCCGAAGCCATTACCATTATTTGCGAATTCGCCTTCAGTCCAGCTGGCTTCGCCAGCCTTATTGATACCCTTTGATCCTGCACCAACATGAGGCAGGGCAACAGTCTGGGAAGTAGCAGTTGTGCGGATTTCGCCAACTACATCTCCAGATGCACGTGCAGCAACCTTTATAACATAGCTGCCAGCGGGCAGTGTGCAAGTCTTCTGGTACTGAATAGTCCAGGAATTGCTACCCCAGCCGTTACTAGCTTGCTCATAGTAGGCATGTTTTGTGCCACTCCAGTGCTCAGAATCGAGATGGTTGGGTGCAGCTTCTGCACCATTAACTGTAGCAGTACCTTCCCAAGAGCCAAAGTCACCAATCAGACCTGAGAGAGAATAAGGGTAGTCGTTTGCAACCTTATTATACTGAGCAATGTTCAGATTCTGTATGGCGGTAGCAGCCTCAGCAGCTGTAGAAGGAGCAGAAACACCCAAGTCAGATCCGAAGAGAGCCTCTGTCTCTGCTTTGTAGGCAGCGTATGCATCGTAGACTGTAGCACCAGCATTGAAAGCGTTAAGAGCAGCTTCAAGAGCCTCTATCTTAGCAATGTAGTTTGCCTTTGAACTACCATCAGGTTCGTCAGCAAGAGCATCTTCCAGATTTGTTAACTCAGATCCAGTAACGTTAGGATGGTCTGTCTTTGCAGTACCAGCAGCGGTAACGAGTTCACTCCATCTGTTAGCATATACGGAATAGTCAATGGTTGAACCATAATAATGAAGTGTGAAGTCGCGGAAGATGGTCCACTTGTCGGTCTCGGTATCGTTGTTCACGATACCAATCTTCATCGTATTACTCTCATTTTCTAGAGCGAACTTCAGACTCACCTTACCATTACCAGCATCGAAATACTTTTCAGCATCAGCCATGTTGTTAACTACAGATGCTTCTACACCAGGAATCAAGACCTTGTCATCGCCTGCATAGAAGTAGGTGGAATGGTTGCCTGCACGGTGGAAACCTGTTACACCGAACTCGTAGGTACCCTTCGGAAGAGTCAGGCTTTGGAAGAAATCGAAGGTACGCTGGTAGAATTCTGTCTCGTTATTTGCAGATACACCAGCACTACCACCAGTAGCGGAGAGATTCTCTATGGTCCAACCATTGATATTCTTACGAACGGTGGGGTTAACAATCCACAAATTGGTTAGGTCAAAGAATTTGCCATCATTGACGTTTACAGAAGTTACAAATGCTTTAGCCGCATCCATAAGCAAGCCCTTGGCTGCTTCTACGTCTTCTGCTGTAGAGGCAGATGCAATAGCTGATTCAGCTTCACTGATGTCAACAGTAGCATCGCCTGAGAAAACGGAAGTGTCATCGTCAAGAGCCTCTACCTGAGCTTTAAGAGCATTGTAATCCTCCATCAAAGTACCCAATACGTTTTCTTTCAGCGTGCAAAGAGTATAATAAATGGGAGCGTCAGAATTGGCAGGAGCTACATTGTTCATATACTTGCTAGTGCCAACATTCAGGAATGCAAACTTACCTTCACTTTCTTCGATTGTCCAGGCTGCTCCATTTTCCAGATCTTGTCCGTATCGGTTTGCTAATCCAAGAACGAAACTACACCAACCTGTAGAAGTAGGCTGAGAGTTAAAATACCACTGATCGGAAGTCCACCCTGTGTACGGATTTCCATCTGCATTTTTTACTTGAAGTAAATAGAAATCTTTTTCCGCAACATATTCTAATTTAAATAAATAAGCAGCTCCCCCCATTGCATCTTCGTAAGGACCGTATGCAAGATTCTGGGCATTAGGAACGTAAATGGCTTTGCCTTCTGTTTCGTTAATGATGCAGAAGTTCTGTCCCTCTAATGATTCAAGGCTAGTGAACCTTTGGTCGATTTCATACACAGTGGCAGAAACACTCGACCCTAACATAGCCAAAAAGGCTACCAATAAAAGTTTTGTTTTTCTCATAAATGTTTTGTTTTTGTTAGTGAATAATGTTAATTAGAAAAGTTTTGTTTATCGGTTACGTCATTTGTTGCCGTAATGGCCATAAGCTGTAAGCACTATCACAACAACTTCTGTTTCATGAATCTCGTAAATGAGCCTGTGCTTCTTTGTTATTTCACGTGACCACTGGCCATTTCTGTCTCCTTTTAAAGCCTCTGGCTTTCCTGTACCTGTTTTAGGGTGAACCTTGAGTTCTTCTATAAAACGTTGTGCTTTACTAAACGCTTTCGGCTCTGATTTGGCAAGTGCTGCCAAATCTATTTGGGCTTGTTCGTAAATGACCACCTCATAGTTCATAGCCTTGCCTCCTCAAGAATTCTGTCAAGTTCTCAGTAGGGAGCATAACAGCCGATTTGCCCTGCTTGGCTTTGTCTACCCTTGCAAAGAACTGCTCTTCCGTCATAAGCGTCTCATCTTGCTTCTTGGATGCAAGTTTCTTGAGGTAACGCAGGGCCTGTTTCAACAAGTTTTCGTCCTCGGCAATAATTCCCATAGTGCGGTAAATTTCCGCATTCAGTTGTATCGTTGTCATATTGTCGTTTATTTCAATTTGTCACTATAATCACAGTTGTGAGGATCTTGTTAGTGAATATTGTTAATTAGAAAAGTTTTCCTTCAGTCATTTCAGCCTACAAAAATACGACTAATTTTTCGTATAGCCAAATTTTTTGGCAGAAAAATGATTAGGGCACAGAAATTTACAAAAGTTTACCGGCACCAAACAGGTCGTTTGGAGCCGGTAAACGGGTCGTTTGGAGCCGCTAAACAAGTGGTTTGGAGCCTCCAAACAGATGGTTTGGAGCCGCCAAACTTACTGGTGCTGGGGACGCAGCAAATCGTTGACGGTCTTCACGGGGTTGAACGTGCCGAGGGGCACCTCAACGAAGACGGTGTTCCAGTCGGACATGGCACCGTTCCAAAGTCCGGGCAGCTCGAGCGCCTTGAGTTCCTTGCCGTTCTTCGACTTTGACGAGATGAAGCCCGTTGAGCGGTCGACAAACTTCGGAAGGTCGAAGGGCTGGCCCTTGTAGTCCTTGACGGCACAGACGAGGTCGACGGGGTTGAAGTGTGTGCCGTGGGTGAACATCTCCATGTACTCCTTGTTGTTCTTGTCAATCTGCGACGACTCGAGAATCTGCAGTGAGATGGTGCCATCCTGGTTGTAGGTCAGGAACGGTCCGCCGCCAGGCTCGCCGACGTTCTTCACCACGCCACAGACGCGCATCGGACGGTTGAGTTTCTTCTTGAGATACTCGGCCAGCTCGGCGTCAGAGAGTGACGCAATGTCAGGTCGGCGGCAGAAGGCATGCTCGACGAAGTGCTGAATCTCGCGCAGCTTCTCGTGGCTCGGCGTCTCCTTCTCAAGTTCGTTGAGGTAGCCGAAGGCCAGCTTCTGCAGGTTGACGAGTACGCCGGCTATAACTTGCTTATAGTCAACGGTCTCAGCCTTCAGACGGTCGGGCACGACATTGTCAATATTCTTGATGAAGATGATGTCGGCATCAATCTCGTTGAGGTTCTCGATAAGGGCGCCGTGGCCTCCCGGACGGAACAACAGCGAACCATCCTCGTTGCGGAATGGCGTATTGTCAGGATTGGCAGCTATGGTGTCGGTCGACGGCTTTTGCTCAGAAAAGCTGATGTCGTAGCTGACGCCGTACTTCTTGGCATAGAGATCGGCTTTGGCAGCCACCTTCTTCTGGAACAGCGGCATGTGCTCGTGCGAGACGGTGAAGTGAACGATAGCCTGGCCGTTGGAGGCACCGTAGAGGGCTCCTTCGACGAGATGCTCTTCCATCGGGGTGCGTGCTCCATCGGGGTACTTGTGGAACAGCAGCATGCCCTTGGGCAGCTGGCCGTAGTTAAGGCCTTTCTCGAAGAGCATGTTGGCGACGACGGCTTTGTAGTCGCCCTCCTGGATAAGATACTTGATAGACTTACCCTCGTTCTTGCGGCAGACGGCATCGAGGGCGTCGTAGAAGGCGAACTGCTGGATGTTGTCGAAGAAATTCTTCTCGAACGGTGTCGTCGGCACCTGGTAGTCGGCGTCGAGGAAGGCGAACATATCCTTGAACATACGACTGGCAGCACCGCTGGCAGGCACGAACTTAACGATGCGGTGGCCTTTCGCCTTGTAGTCGTTCCACGCCTTGATATAGGCGGCTTTGTCGGCGTCGCTGGTAGCGACGATGCCATCCTCGATACTTGCGGCGGCCTTCAGCTTCAAGAAGGGGAATCCGCTCTTAAACTCATTCAACTGAGCATTGATTTGCTCTTCGGTAATACCTTTCTGAGCAATTTGTTTCAGGTCGTTTTGTGATAGCATAATACTCTGTGTTTTTTAATTAGTTCATGTTTTCCTCGGCAAATATACAAAGTTTTTTTGAATTATAGCAAAAAAACGGAATTATTTCGTACCTTTGCAAGAAAATTTAGGATTTTCATGACACAGAAACTCATATTTACGGCCGAGGAGCGCACAGAGGCCATCGGCCTTTACAAGGAACTGATGAGCAGGGTGGGGGAGACGCTACTGCCCGACGACGAGCAGAAGATACGCTCGCTCTTGTCTGAACAGCTTGAGCAGCAGCAACTATCGCGGAACGACTTTGGACTGAACCCGATACTTTTGGCGCTGCAGACAGCGAAGATACTGGTCGACGAGACCGGACTGAAGCGCGACTCCGTGCTGTCGGTGCTGCTGCATAGCTGTGTCGTGTCAGGATTTGTCAGTATCGACGATGTGAGGCGCGACTTCGGCGAGTCAGTGGCCCGCATCCTTCATGGCCTGTGCAGGATTCAGGAGTTGTATAAGAAAAATATTGTCATCGAGAGCGAGAACTTCCGCAATCTGCTGCTGTCGTTTGCCGAGGATATGCGCGTGATTCTCATCATGATAGCCGACCGCGTGAACCTGATGCGCCAGATTCGCGACACGACCAACGACGCGGCTAAAGAGGAGGTCAGCCAGGAGGCGGCCTACCTCTATGCTCCGCTGGCCCACAAGCTGGGCCTCTATAAGATGAAATCAGAGCTTGAGGACCTGTCGCTGAAGTATCTTGAGCACGACGCCTACTACATGATAAAGGACAAGCTGAACGAGACGAAGAAAAGCCGCGATGCCTACATCGAGAACTTCATCAAACCGATAGAGCAGAAGCTGACAGAAGCCGGACTGAAGTTTCACGTCAAGGGACGTACCAAGTCGATTCACTCCATCTGGCAGAAGATGAAGAAGCAGAAGTGCGGCTTTGAGGGTGTCTACGACCTGTTCGCCATCCGCATCATTCTCGACACGCCGCAGGAGAAGGAGAAGATGCAGTGCTGGCAGGTGTACTCGATAGTGACCGACATGTACCAGCCTAATCCTAAACGGCTGCGCGACTGGCTGAGTGTTCCCAAGTCGAACGGCTACGAGAGCCTACATATCACGGTGCTGGGCCCAGAGCAGAAGTGGGTGGAAATACAGATACGGACGGAGCGCATGGACGAGGTGGCCGAGCGCGGCGTGGCCGCCCACTGGCGCTACAAGGGCGTCAAGGGTGAGAGCGGTCTTGACGAATGGCTGACGGGCATCAGGCAGATGCTTGAGACGAGCGACGGCCGCGAGGCTATGGACCAGTTCAAGATGGACCTCTACGAAGACGAAGTCTACGTGTTCACGCCAAAGGGCGACCTGCTGAAGTTCCCCAAGGGAGCGACGGTGCTCGACATGGCTTACCACATTCACTCGAAGATTGGTTCTACGTGCGTAGGCGCGCGTATAAATAATAAGGTGGTAACGTTCCGTCAGGTGCTGCATAGCGGCGACCAGGTTGAAATCATGACGGCGTCGACGCAGAAGCCCAAGCAAGACTGGCTCAACGTGGTGAAGACCAGCAGGGCAAAGGCGAAAATACGCCTGGCGCTGAAGGAGACTCAGGTCAAGGAGGGCCTGTTTGCCAAGGAGATGATTGAGCGCAAGTTCAAGAACCGCAAGATTGAACTTGAGGAGCCTATCATGCAGCAGCTCATCAAGAAGCTTCACTTCAAGGAGGTCTCGGAGTTCTACAAGCAAGTGACTGACGGCACGCTTGAAATGAACACGCTGATAGACAACTATTTAGAGATTCAGCAGGGCCTAAAGACGCCCACGGGCGACAACCAGGCACGAAGTGCCGAGGAGTTTAAGTACGACGACCTGATGGCTGCCACACATCCTCAGAACGACGATGTGCTGATTATCGACCGCAACCTGAAAGGCATTGACTTCCAGCTGGCCCGATGCTGTAATCCCATATACGGCGACGACGTGTTCGGTTTCGTCACCGTCAACGGTGGCATCAAGATCCACCGTTCAGACTGTCCGAATGCGCCTGAAATGAAGAAGCGTTTCGGTTACCGCATCGTTCGCGCCAAGTGGGCCGGGAAAGGTGCTTCGCAATATTCCATCACACTGCGCGTCATCGGTGTCGACGACATTGGCATCGTAAACAACTTGACGAGTATCATCTCGAAAGAAGAGAAACTGGTGCTGCGCAGCATCAATATCGATTCGCACGACGGCTTGTTCCGTGGTAACCTCGTCGTCCAGATTGACGACAATACCAAGCTGGAATTACTCATTAAGCGATTGCGCACAGTCAAGGGCGTCAAGCAAGTTGACCGAATATAGCAAAAACAGCATAATCGGTATTATGATAAATAGGGTAAAGGAAAAGAAGTAGCCCGGCTAAGTTGGCCGGGCTAAAATCTATACGCCCTACTGGAGGGCTTTAAGCAGCCGAAGCAGAGACTGCTCGTCAGTCCAGCTGAAGTCAGGCATGTTGACGAACGTCTTCAGCATGCGCTGCTTATCTTTCGGCAATGCACGTCCGAGATTGCGTTCGTGGGAACGTACAAACTTTCCCTTATAGCGGAAATAGTAAATATCAATGAGCGGAAACAAATAGTCGTCCTCAGAACTGATGTCGATGGTCGTCGTCGAAATCTGGTCGCCAAGGTCCATGTTGGTAATGACTTGATTATTCTTGAGCTGTTGCTTGTATGCAACTAAATCAATGACGGTAGCCCGGAAGAGCGCATCGTTGCCAATGGTATCGACCTGATAGCACAGCAGCGAGTCGATCTTGATATAAGTGCGGTCGTCAAACTTGACACTGACGATATTATCCATGTTAGCCTCCATAGAGTTTACACCGTTCATATAGAGCAGCGATGAATTCTTCAGGAAGATATTCGTCAGCGGTTGTTTAAGCTGCCGACCGTCCTTCAGCGTGATGATTGAAGGCTTAAACTGCTTATAGGCAGTAAGCTTCGTGGTGCGAATCTGGGCGCCAACGGTCTGAGCAGCGAGAATCATTATGATAAATAGGTTAATTGCTTTATTCATAATCACCTTAATGTTTTAAATTTATACTCATATTCATTTATGCAGAAAAAGCTCACGGAACTTTACAGTATCCAGTGAGCTTTTGTTGCGGTGCGTACGAGACTCGAACTCGTGACCTCCTGCGTGACAGGCAGGCATTCTAACCTACTGAACTAACGCACCTCTTAGGTTTTAATTGTTGCAAGTCAAGGCTACCAGATGCGGTGCGTACGAGACTCGAACTCGTGACCTCCTGCGTGACAGGCAGGCATTCTAACCTACTGAACTAACGCACCTCTTGGGTCTGTTCCTCTGTTTGCGGGTGCAAAGGTACTAAATATTTCTGAACTGCCAAAACTTTTCGGGACTTTTTTACAAAAATATCTGCATTAGTACTGCAGAACGGAACTTTTTACCGTCGTAGAGCCAGTCTTGAAGCGTTGCAGACTGCTGAAAACCGGCATTTCTGAACAGTCGGACAGAGGCCTCGTTGGCGGCATCAATGATGGCGTAGAGCTGACGGAGATGGAGGGTAAGCCGGGCATAGTCGGCAATACTCTGAAGGGCCGAAAGCCCATAACCCTTCATACGGTGTTCACGGGCGATGACAATTCCGACCTCGGCATGACAGTTCTTGGCGTCGAAGTTGATGATATCGGCCATGCCGACAGTCTCCCCTACCCGATTCTCGATGATGAGCCTCACTTCGCGGTCAGTGTAGATGTCGCCAGAGCTGTTGGCTATATAGTCGTGCAGCACATAGCGAGAATAAGGTACGTTAGTGCTGCCGACATTCCAGAGCTGCTGGTCGTTCTCTATCGTGTAGAGCATGTCAAGGTCTTCGGGCTCCATGGCCCTGAGCCTGATGGTATCTTCTTGGTTCATCACAGATGTAGTTTTTGGCGTAAGATGTCAATGAGAGCAATGAAAGCACGACAGTAGATAGCAGCCTTGACGGGTATTGTATAAAAGAAGCTTAGGTGGCTGTAGTGCTTGCGGAAGAAGATGAGCATAGCCTTGTAGAAGACGTGTACGTAGCGATAGTCGGTCTTGCGTGTGCTCTTACCCTTGAAATGGGTGATAGGCAATGGCAAGTACCAGTTCTCGTAGCCGCCCTTCAGCAGTCGGTAGCTGAGGTCAATGTCTTCGCCGTACATAAAGAAGTCCTCGTCGAGTAGTCCGATCTTGTCGAGTGCCGACTTCCGCAGCAGGCAGAAAGCACCGCTGATAACCTCAATACGGCAGGGCTGGTCCCAGGGCAGGTGGCTCATGTAATAGCGGTCTGAGAAGCCGAGCATCTTGAGTGCCGAGATCCACGGCGTAGGAATAGCCCGACGTGACTCGGGAGCCACGGTGCCGTCTTCGTTGTGCATCATGACACCGGCACCGCCAGCCTTCGGATGTTCGTCCATGAACTTCAGTGCGTCGCGAAGTGTGTGGTCGGCCACCGTGGTGTCAGGATTCAGCAGCAACACGTACTCGGCTGCCGACTGCCGGATTGCGATGTTGTTAGCCCGCGCGAAACCAATATTCTCGCCATTAGCAATGAAATGGACCCATGGATAGCGACCGGGCAGAACGGCCATCGTATCATCACTTGATGCGTTGTCGACGACGAACACCTCGCCATCGATGCCTTCGAGAGCCTTCATGACACTCTGCAGACACTGGTCCAGATAGCTACGCACATTGTAGCTGACGATGACAACAGACAGCTTCATTCTTCGGAGACTTCTGAGAGACAGCGTTCCTTGCTTGGATAGACAAAGAACAGAGTGAGACACAGGATGATTGCCATATAGCCGAAAGTCGTATTCGCGTATGCGTAATATAATAAGGTGTTAAGCAGCATAGGCACCTCAAGCATCAGCAGGCGTAGGATGCCCCACTTGCCGAGTGCTTCTTCCTTGCGTCTAAGGAGGTCAGCATGAACGTTCTTCAGCTTAAACAGTTTAAGCGCCAGCGGTATGACAGCCAGCGTCAACAGCTCCATCATTATCGTTAGCAGAAACTCCGCCTGCTCGCTTCTGGCGGCATAGTAACCGAAATCCCAGATACCGGTTTCGAACAGGATGACTGTCAGTAGCGACAGCGCGATAAACGTCCAGAAGATGATGGTCAATGTTTTTCTTACTTGATTCATTTTGCTTCGAATAATGTGCGGTTCAATATTGATCGTCCAAGCGTCACCTCGTCGGTGTATTCCAGCTCGTCGCCCACGGAGACGCCACGGGCTATCACGGTGATACGCAGATCGCCGAACGGTGCCAACTTGCGGAAGATGTAGAAGTTGGTGGTGTCGCCCTCCATCGTTGGACTGAGTGCCAGTATGATCTCCTTGACGTCCCCCTCTCCTACCCTGTCGACGAGCGACTGTATTTCGAGGTCGCCAGGGCCGATGCCGTCCATTGGCGAGATAACGCCACCAAGTACGTGATACAAGCCATGATACTGCTGTGTATTCTCAATAGCCATCACATCCTGTATGTTCTCGACGACACAGACGGTCTGGCGGTCACGCCGCTGGTCGCTGCAGATAGGACAGATGTCCTGGTCGCTGATGTTGTGGCACACGCTGCAGCGCTTCACCTCATGCTTCATCGTGGTCAGCGCCGAGGCCAGTCGCTCAACGTCTTCGTTGTCCTGTCGCAGCAGGTGCAGCACCAGTCGCAGTGCAGTCTTCCGGCCAATGCCTGGCAACAGCGCAAACTGCTGTACAGCCTGTTCGAGCAGGCGCGAGGGGTATTGTTCGTTATGTATCATTTTTACGATTCAATCTCTGATAGCTCCAGCCAGCGCATCGACTTCTGGTCAAGCTCGTCGTTCAGTACCGGCAGTCGTTTCGACTTATCGGTGAGTTCGTCGATGCTGAGCGCTCCACTGCAAAGCGACTGCTCAATCTGACTCTTCTCGGTTTCTAACTGCTCTATTTCCTTCGTCAGCCGTTCAAACTCCATTTTCTCCTTGAACGTCATACGGCGACGGGTGTCATGGCGGTAGTCCTTCTTTGGGGCAGACTCTTTGCCTGACTTTGCCGTAGGTTCTTCCTGCGGCTTCAGCGCTTGCCATTGGCGATACTGCGTGTAGTTGCCGGGGAAGTCTTTGACGACGCCGTCGCCTTCGAATACCAGCAGATGGTCTACGATTTTGTCCATGAAGTATCGGTCGTGGCTGACCACGATGACGCAACCAGAGAAGTCCTGCAGGTACTCCTCTAAAATCTGAAGCGTCACGATGTCAAGATCGTTTGTCGGTTCGTCGAGCACCAGGAAGTTCGGATTTCGCATCAGCACCGTGCAGAGGTACAACTTGCGGCGCTCACCGCCGCTGAGCTTGTAGACGTAGTTGTGCTGCTGTTCAGGTATAAACAGGAAATACTGCAGAAGCTGAGAAGCCGTGAAATGCTTGCCGCCACCCATGTCGATGTACTCTGCAATGTCCTTGACAACATCAATAACCTTCTGCTGCTCATCGAATTGCAGACCTTCCTGCGAGAAATACCCGAAGTTGACGGTATCGCCGATGTCAAAGCGACCAGCGTCGGGAGCAACCTGTCCGAGCAGCATCTTGATGAACGTCGACTTCCCTGTGCCGTTATTGCCGACGATGCCCATCTTCTCGAAGCGCGAGAAGTTATAGTAAAAGTCCTTCAGGATGACGTGTTCGCCAAAGGCCTTCGACACATACTGGCATTCAAAGATCTTTGAACCGATATAGACGTTGCGCGACTTGAGCCTGACCTGACGCTCCTCGATGCGCTGGCGAGCCACGCGCTCCAGTTCGTAGAAGGCTTCCTCACGATACTTAGCCTTATGGCCACGGGCTTGCGGCATACGCCGCATCCAGTCGAGCTCGGTACGATAGAGGTTGTTGGCACGCATGATTTCAGCGCGCTTGTTGTCGATACGCTCTTGTCGTTTCTCTAAGTAGTAAGCGTAGTTGCCGCGATAGGTGTAAATGGTGCGGTCGTCGAGTTCGATGATGACCGAGCAGACGCGGTCGAGGAAGTAGCGGTCGTGGGTTACCATCAGCAGCGTCTTGTTGCCCCGCTGCAGGAAGCCCTCAAGCCACTCAATCATTTCCAGGTCGAGATGGTTGGTCGGCTCGTCGAGAATCAGAAAGTCAGGTTCGGTGATGAGCACATTGGCCAGTGCCACGCGCTTCTGCTGACCGCCGCTGAGCTGGCCCATGGGCTGCTGCAGGTCGCGTATCTTCAGCTTCGTCAGTATCTGCTTTGCCTTGAGGACCTTTTCTGGGTCGCCCTGATGATTAAAACAGGCATCGAGCACCGACTCTTGAGGATCAAACGTCGGCGACTGTTCAAGCATTGCCACACGGATATCACGGCGATAGATAATTTCGCCACTGTCATAGCCCTCATGGCCTATCAGGATGTTGAGCAGCGTCGATTTGCCTGTACCATTCTTGGCTATCAGTCCTACGTGCTGGCCCTCAGCCACCGAGAAGCTGATGTCGTCGAAAAGCAGTAGCGAACCGAACGACTTCTTCAGGTGCTGTACGTCCAAGTAAGGTGTGTCCTTTGCCATTTCCGATGTCAGCCCTTCAGCTCTTTGTTAATGTCATCAATGTATTGCAGAATCTCGTCACGGCCTTCCTTCTTTTCCGACGATGTCAAGAACGTCGGCGGCAGCTCCTCCCACGTTTCCAGCAGTTTCTTCTTGTAAGCCTCGACAGCCTGGTTGGCCTTGTTAGGGGTCAGCTTATCGGCTTTAGTGAAGACAATGGCAAAGGGCACCGATGAGAGACCCAGCCATTCGATGAAGTCGAGGTCTATCTTCTGGGGTTCAAGCCTGACGTCAACGAGCACGAAGACATTAACAAGCTGCTGCCGTTGCAGGATGTAGCCGCGTATCATCTGGTCGAGTTTCTCAGTCTCCTTCTTTGAACGCTTGGCATAGCCGTAGCCAGGCAGGTCGACCAGATACCACTCCTTATTTATAATAAAGTGGTTGATGAGCAGCGTCTTGCCCGGCGTCGACGACGTCTTGGCCAACCGCCGGTTGTTGGTCAGCATGTTGATAAGGCTCGACTTGCCCACGTTTGAACGTCCTATAAAGGCATACTCAGGCTTAGTGTCCTGAGGACACATGCCTACCGTTGGGGCGCTTAAGGTGAATTCTGCTGTCTTTATTTCCATTCTTTTCTTGGATTTCCGGTGCAAAGGTACGAAAAAGATTCGAAATAATTTGGCTGTTTCGGAAATAATCACTACCTTTGCACTCGATTTTTCAAAATCAGCGTTTCCAACCGTGAAACGCGTTTCCATTATTTATATCCAATAAACAGACATTTACATCACATTCTTATGTATACCAAAGAACAACTTGAACAGATGGAGATACCCCAGCTGATGGGTATTGCCCAGGAAATGGAAATCAAGGTAAGCCAGGACCTGTCGCAGCAGGATGTCATTTACGCCATCCTCGACAAGGCAGCCGAGCAGAGCGCCACCTCGGGCGACACCTCCAGCAAGCGCAAGAGGACTCGCATCGTAAAGAAAGACACCGACCGCGTATATACCGTCAATGGCAAGGAAGGCGAAAATTTCGACGTCAAGAGCCGTGGCATTAAGAGTGCCGAGGCACCGTCGCTCTTCAGCGATGTGGTGCCTGAGACCACAACGGAGCCTGCCGACGCCGCACCAGCTGCCGAAACACCAAGCGAGGAGCCTGCCGCCAAGCCCGCGCCAAAGAAAAGAGGCCGCAAGTCGAAGGCCGAACAAGCAGCAATAGCAGCCGAAAAAGAAAAGGAGGCGAAGGAGAAAGCAGCGGCTGAGACAACCCAGCCGGCACAGGGACCGGAAGAGCCGGTCAGCGAAGAAAAGGAAGCTGAACCTGCCGAACCCCAGACAGACATAATACCCGAAGCCACCGATTTTACTGACTCCGAAGAAACGTCGCCTGAAATGCTCGAAAAGCTGCAGGAGAAGATGGCACAGCATAACGACGACAACGCCAAAGAAGGTATTCAAGATAACGTTTGGGCCGACGACCCCAACGACGGCACAGACTTCATCATCGTAGAAGACCTGCCCATTGAAGACCAGGCCGCCATCCCTACCCTCGACATGTTCGACCGTCCCGTTGCACAGTCCGTACAGCCGTCGCAGCCCGCCACACAGCGTCCTGCCAATGCTGACGCTAATAACGACAAGTACGACTTTGAAGACATCATCACCGGAAATGGTGTGCTCGAGGTGCTGCAAGACGGCGGTTACGGATTCCTGCGCTCATCGGACTACAACTATCTGTCATCGCCCGACGATATCTACGTCTCGCCGCAGCAGATAAAGAAATGGAGTCTGAAGACCGGCGACGTAGTCGAGTGTACCGTCCGTCCACCCCACGACAACGAGAAATACTTTGCCCTGTCGAATATCACATCGATTAACGGCCGCAATCCTGACGAAGTGCGCGACCGCGTCTCGTTCGAGCACCTGACGCCGCTTTTCCCTGAAGAGAAGTTCAAGCTCTGCGGCGACCCTCAGACCACCAATCCTTCAGTACGCATCGTCGACCTCTTCTCGCCAATCGGTAAGGGACAGCGCGCGCTCATCGTGGCCCAGCCCAAAACGGGTAAGACTATACTGATGAAAGACATCGCCAATGCCATTGCCGCCAACCACCCAGAGGCCTACATCATGATGCTGCTCATCGACGAGCGCCCCGAGGAGGTGACCGACATGGCCCGCACGGTAGATGCCGAGGTCATCGCATCAACCTTCGACGAGCCTGCCGACCGTCATGTCAAGATAGCCGGAATCGTACTCGAGAAGGCCAAGCGCATGGTGGAGTGTGGCCACGACGTAGTCATCTTCCTCGACAGTATCACCCGTCTGGCACGCGCCTACAACACCGTGGCACCCGCCTCGGGCAAGGTGCTTACTGGTGGTGTCGATGCTAATGCCCTGCAGAAGCCCAAGCGCTTCTTCGGTGCTGCACGTAACATCGAGGGCGGCGGTTCGCTGACAATCATTGCCACGGCTCTCGTCGACACCGGTTCTAAGATGGACGAGGTTATCTTCGAAGAGTTTAAGGGTACGGGTAACAGTGAAATCCAACTCAACCGCTCGCTCTCTAACAAGCGTATATTCCCGGCTATTGATCTTGTGCAGTCGTCAACCCGACGCGACGATTTGCTGCAAGACCCGACCACACTGAACCGTATGTGGATAGCCCGCAAGTTCATCGCCGAGATGAATCCCATCGAGGCTATGAATACGATACGCGACCGTCTTATTCAGACACGCTCGAACGAGGAATTCCTGCTGTCGATGAACGGTTAAACTTTTAAGAACAGAACAAACAACAAGATAAAAATGCCAGAAATATCAGTTCGCGGACATGAAATGCCCGAGTCGCCGATACGTAAATTGGCCCCCCTTGCAGCCGCTGCCAAACGGCGCGGAACAAAGGTCTACCACCTGAACATCGGACAGCCCGACCTGCCCACGCCACAAGTGGCACTCGACGCACTGAAGCGTATCGACCGAAAAATCCTGGAGTATTCACCGTCACAGGGATACCTGAGCTACCGCGAGAAGTTGGTCAGCTACTATGCCAAGTATAACATTTGTGTAACCGCTGAGGACATCATCATCACGTCGGGCGGCAGCGAGGCTGTGCTCTTTGCATTCATGTCGTGCCTCAACCCTGGCGACGAGATTATCGTTCCCGAACCAGCATACGCCAATTACATGGCCTTTGCCATCTCAGCCGGTGCAAAGATACGTACCATTGCCACCACCATTGAGGAGGGATTCTCTCTGCCAAAGGTCGAGAAGTTCGAGGAGCTCATCAACGAGCGTACACGCGCCATCATGATCTGCAACCCCAACAATCCGACAGGCTATCTCTATACCCGTCGTGAGATGAACCAGATACGCGACCTTGTGAAGAAGTACGACCTCTATCTCTTTTCCGACGAAGTCTACCGCGAATACATCTATACGGGGTCACCCTATATCTCTGCCTGTCACCTGGAGGGCATCGAGCAGAACGTCATTCTCATCGACTCTGTATCGAAGCGTTACTCAGAGTGCGGCATTCGTATTGGCGCGCTGATTACCAAGAACGAGCAAGTACGCAAGGCCGTGATGAAGTTCTGTCAGGCACGCCTCTCACCACCACTCATCGGACAACTCGTGGCCGAAGCCTCGCTCGACACCCCGGAGGAATACCTGCGCGACGTGTACGACGAGTATGTTGAACGCCGCAAGTGTCTCATTGACGGACTGAACCGCATTCCCGGTGTGTACTCCCCTATCCCTATGGGAGCTTTCTACACCGTAGCTAAGCTGCCGGTAAACGACGCTGAGGAGTTCTGCCGCTGGTGTCTGGAGGAATTCAGTTATGAGGGTGAGACTGTGATGATGGCTCCTGCCGCCGGCTTCTACACTACGCCTGGTGCTGGTATCAATCAAGTACGTATTGCCTACGTGCTGAAGAAGAAGGACCTGGAGCGGGCACTCTTCGTGCTGCGCAAGGCTCTCGAGGCCTACCCCGGTCGAGTTGTTGAGGAGTCAGCATGAATCTTCCACTGTTTATATCCCGCCGCATCTACAGCGACCAGGGCGACCGCCACAAGGTGAGCCGCCCGGCTATTCGTATTGCCACCATCGGCGTGGGCATCGGACTGGCCGTCATGATCATTACCGTCAGCGTCGTGATGGGCTTTAAGCACACTATCCGCGACAAAGTGGTGGGCTTCGGCAGCCATATCCAAGTGGTGAATTTTTCGTCGATTAACAGCGTCGAAAACTATGCCATCTGTATAGACGATAGTATGAGACGGGTCCTGACGGGCATTGAAGGTGTCAGGCACGTCCAGCGATACACCATGGCAAGGGGCATACTAAAGACCGACGACGACTTCCTGGGTGTAGCCTTTAAGGGTATCGGTCCGGAGTATGATCTGGATTTCCTCAGAGAGAACCTCGTTGACGGTCAGATGCCTGTCTTCAGCGACACAGCAAGCACCAACAAACTGTTGCTGTCGCGCATCATGGCCGATAAGCTGAAGGTAAGTGTCGGCGACCGCATCTTCGCCTATTTCATCGACGAAACCAATGTGCGCACACGCCGCTTTACCGTTGAAGGCATCTACCAAACCAACATGACGCGCTTCGACGAGATGATATGCTTTACCGACCTCTACACAGCCTGCAAGCTGAACGGCTGGTCGGCTGAACGTTGTTCTGGTGGCGAGGTGCTCGTGAGCGACTTTGGGCAGCTCGATGCCGTATATAATACTATTATAAATAAGGTGAACCGAACAACGGATCGCGATGGTTGTCTCTTCTCATCACAAACGATATATGAGGCGTACCCCCAGATTTTCACCTGGCTCGAACTACTTGACATCAACGTTTGGATTATTCTCGGACTGATGATCTGCCTTGCAGGCATCACTATGATCAGCGGACTGCTCATCATCATCCTTGAGCGCACTTCGATGATAGGTGTACTGAAAGCACTTGGAGCACGTAACAAGTCTATACGCCACACGTTCCTCTGGTTCTCAGCTTTCATCATCAGTCGTGGACTCTTGCTTGGCGACATCATCGGCATCGGGATTGTTCTATTTCAGAAACTCACTGGCATCATCAAACTCGACCCGCAGACCTACTATGTCAGCGAGGCACCGATGGAACTTAGCATACCCATCATCATCCTCCTAAACATTGCTACCCTAATAGTCAGTATTTCTGTTCTGATTATCCCGAGTTTCTTTATTTCTCACATTCATCCCGCAAAATCTATGCGCTACGAGTAAAAAATTGCACAAAAAATTTGCGAATGTGCAAAAAAGAGTGTACCTTTGCACAAAATTTCAAAAAATGTGCAATGGATACAGCGTCAAGCTTTAACGATTATATTCAGAAAGCTATCGTCAACAACTGGGATCATGATGCCCTGACAGACTATCAGGGCATCACTCTACAGTTCCACGACGTAGCGCGGAAAATAGAAAAAATTCATATCCTGTTTGAGAATGCAGGGGTGAAGCAGGGTGACAAGATAGCACTCTGTGGCCGCAATTCAGCCCACTGGGCCGTAGCCTTCCTTGCGACCCTCACGTATGGTGCCGTAGCGGTGCCCGTACTGCATGAGTTCAATGCAGAACAGATTCACAATATCGTCAATCACTCGGAGTCGAAGTTGCTTTTTGTTGGCGATTTTATCGTCAAGACCATTAAGCCAGAGGCCATGCCGATGCTCGAGGGCATTATCAACCTGCCCGACTTCTCGCTCTACCAATCGCGTTCAGAGAAGCTTACATACGCTCGTGAACATCTGAACCTGATGTTTGGCAGCAAGTATCCGCGCTCCTTCCGCGCCGAGCACGTCAGCTACCACATAGACACCCCTGACGAGTTGGCACTCATTAATTATACCAGCGGAACGACGGGCTTCTCGAAGGGTGTCATGCTGCCTTACCGGGCACTATGGGGCAATCTCGACTTCTGTATGCGCCGGTTACCCGTAAAGGCTAATGAGAACATGCTCTCCATCCTGCCTATGGCCCACATGTATGGCATGTCGATAGAGTTTATCTACGGTTTTTGCAGGGGCTGTCACTTGTACTTCCTGACCCGACTGCCGTCTCCAGCCATCATCGCCGAGGCATTCGCCACTGTTAAGCCCGCCATTGTCATCTCCGTTCCGCTCGTCGTTGAGAAGATTATCCGTAAACGCGTTTTCCCCAAGATACAGAATAATCGCATGCGACTGCTACTACAGATGCCTGTCATTTCGCGTAAGGTCAAGGAGAAAATCTGTGAGCAGGTCTACCAGGCCTTCGGCGGGCGTGCCTATGAGGTCATCGTGGGTGGAGCGGCCCTCAGCCGCGAGGTCGAGCAGTTCCTCGTCAGCATCAGATTCCCCGTCACAGTGGGTTATGGTGCCACAGAGTGTGCACCACTTATCAGCTACAGTGACTATAAGGATTTTGTTCCCGCCTCCTGTGGCACGCCTGTCGACCACATGGAAGTGCGTATTGACTCGCCAAGCCCTGCCACGGTACCCGGCGAGATACTTACCCGTGGTACAAACGTCATGCTGGGCTACTACAAGAACCCCGAGGCCACAGACGCTGCACTCGACAGCAACGGATGGTACCACACCGGCGATTTGGGCACCATGAGTGCCGACGGCCATATCTTCATTCTTGGCCGCATTAAGAACATGTTGCTCGGCCCCAGCGGACAGAACATCTATCCCGAGGAGATTGAAGACCAGCTTAACTCCATGCCGATGGTCAGCGAGAGTCTTATCGTTGAGCGCGATAACCGCCTGGTAGCACTTGTCCACCCCGACAAAGACGAGGTCGTGGACTTTGGCACCGACGAACTGAAGGCTGTCATGGAGCAGAACCGTACCGAACTGAACCAGCGGATGCCCGTCTACAGTCGTATCTCGGAAATCGAGCTTCAGAGCGAAGAATTCTTAAAAACTCCCAAGAAGAGCATCAAACGATATTTATATAAGTAATCCCCTATGGAACAAAGCTTAAATATCCCCAGCTTCAACGCACTCCTCGAGAAATCCATTCTCGACAACTGGAACGCCGACGCGCTGACCGACTTCAAGGGCCAGACGCTGCAGTTCCACGATGTGGCGCGCAAAATAGAAAAATTGCATATCCTGTTTGAGAACTCTGGCCTGCAGAAAGGCGACAAGATAGCACTCTGCGGACGAAATTCGAGCCAGTGGGCCGTAGCCTTTATCGCTACGCTGACCTATGGTGCCGTGGCTGTTCCCATACTCCATGAGTTTAACGCCGAGCAGATACACAACATCGTCAACCACTCGGAAGCCAAGCTCCTTTTCGTCGGCGACCACGTGGCCACCATCATTGACCCGCAGCAGATGCCGCACCTCGAGGGTATCATCAACAACCCCGACTACTCGTTGCTTATCAGCCGCACCGACAAACTCACTTACGCCCGCGAACATCTTAACGAGCTCTATGGGCGAAAATTCCCAAAGTATTTCCGCAAGGAGCACGTCAGCTACTACAAGGAACAGTCGCCCGACGAGCTGGCACTCATCAACTATACCAGCGGCACGACGGGTTTTTCAAAAGGCGTCATGATTCCCTATCGCGCATTATGGTCGAACTACGATTTCGCCTGCGACGTTCTGGGAAAGACTATCAAGGCGGGCGACCGCGTCATCTCCATGCTGCCTATGGCTCACATGTATGGCATGGCGTTCGAATTCATATTTGAGTTTCTCCACGGCTGCCACGTCTACTACCTCAGTCGCGTGCCCTCGCCAGCCATCATAGCACAGGCTTTGGCCGAGATCAAGCCAGTCATCGTCATCGCCGTCCCGCTCATCATCGAGAAGATTATCCGTAAGAAGGTATTCCCCAAAATACAGAATAACCGCATGCGGCTACTCCTGCAAATGCCCGTTATATCTAAAAAGGTACGCGAGATGATTTGCCAGGAAGTCCTCAAGGCCTTCGGTGGGCAGATGTACGAGGTCATCATCGGCGGTGCTGCCCTCAATCAGGAGGTTGAGCAGTTCTTAGGGCGCATAGGCTTCCCCTACACCGTCGGCTACGGTGCCACGGAGTGTGCCCCCATCATCTGTTACGCCGACTGGCACACCTTCGCTGAGGGGTCCTGCGGTCGGGCAGCATTGCACATGAAGGTTAAGATTGACTCGCGTGACCCTGAGAACATACCCGGCGAGATTCTGGCCAAAGGACTCAACGTCATGCTGGGCTACTACAAGAACCCCGAGGCAACTGCCGCCACCATTGATAAGGACGGCTGGTATCACACTGGCGACCTCGGAACAATGGATGCCTATGGCAACGTCTATATCAACGGCCGCATCAAGAACATGCTGCTCGGGCCTAACGGTCAGAATATCTATCCCGAGGAAATCGAAGACAAACTCAACTCCATGACTCTTGTCGTAGAAAGCATAGTCGTACAGCGCGACACGAAGCTCGTCGCACTGGTCCATCCCGACCTCGACGAGGCCAAGAATCTCGGTCTCGGCCCCGAAGACCTGAAAAATATCATGGAGCAAAACCGCAACGGACTAAATCAGACGTTGCCTGCCTACGAGAAAATCTCCGAGATCGAGATTCACGACGAGGAGTTCGAGAAGACACCAAAGCGCTCCATCAAGCGATACCTCTACACATAATATTTCCATGATTATCCCCTCCCCGAAAAGGAGGGGATTAAATTTGGCACACTTTTTGCATAACAGCATAAAAGAAACATCAAAAAAAACAAAACAACGAACAATAGCTATGCAAAAAGGTAACATCGGGGTTACGACAGAGAACATCTTCCCCGTCATCAAAAAGTTCCTCTATAGTGATCACGAAATCTTCCTGCGCGAGATGGTCTCCAACGCCGTCGATGCCACACAGAAACTGAAGACACTGCAGCAACGCGGCGACTTCAAAGGTGAACTTGGTGACCTCACAGTGCGTCTGCAGCTCGATGCCGACAAGGGCACCATCACCATCAGCGACCGTGGTATCGGTATGACCGAGGAAGAAATCGATAAGTACATCAACCAGATTGCCTTCTCTGGCGTTACTGATTTCTTAGAGAAATACAAAGACAACGCCAACAGCATCATCGGCCACTTCGGTCTCGGTTTTTATTCGTCGTTCATGGTGTCAAAGAAGGTGGAGATTATCACGAAGTCCTTCCGCGACGAAGCCAAAGCCGTGAAGTGGAGCTGCGACGGCAGTCCCGCATACGAGATTGACGAGGCGCAGAAAGACGACCGCGGTACTGACATTATACTCTACATCGACGACGACTCGAAGGAGTTCCTTGACAAGACCAAGATCGAGCAACTGCTGCAGAAGTACTGTAAGTTCATGGCCGTGCCGGTTGCCTTCGGCAAGAAGCAGGAGTGGTCGTCAGACGAGAAGAAGATGGTCGACACCGCCGATGACAACATAATCAATAGCGTGGAACCGCTGTGGACCAAACAGCCCTCCACGCTGAAGGACGAAGACTACAAGCAGTTCTACCGCGCACTCTACCCCATGAGCGACGAACCCCTGTTCTGGATACACCTCAACGTCGACTACCCCTTCAACCTCACCGGTATCCTGTATTTCCCAAAGATCAAGTCGAACATCGAGCTACAGCGCAACAAGATACAACTCTACTGCAACCAGGTCTTCGTCACCGACCAGGTAGAAGGCATTGTCCCCGAATTCCTCACCTTGCTCCACGGTGTCATTGACTCGCCCGACATTCCACTCAACGTCAGCCGTTCATACCTGCAAAGCGACCGCGAGGTGAAGAAGATTTCAACCTACATCACCAAGAAAGTGGCTGACCGGCTGAAAGCCATCTTTGGCGAGAACCGTAAGGAGTACGAGGAGAAGTGGGACGACCTGAAACTCTTTATCAATTACGGCATCCTGTCAGAGGAAGGCTTCTACGACCGTGCCAAGGACTTCGCACTCATGAAGGACGTTGACGGTAAGTACTTCACCTTCGATGAGTACCGTAAACTCATTGAAGCTTCACAGAAAGACAAGGACGACACACTGATCTACCTATATGCCACCGACCGCGAGGAGCAATACTCCTACATCCGTGCTGCTCAGGACAAAGGCTATAGCGTGTTGCTGCTCGACGGTCAACTCGATGTGCCCACCCTGCAAACGCTCGAGCAGAAGTTTGAGAAGAGCCGCTTCACCCGTGTTGACAGCGACATCATCGACCGTCTCATCGTCAAGAGCGATGCGCCGAAGAACGACCTCAGCCAGGACGACAGTGACAATTTGTCAGCCGTATTCAGCTCACAGCTGCCTAAGCTTGACAAGACCGACTTCAACGTACAGGTCGACGCCCTTGGCAGCGACGCACGGCCGGTCGTCATTACCCAGAACGAGTGGATGCGCCGTATGAAGGAGATGAGCCGCTTCCAGCAGGGTATGGGCTTCTACGGCCAGATGCCAGACTCTATGAACATCGTCCTCAACAGTGACCATCCGCTTATCCGCCAGGTACTCGACGATGCCCGCAGCGCCACCGCTGACGCCCTTAAACCTATCGAAGCCGAACTGAAAGGCCTCGAGGCTCGTCTGGCAGTCATTCGCCAGCAGCAGGAGAAGAAGAAGTGGGACGAGATAACCCAGGAAGAGAAGGACCAGAAGTCAGAGGCCGAGAAAGCTGTTCAGGCCGAGAAGGACAAGAAGCAGGCTGTCATTGCCGATTACGCTAAAGGCAACTCTGTCGTCCATCAGCTTATCGACCTCGCCCTGCTTCAGAACGGCATGCTTCGCGGTGAAGCCCTCGACCGTTTCCTCAAGCGCTCCATAGACCTGATTAAGTAAGTCAGCGAGAAACCACCCATGAGGAATGAGCTGAGAATGTTAAAGTTTACTAAGACTAAAGACATTTCTCATTGCTCATCCCTCATTTTTCATTTAAAATGAGTACCTTTGCAGCCCGTTAGAGTCCGTTGGGGCAGAGTCAAGTGTGTACGGACGTACGCCGCCTCGCGGAAAAACCCCTAAAATACAAACAATAAAAAGCAAAATGTACGCAATTGTAGAGATTCAGGGTCAGCAGTTCAAGGCCGAACAGGGCAAGAAGCTCTTCGTCCACCACATCAAGGACGTGGAAGAGGGCAAGACTGTTGAATTCGACAAGGTGCTGCTCGTCGATGCCGACGGCGCAGTCACGGTAGGTGCCCCCACCGTAGAGGGAGCAAAAGTAGTGTGTGAAGTTGTCAAGCCCCTCGTCAAGGGCGACAAGGTCATCGTCTTCAAGATGAAGCGCCGCAAGGACTCGCGCAAGCGCAACGGCCACCGCGAGCAGTTCACACAGGTAGAAGTTAAATCAGTAATCGCTTAAAACAAAAGGAGGACTTTAGAATGGCTCATAAAAAAGGTGTAGGTAGTTCTAAGAACGGCCGCGAGAGCGCAGCCCAGCGACTGGGCATTAAGATCTTCGGCGGTCAGCAGTGCATTGCCGGCAACATTATCGTTCGCCAGCGTGGCACGAAGCACAACCCGGGCAACAACGTCGCTATTGGCAAGGACGACACACTCTATGCTCTCGTCGACGGCACCGTGCAGTTCCACAAGGGCAAGCGCGACAAGAGTGTCGTCTCAGTAGTCCCTAACGCTGAGGCCTAAGAGTAACAAACAAGCAAACAACTTATTCCAAACAAACAACAGCGTCCCGCCGCACTCCAATCAGGAGCGGCGGGACGTCTGCTTGTATTGTAGTTCACCCTAATAGATTTTATTCTTGTCTCTTGTGAAAAAACCTTAGTTAATTTGTACGGTTTTCAAAGAAATTGTGTAACTTTGCTGCCGCTATGAATAATTCAGATCACAAAGCCACGTTCAGCATCATCATGACTGTCTACGACGATGCACGACAGCTGGAGGAGAATCTTCCGCTGTTTCTCGAACAGGAATACGAGCCTGCCGACTACGAGGTGATCGTGGTCGACGAATCGTCGACCGACGACACCACCGACGTGCTGAAGTTGATGAAAGCCAAATACGCCCACCTCTATAGCACCTTTCTACCCAAGCCGAACAGACTGGTAACACGGCTCAGGCTTGCACTCACATTAGGGGTGAAAGCAGCCAAGCACGACTGGCTCATCTTCACCGACATACACACCCCCCCACCCTCGCCGCAATGGCTGAATGAACTGTCGGCGTTTACGACAGGCTCTACGTCACTTTTGCTGGGCTACATCAACCGAAAGACGGGTGACGTCAGGTTGCAGCCGTTCGACAGCGTCGGCGAGGCGCGCCTGGTAATCAGCCAGACAGAGCGCAAACGTGCCAACGGCCATAGCGGCCGCATGCTGCGCTACGTCCGCGGCAAGTACGACTTCGTCGTCGTCCGCCGCGAGTATGGCCACGAGACGCTGCGCTTCTTTGAACGCGACATTCGTGGCATGAAGCTGCTGGGGCGGCGTATAGGTATTTTTGTCCACAATATGTTTCACTAACCCCCTGCACAGCCCATGAACGTACATCACCTGTATCCGAAGGACAACGACCTGATAGCCAGGCACGTCGGCATGCTCGGCGGTGGCTCGGCGGCTACCGAAGGAAAGCCCGACATCGTCCACGTTCACGGATGCTGGCAGTACAACGAGGTGAACGAGGCTTTAAAGGCTCATAGGCAGGGCGCACGTATCGTGCTGACGCCCCACGGCGACCTGCAGCCATGGGTTATAGGCCAGCGTCGGCTGACGGCGAAGCAGGGTAAAGCCTTGCTGTGGCAGCGACGCCTGGTTGAGAGTTCATACGTCGTCATCGTACACGGCAACACTGAGGCAGCATCGCTGCGGCAGCTGGGCTGGAACCCGCGCATAGAAGTGGTGCGCAACGCCGTCGTCACCAACTCAATAACACCCGAAGCCATGGCCCAGCAGACGCAGGAGGTCTATCGCAAGGTGATGGACTCGAACACGCTGGCGCTGATGACTGACGACGCCCGACAGCTGCTGCGGCTGCTGCTGAAGGCTGGCATTAACGGCGACCGCCGATGGGTGACCGAACAAGTGCCTGACGTCAACGAGCAGCAGTGGCGCTACCTGCTGGTCTATGCCGACCACGAGAACGTGCGGACTATCGTTGACCTCGGCGCCCGCTTGCTCGGCGTCGGCCATCCCTATATCGAGACCGACAAGATAAAGAGCTACCTGCCCACGGGCTACACCAAGCCCAAGCCTGAGGCTCACGACGCGGCAAGCCTCGTCAGCGAGCTGCACCGCCGCCAGCCCACGCTGCGCCATCTGGCAGAACTCGACCGTGCATTGCGCCGCAACAACATCCAGGACGACCGCCTGACGGACGTGCTCATCGAGCACCGCCTGCTAAAGTTCTTCCGCCGACTGCTCTGCATCCTCAGCGAGCAGACGGGACTTGACGAGGGCTTCATGCCGGCACAGCCGCTCGACGACAGCCAGACACAGAGAATACGGAAACAACTAACTAATCACTTGAGAATATGAACATTACTACAGACGATATGCACTACCTGAACCTGCTGTCGCAATCGTTCCCCACCGTTGCCGATGCAGCTAAGGAGATTATCAACCTCGAGGCCATCATGAACCTGCCGAAGGGCACGGAGCACTTCCTGGCCGACATACACGGCGAGAACGAAGCCTTCGAGCACGTGCTGAAGAACGCCTCGGGCAACATCAAGCGCAAGGTGGGCGAAATCTTCGGCAACAGCATTCGCGAGTCGGAGAAGAAAGAGCTGTGCACGCTGATCTACTATCCTGAGCAGAAACTGGAACTGGTGAAGGCCGTCGACGACGACATTGACGACTGGTATCACATCACCATCCACCAACTGGTACGCGTCTGCCGCGAAGTATCGTCGAAGTACACCCGCTCAAAAGTGCGCAAGGCTCTGCCCGAAGAGTTCTCGTACATCATTGAGGAACTCCTGCACGAGCGCACCGACGACCAGGACAAGGCCGCCTATGTGGCCGTCATCGTCGACACCATCATCTCTACCGGACGCGCCGACGATTTTATCTGCGCACTCTGCAACGTCATACAGCGGCTGGCCATTGACCAGCTGCACATCCTGGGCGACATCTACGACCGTGGCCCCGGAGCCCACATCATCATGGACGTCATGCGGCGACACCAGTCGTGGGACATTCAGTGGGGCAACCACGACATGCTCTGGATGGGAGCGTGTGCGGGCAACGATGCGTGCATCTGTAATGTGCTGCGACTGTCGTTGCGCTATGCCAACCTGGCCACGCTCGAAGATGGCTACGGCATCAATCTCCTACCCCTGGCGACCTTTGCACTGGAGACCTACGGCAACGACCCGTGTACAGAGTTTGTGCCCCGTCTGCTGAAGGACACGAAGCTCGATGAAAAGACACTGCTGCTGACAGCCAAGATGCATAAGGCCATTTCCGTCATTCAGTTCAAGGAGGAGGCACGCATCTTCCACCGCCGCCCCGAGTGGATGATGGAGGACCGGTGCCTGCTCGAAGCGGTTGACACAGCCACGCAGACCTGCGTCATCGGCGGTGTGGCCTACCAGATGAAATCGTGCAACTTTCCTACAGGCCTGACCGACCTGACGCCTGAGGAGACAGAGCTCATGCAAAAACTGCACCACTCGTTCCGCGTCTCCGAGAAGCTGCGCAAGCACATACGCACGATACTCTCACACGGCTGCATGTACAACATCTGCAACCAAAACCTGCTCTTCCACGCCTCTGTGCCACTTAATGATGACGGCTCGCTCAAGGATGTCGAGATTTTAGGCCAGCACTACCAGGGCAAGGCCCTCATGACGTACATCGGACAACTGGTGCGTGCCGCCTTTGAAAACGACACCGAGCAAGAACTGAAGGCCTACGCCAAGGACTACTTCCTATACCTCTGGTGCGGCAAGGATTCACCGTTGTTCGACAAGTCAAAGATGGCCACCTTCGAACGCTATTTCCTCAGCGACAAGGACACCTATAAAGAGGAGAAAGGCGCCTACTTCCGGCTGCGCGACAACGCTGAGGTCTGCGACCGCATACTCGATGCTTTCGGCGTCAGCGGCAAGAACCGCCACATCATCAACGGCCACGTACCCGTACACGCCTCGAAGGGCGAGAATCCCATCAAGGCTGGTGGGCGGCTGATGGTTATCGACGGCGGATTCTCGGAAGCCTACCACTCAGAGACGGGCATAGCCGGCTACACACTGGTCTACCATAGCCGAGGCTTCGAACTGGTGCAGCACGAGCCCTTTACATCGACCAAGGATGCCATCATTCGCGGCACGGACATCAAGTCGACCACACAGATTGTAGAGATGTCGGCTCACCGCATGCTCGTGGCCGATACCGACAAGGGGCGCGAACTGCGCGAGCAGGTAGCCGACCTGCGCCAGTTGCTGCACGCCTACCGCCACGGCATCATCAAGGAGAAGCGCGGCTAAGCGACGGCAAGAGGACTGATACTACCTTTAACAAAACTATAAATTATTTAAGCTTATGATTACACTAACCATGATTCTCCAGCTCTGCATCGTGCTCGGTGCACTCTGGGTGGGCTCGCGCTACGGCTCACTGGCCCTCGGTGCCATCTCAGGCATAGGCCTGGCCATCCTCGTCTTCGGATTCGGAATGAAGCCCGGCTCGCCGCCAACCGACGTTATCTACATCATCATCGCCGCCGTCACTTGTGCTGGCATCATGCAGGCCTCGGGCGGCATGGACTGGCTGATACAGATAGCCGAGCGGTTGCTGCGCAAACATCCCGACCGCATCACCTTCCTTGCACCGCTTTGCACATTCTTTCTCACCGTGCTCGTCGGTACAGGCCATGTGGTCTACACACTGATGCCCATCATCTGCGACATCGCACTGAAGAAGGGCATACGCCCTGAGCGACCCTGTGGCGTGGCCTCCATTGCCTCGCAGGTGGGTATTACCTGTTCACCCATTGCCGCTGCCGTCGTTGCCTTCGTCAGCATCAGCAATACGAACGGCTTCAACGTCACCATCCCGCAGGTGCTGATGGTCAGCATTCCCGCCTGTCTCTGCGGGCTCATGGCTGCCGCTGCCGCCAGCTACCATCGTGGCCTCGACCTCGATAAGGACCCGAAATTCCAGGAGCGGCTGAAGGACCCCGAGCAGCGAAGCTATATCTACGGTGCAAGCGCAACCATGCTCGACAAGGCGATTCCACAGGCAGCTAAGAATGCCGTGTTCATCTTCCTCGGCGCACTCGCAGTCATCGTGTTCTTTGCCATCTTCCAAGATGCACTTCCCACCTACAAGACCCTGCGGGCGGTGAGCAACAGCGATGCCCTGTATATCACTAAGGACCTGGCCGTCACGGGCGACCAGTTGGCGAAAGCCAATGTCCACCTGGAGGGTACCACCGAGTGGTATGACAAATCGCTGCCCATGAACATCGTCATCCAGATTGTCATGATAACGGCCGCCGCACTGATGATCATCTTCTGCAAGGCCGCGCCTAAGAAAGCCGTGGCAGGTCCCGTCTGGCAGTCAGGCATGGTGGCCGTCGTCGCCATCTACGGTATCGCCTGGCTCGCCGACACATTCTTCTCGAACTATCTTGACGAGATGAAGGTCATGCTGGCCGGCGTTGTATCCAATTATCCCTGGTCTATCGCACTGGTATTCTTCCTCGTTTCGGTGCTCATCAATTCGCAGGGTGCTGTCGTCGTTGCCATGCTCCCGCTGGCTTACCAGCTTGGCATTGCCGGCCCCGTACTGCTCGGCGTGCTGCCCTCGGTCTACGGCTACTTCTTCATTCCCAACTACCCCAGCGATATTGCGACCGTCAACTTCGACCGATCAGGAACCACCGTCATTGGCAAGTACCTGCTCAACCACTCATTCATGATGCCCGGTCTCATCTGTGTCATTACGGCCACCATTGTGGCCTACCTGCTGGCCATGATGATTTACTGATTAAAAGAGTTTAGGAGTTTAGAATTCTAAACTCCTAAACTCCTTTGCTTATTTAGCTATTTTTCCAATAAGGTCTGCGTGCGTACGCGAGAGAGCGTCTCTGGAGTCATCTGAAGATAAGAGGCGATATAGAGAAGCGGGGCGCGGAGCACCAGCTGCGGAGAGCTCTTGACCAGCTTACGGTAACGGTCGATGGCCGACTCAAAGCGTAGCATGTCGGCACGTATCTGGCTCAGAATAAGACTCTCCTCGAGAATCTTACGGTAGAGAATCTGGATATTCACACTCTTCATAGCCACGGCTTCAAGCCGTGCCTTGGGAAGACAATAGAGGACGGTCGGCTCGAGAGCCGACATCTGCAGTGTGGTCGGCTGCTCGCGGAAGAGGCTCTCGATACACATGCAGATGGTGTTCTCGGTGGCCATATACTCAGTGACCTCCCGGCCGTTCTTGTAGTAGAACTGGCGCACGAGTCCCTTGACCACCCAGTAGATATTTTCACAGACTTCGCCTTCACTCAGGATTTTTTCGTTCTTTGCATATCGCTTAGCCACGAGGATACTCTCAAGCAGGTCAAGCTCGTCGTGGGTCATCGTACTATATCGTCGGGCCAGCTCGCGGGCCACGTCTCTCGGGGTAATGCTTATTGCAGCCATAGTGGTAGTTCCTCCTTGTTGTTTTCTTCTGTTTTTAGGATAATTAGTTTTTTTAGTAAGTATGGTGGTTAGTCGAGCTTCAAGACGGCAAGGAAGGCTTTCTGAGGCACTTCAACATTGCCAATCTGTTTCATGCGCTTCTTGCCGCGCTTCTGTTTCTCAAGCAGTTTTCGCTTACGGCTGACGTCACCGCCGTAGCACTTCGCCGTGACGTCCTTACGTACCTGCTTGACGGTCTCACGAGCAATAATCTTGGCGCCAATGGCGGCCTGAATGGCAATGTCGAACTGCTGGCGAGGGATGAGTTCCTTCAGCTTTTCGCACATCCGACGGCCGAAGCTGACCGCATTGTCCTGGTGGGTCAGCGTTGAGAGGGCATCAACGGGTTCGCCGTTGAGCAGGATGTCGAGCTTGACGAGCTTTGAGGGGCGGAACGAGTCGACGTGATAGTCGAACGACGCGTAGCCCTTTGAAATACTCTTCAGTTTGTCGTAGAAGTCGATGACGATCTCGCCTAATGGCAGCATAAAGTGTAACTCGATGCGATTGCCCGAAACGTACTGCTGGTCAAGGAGTTCGCCGCGCTTGTCGAGGCAGAGCGTCATAATAGGTCCGATGAAGTCGGCAGCCGTGATAATCGAGGCGCGTATATAGGGCTCCTCAATGTGGTCAATAAGGGTTTGGTCGGGCAGTCCTGACGGGTTGTGTACCTCCTTCTCCTCACCTTGCTTGGTATAACACATATACGAAACGTTGGGCACGGTCGTAATGACGTCCATGTCGAACTCACGATCGAGGCGCTCCTGGATAATCTCCATGTGCAGCAGACCGAGGAAGCCACAGCGGAAGCCGAAGCCGAGGGCGACACTTGACTCTGGGGTAAACGTCAGTGAGGCGTCGTTGAGCTGCAGCTTCTCAAGCGAGGCACGCAGATTCTCATAGTCGGTCGGGTCAATGGGATAGACACCGGCGAAGACCATCGGCTTAACCTCTTGGAAACCCTCGATGGCCGCCGAGCAGGGGCGTGCCACGTGGGTAATGGTGTCGCCCACCTTGACCTCGCGCGAGTTCTTAATACCACTGATAATGTAGCCCACGTCCCCGGTGCACAACTCCTGACGTGGAATCATGTCCATCTTCAGCACGCCGATTTCGTCGGCATCGTATTCCATGCCCGTGTTAAAGAACTTCACCAAGTCGCCCTTCTTCACTGAGCCGTTGACAATCTTGAAGTAGGCGATAATGCCGCGGAAGGAGTTAAAGACGGAGTCGAAGATCAATGCCTGCAGAGGGGCCTGAGGGTCGCCTTCTGGATGGGGCACACGGTCGACGATAGCGTCAAGGATTGCGCCTACGCCCTCGCCAGTCTTGCCTGAGGCGCGTATGATGTCCTCGGGGTCGCAGCCTATCAGGTCAACAATCTCGTCCTCGACCTCGTCGGGCATTGCCGAAGGCATGTCGATCTTGTTGATGACGGGAATGATCTCCAGATTATGGTCTATGGCCATATAGAGGTTCGAGATGGTCTGTGCCTGCACGCCCTGTGTAGCATCGACCACGAGCAGAGCCCCCTCGCAGGCAGCTATAGAGCGGCTGACCTCGTAACTGAAGTCAACATGTCCCGGTGTGTCAATCAAGTTCAGGATATATTTCTCGCCACCACGCACATACTCCATCTGTATGGCGTGACTCTTAATAGTGATGCCACGCTCGCGTTCCAGATCCATGTCGTCGAGCATCTGGCCCTCGGTCACCTGTATAGTGTTCGTGGCCTCCAGCAGACGGTCGGCGAGTGTAGACTTTCCGTGGTCAATATGTGCTATGATGCAGAAGTTTCTGATGTTATTCATCTTCAATTTGCGAATTTGATTTGCAAAGATACAATAAAAATTCCATTTTGTCGAACAATTTGGTTTTTTTTTGTAACTTTGCCCGCAAAAATCGTAAATAGCAATGAAAAAACTGTTTGTATTAGCCATTACAACCCTGACATTGGCAGCCTGTCAGGAGTCACTCGAGGAGAAGGCTGCACGCGAGGCTCAGATGTACACAAAGAAAAACTGCCCGGCCAGAATCTCTGAGACAGTCATCATGGACAGTATGACGTTCGAGAAGAAAAGCCATACCATTCACTATTACTATACGCTGACAGGAGCGGCAGACAGCCTGGGCATCACCAACAAGGAGGAGGCGCGTGGCAGCCTGCTGGCCGCCCTAAAGAACACGCCCTCGTTAGCCATCTACAAAGACGACGGTTACCGCTTTGCCTATACCTACCACTCGCAGAGCGTTCCCGACACGATACTCTTCGAGACAGCTTTCACGAGCGACGACTACTAAAATAAAACGACTACGAATTTCACGAATTATACTAATTCACCCGTAAATGCTCGTAAGCAGCTGGGTAAATTAGTATAATTCGTGAAATTCGTAGTCAGTTTACAGGGCCTTTATTCCTCGATGGCCTCAGGCTTCATGTTGGTATAGACGGTCTGAACGTCGTCAAAGTCCTCGAGCTTCTCGACCATCTTGTCAATGGTCTCGCGCTGCTCGGGCGTCACGTCCTTCAGGTCGTTAGGAATGCGGGTAAACTCTGCACCCGTCACCTCGAAGCCATTCTCCTCAAGGTACTTCTGTATGGCACCAAAGCTGGTGGGGTCGCCATAGATGGTGATGCTGCCCTCTTCTTCATCCTCGTCATACTCATCCTCCACGCCGAAGTCAATCAGCTCGAGAATCATCTCGTCCATGTCAAGGCCGTCCTTCTTCTTGAAGGTGAACACTGCCTTGTGGTCAAAGAGGAACGAGAGCGAGCCCTGCGTACCCAGGTTGCCGTTAAACTTGTTGAACACCGAGCGCACGTCGCCGACGGTGCGGGTGGTGTTGTCGGTCAGCGTCTCTACGAAGATGGCAATACCGTGAGGGCCGTAGCCCTCGTAGTTCACCTCCTTATAGTCGGCGTGGTCCTTGCCCATAGCGTTCTTGATGGCACGCTCGATGTTGTCCTTCGGCATGTTCTCGCGCTTGGCGTTGGCGATGCAGGCGCGCAGTGCCGGGTTCATGTCGGGTTCCGGACCGCCAGCCTTCACGGCAATGGCTATCTGCTTGCCAATCTTGGTGAATGTCTTGGCCATGTGGCCCCATCTCTTCAGCTTTGTAGCCTTACGATATTCAAATGCTCTTCCCATTGTTATTTACGATTTACATGATTTTCGATTTTCGATTTGTTACCTTAACTCGGCGCCCAGTTGCTTCTTCAGGTTGGCTATCAGCTTCTGCATGATGGCGTCAATCTGCTTGTCGCCCATCGTCTTTTCTTCGTCCTGAAGAATGAAGTTCACGGCGTACGACTTCTTGCCCTGCGGCAGACGGTCGCCCTCATAGACGTCGAACAGTTCGACGCGGCGCAGCAGTTTCTTCTCCGTCTGACGTGCTATCTGTTCTATCTGCTGGAACTCCACGCCATTGTCAACGAGCAAGGCCAGGTCGCGGCTAACGGCCGGGAAGCGGGGCACCTCGGTGAACGTGACTTCGTTCTTGCGCGTAGCCTTCATCAGCTGTGTCCAGTTCAGTTCAGCGTAGTAGACGGGGTTAGCTATCGAGAATTGTTTCTGCACCTTCTTAGACAGCACACCCATCTCGGCGAGCAGTCGTCCGCCACGATTATCAATGGCAATACCGGCAGCGAAGACAGGATTATCCGACTTCCGGCGCAGCGTCATGCCGGGCTTCAGTCCTATGCGGCGCAGGATGTTCTCGACGTAGGCACTCAGCTCATAGAAGCTGCTGTCCTCGTCCTTATGAGCCCACGAACCCTCGACGCGCTTACCTGTCACCCAGAGGCCCAGGTGGAACTGCTCGCTGTAAGCCTGCATGGGGTCGTCATCGTTCTGCTTATCGGCAGAGAAACGATAGACGTTACCAAACTCGAAGAAGCGTAAGTTCTGCTGCTTGCGGTTGGCATTGTGGGCAATACTCTCAAGACCGCCATAGAGCAGCGTGGCACGCATGACGTTGAGGTCTGACGACAGCGGGTTCATGATACGTACCAGGGATTCGCCCCCTGCCACTCCCGAAGGGATGGAGGTATCGGCAGCACTTCCCTCCTCTGATGAGGGGTTGGTGTTGGCCATATAGTAGGCACCCTTCGTCAGCGAGTTGTTCAGAATCTCATTGAACCCCTCGCCCACCATCTGCTCCGACACCAGGTTCTGAAGCTTGTGCTTACGGTCCTCCTCACCCTTGATGACAAGGCTCGACTTCAGCTGCGTGGGAATCTCAACATTATTATAGCCATAGATGCGCAGGATGTCCTCGACGACGTCGCACGGACGCTGAACGTCTACGCGGTAGGCCGGCACATCGAGCACCAGGCCATCGGCCGTCTCAGAGACAACCTTCATCTCGAGCGACTCACAGATGCTCTTGATGGTCTCTACGGGTATATCCTTGCCCACTAATGAGTGAACATATTTGTAGTTCAGCTCAACGCGGGCGTCGGCTATCGGCGACGGGTACTCGTCGCGAATCTCCATCGAGATCTTTCCGCCGGCCAACTCTTTACACATGATAGCAGCCTGCTTCAGGGCGTAGATGACGCCGTTGGGGTCGATGCCACGCTCAAAGCGGAACGAGGCGTCGGTCGACAGACCGTGACGGCGTGCCGATTTGCGGATCCATGTCGGGTGGAAATAGGCCGACTCGAGCACCACGCTATGCGTCGTCTCATACGTGCCTGAACCCTTACCGCCGAAGACGCCGGCGATACACATAGGCTCCTCGGTGTTGCAGATGGCCAGGTCGCGGTCCGACAGCTTGTGCTCCACGCCGTCGAGCGTCTGGAAGGGAGTGCCCTCAGGCATCGTCCTGACCACAATCTTCTTACCCGTCACCATGTCGGCATCGAAGCAGTGCAAGGGCTGGCCGTAAGCCATCATGATGTAGTTCGTAATGTCTACGATATTATTGATCGGGCGCAGACCCACGGTCGTCAGGCGTGTCTTAAGCCACTCCGGCGACTCCTTCACCTCACAGCCCGTGATGCTTACACAGGCGTAGCGACGGCAAGCCTCGCTGTTGTCGATGACGACATCGATGGGCAGGTCGTGGTTGTCGACGACGAATCCGTCGGTTGTGGGCCTGTGGAGCGACGTCTTGTAGCCGTTTTGGCAAAGCCAGGCGTAGAGGTCGCGGGCCACACCCCAGTGGCTCAGTGCATCGGCGCGGTTGGCCGTAATGTCAATCTCGATGAGCCAGTCGCTCTCCAAGTGGTAGTACTCGGCTGCAGGCTGACCCACGGTAGCATCGTCGGGCAGCACAATGATGCCATCGTGGCTGCTGCCAATGCCAATCTCGTCCTCGGCGCAGATCATGCCGCACGACTCAACGCCGCGCAGCTTCGACTTCTTAATCACGAACTCCTTGTCGCCGTCGTAGAGCACGCAGCCCAGGTCGGCCACAATCACTTTCTGTCCGGCGGCCACGTTGGGTGCTCCGCAGACGATCTGGCTTGGGGTATCATGGCCAAGGTCGACGGTCGTCACGTGCAGGTGGTCGCTGTTGGGATGAGCCTCGCACGTCAGCACCTGACCCACATAGAGTCCCTTCAGACCGCCACGGATACTCTGTACCTCCTCGAGAGCGTCAACCTCCAGTCCCGTCGACGTCAGTGCATCGCACACCTGCTGCGGCGTGAGGTCAAAGTCGACGTAGTCCTTAAGCCATTTATAAGATATGTTCATACTTAATTATCAATTATCAACTGTCAATTATCAATTTAAAAGAAACGACTGGACACTGAGCTACGCCCGATGTCCAGTCAGTGTCATTGCGAACTTCAAGGAAACGCGACTTAGGCCTCTGCGGGAGCCTCCTCGGCGGCAGCAGCCTCAGCAGCCTTCTGGGCAGCCTCCTCTGCCTTGGCGGCAGCGGCGGCAGCTTTCTTCTCAGCCACCTTCTTGGCGATTTCCTCATTCACTTTCTTCTCGGCATCGAGAGCCTTGGCGGCAGCATCCTTCTTTGCCTTGGCTTCAGCTTCGGCGATCTTCGTCAGACCGTTCTGCTTGTCAGCCTTCCAGGCATCGAACTTCTTCTGGGCGGCAGCCTCGTCGAAAGCGCCCTTCTTCACGCCACCACGCAGGTGCTTCATCAGGTAGACGCCCTCGCGGCTCAGGATGTTGCGTACTGTGTCTGTGGGCTGGGCACCAACCTCAACCCAATAGAGAGCACGCTCGAAATTCAAGTCTACTGTGGCAGGATTGGTGTTAGGGTTGTACATACCAATCTTTTCAGTAAAACGACCATCACGTGGTGCTCTGGCGTCGGCGATGACGATGCGGTAAACTGCATAGCCCTTACGACCGCCGCGCTGCAATCTGATTTTTGTTGCCATTTAATTGTTTGATTTTTTTGTTTGATAAAATGAATTTCATGCCATTATCTCGTAATAGCGGGTGCAAAGGTACTGCTTTTCAGCCAAAAAACCAAAAATAATAGCGAGAATATTTTCTCTTTTCACAGTTTTTGTGTAATTTTGGAGCGTGGAACAGAAGAAAACCGAGTTATCAATACTACTTCCGGTCTATAACACCGTCTGTACGGACTTCGTCAGCCAGTTGCAGACGATAGCTGAGGCCGCCGGCATCGACTACGAAATCATCGTGGCCGACGACGGCTCAACCGACGCGGCCTGCATGAGCCAAAACCGCAGCATCAGCCAGATTCCACACTGCCGTTATATCATAAAAAAGGTGAACAGCGGAGCCGCTGCCACACGCAATCTGTTAGCACGCGAGAGCCGTTACCCTTGGCTGCTCTATCTCGACTGCGATATGCAGTTGCCTGGGCCGCAGCTGCTTACGCGTTATCTTGCACCGCTCGATGCGCCCGTTGTCATGGGCGGCATCAGCTTCGGCGGCGACCCGAGACAGCTGCGCTCAAACCTGCGCTACCGCTACGAGACGGCTGAGGCCCACCGCCACACCGCCGAACGACGTCAGCGGCGACCCTACCAATCGTTTCGTTCGTGTAATTTCCTCATCAGCCGTAACGTCATGCTGAGCTGTCCGTTCGACGAGCGCATGCGCCGCTACGAGGACGTCATGCTGGGCAAGCAGCTGCGGGCAGCCCGCGTTGCCATTGCCCACATTGACAACCCTGTGCTGATGACCGACTTCGAGGCCAACCCCGACTATGTCGCCAAGGAGGAGCTGAACCTCAAGACGCTCCATGAGTTCCGAAACGAGCTGAAGGGCTACTCACGCCTGCTGACACTGGTCGAGGGTATCCATATCAGCCTTGTACGCCGCATGATTGTACTGCTGCAGCGCCTGTTTGGCCCAGCCATGCGCCGCAACCTATGTGGCCCCCACCCCAGCCTGACGATCTTCAAACTTTACAGATTAGGTTACTTTTTATCAATAACAAACTAAAAAAAACAAACTATGACACGCAGATTTGCATTCAAGATGAAGCTGAAGCCCGGCTTCGAGAAAGAGTACGAGAAACGCCACGCCGCCATCTGGCCCGAACTGGTAGAGATGATCAAGGAACAGGGCGTCGCTAACTACAGTATCTACTGGGACCGCGACACCAACCTGCTCTTCGCCTATCAGGAGTGTTCAAAGGAGGGTAACTCGCAGGACACTGAGAACGTTGACCCCATCACCCAGCGCTGGTGGGACATGATGGCCGACATCATGGAGGTGAACCCCGACAACTCGCCTGTCAGCATCCCCCTGCAGGAGGTTTTCCACCTGGACTAAACATCACCATCGAGAAACAGGGATGCTCCCAAGCTTGAGAGCATCCCTGTAATTATAAATAACGGTAAGCTAATCAGTCTTCATCCTTCATCTCAGCCTCATGCTGCTTGATGAGCTCCTGCTGGATGTCGTTCGGCACGAGTTCGTAGCTTGCAAACTTGGTGTTGAACGAGGCACGTCCGCCCGTGAGCGACGAGAGGGCAATAGAGTAGCTGGCCAGCTCCTTCAGAGGAATCTTGGCCGAGAGCTTCTGGTAGCCAGCTTCTGAGTCCATACCCATGATGATGGCGCGGCGGCCCTGCAGGTCGCTCATCACGTCGCCCATGTAGTCGCCGGGAACGAGCACCTCGAGGTCGTAGATCGGCTCGAGCACCTTCGGGCCGGCCTCCTTGAAGGCTGCCGAGAAGGCATTACGTGCAGCGAGCATGAACGAGAGTTCGTTAGAGTCAACGGGGTGCATCTTACCGTCGTAGACGATGACGCGGACGTCGCGGGCATACGAACCGGTCAGCGGGCCCTGCTCCATACGCTCCATGACACCCTTCAGGATGGCGGGCATGAAGCGCATATCGATGGCACCACCGACGACACTGTTGATGAATACCAGTTTGCCGCCCCACTCCAGGTCCTTCTCTTCCTTCGACTTGATGTTCATCTTGAACTCCTGGCCGTTGATGGTGAACGATGTCGGGTCGGGCATGCCCTCGGTGTAAGGCTCCACGATGAGGTGCACCTCACCAAACTGTCCTGCACCGCCCGACTGCTTCTTGTGGCGATATTCAGCGCGGGCCATCTTCGTGATGGTCTCACGGTAAGGAATCTTCGGCTCCTGATATTCTATCTGTATCTTCTCGTTGTTCTCCATACGCCACTTCAGCGTGCGCAGGTGGAACTCACCCTGTCCGTGGACAATGATCTGGCGCAACTCCTTCGACTGCTCCACAACCCACGTCGGGTCTTCCTGGCGCATCTTCTGCAGGGCAGCCATCATCTTCTCAGTCTCAGCCTCGTTCACGGCCTTGATGGCGCGCGAGAACTTCGAGTTAGGATACTTGATGAAGTTGAACTTCCAGTCGATGTCCTTTCCGTTCAGCGTGTTGCCGGTCTTGACATCCTTCAGCTTCACGGTGCAGCCGATGTCGCCAGCCTTCAGTTCGTCAACCTGAATACGGTTGGCACCGGCACAGGCATAAAGCGTGCCGATGCGCTCCTTCGAGCCGCGGTCGGCATTGGTCAGGTCGTCGCCGCTCTTCACCGAGCCGCTCATCACCTTGAAGTAAGAGACTTCGCCGATATGGGGCTCGACGCCAGTCTTGAAGAAGTAGAGCGAGGTGGGTCCGGCAGCGTCGGCAGGCACGTCCTGTCCGGCGGCATTCTGGATGACGGGCATCTCGCTGACGAAGGGCACCACGTTGCCGAGGAATTCCATCAGTCGGCGGACACCCATGTCACGACCGGCGCAGACGCAGAAGACGGGGAAGATAGAACGCGTGACGAGGCCCTTGCGGATACCCTCGCGCATTTCGTCCTCAGTCAGGTCCTCGCTCTCAAAGAATTTCTCCATCAGCGTGTCGTCACCGGCGGCGGCAGCCTCGACGAGGGCAGCCTTCCACTCCTTAGCCTTCTCAAGCTGGTCGGCGGGAATGTCCTCGATGATGGGAGCGCCACCCTCGGGCTTCCACGAATATTTCTTCATCAGCAGCACGTCGATGACGGCGTTGAAGCCGGCACCCGTCTGTATGGGGTACTGCACGGGTACGCAGTTGGGGCCATAGACCTCACGCAGCTGACCGAGAATCTGGTCATAGTCGCAATTATCGCGGTCAAGTTGGTTGACGAGGAAGATAACGGGCTTCTTCAGCTTGTCGGTGTTGCGGAAGGCGTTCATCGTGCCTACCTCGGGGCCATACTGGCCATTGATCAGGATGACGGCCTGGTCGGTGACGTTCAGGGCCGTGATGGCACCGCCCACAAAGTCGTCCGAACCCGGACAGTCGATGATGTTCAGCTTCTTGCCGTTCCACTCAGTGTGGAAGACGGTCGAGAATACCGAATAGCCATACTCCTGCTCGACGGGGAAGTAGTCGCTCATCGTGTTCTTACCCTCCACGGTGCCACGGCGCTTGATGATGCCGGCCTCGTAGACCATTGATTCGGCAAGAGTGGTCTTGCCGCTACCCGCACTGCCAAGCAGTGCAATGTTCTTGATTTCGTTTGTCTGATATACCTTCATATCGTTTTAGATTTTTATATGAATATTGGTTGCTATGTTCAAAATCGACGCCGAAATTAGTCATTTTCTGTGAAAACACCAAAGAAAACTTTCAAATATTAAACAATATTAGTACTTTTGCACCCAATATGGCAGGAATCTACATACATATACCGTTTTGCAAGAGCCGCTGCATCTACTGTGGGTTCTACTCTACGACAGGTCTCGGAATGCGCCAGCGCTACGTCGACGCTGTCTGCCGGGAAATGGAACTGAGGCCCATCCTCCATCCTTCGTCGAAGGAGGAGGATCAGCCTACTATATATATAGGTGGGGGCACGCCCAGCCAGCTTTCAGCCTCACAACTTCACCAGCTGTTCGACGCGCTCTCCTCTCACCTTCCATCTCCCACTCCTCACTTCTCAGAAGTCACCATCGAAGCCAATCCTGACGACGTGACCGAGGACTTTGCGCTGACGCTGACAGAACTGCCCGTTAACCGTGTCTCAATGGGGGCACAGACGTTCGACGACCAGCGGTTACGATTTCTGAACCGCCGCCACACGGCTGCCCAGGTGCCCCAGGCCGTACAACGGCTGAAGGATGCCGGCATCCGTAATATCAGCATCGACCTAATGTTCGGGTTCCCTGGCGAAACGTTAGACGACTGGAAGCATGACATTGACGCAGCCCTGGCCTTAGGCGTAGAGCACATTTCGGCTTACTGCCTGATGTACGAGCAAGGCACCAGACTTTACGACGAGCTGAGCAGCGGTAGGATAAATGAGATAGACGAAGAACTGGAACGACAGATGTACGAGACGCTGATGGATCGCCTCGCCGCTGCCGACTACGAACATTACGAAATCTCGAACTTCGCCCTCAAAAAAGCCTCCCCTATGGGGGGAGGTTTGGAGGGGGCTTCTTCTATGGTGGGAGGGAGCTGGAGAGGGCTTCACAACAGCAGCTACTGGACTGACGTCCCTTACACAGGACTTGGTGCTGCCGCCCACAGCTACGACGGGCAGCGTCGGCAGTGGAACGTGAGCGACCTTACTAAATATATAATAGGTATAGAGAGTGGCCATCCCGCTATTGAGTGGGAAGACCTGGACGCAGACAGCCGATACAACGACCGGGTGATGCTGTCGCTGCGTACCAGTGATGGCCTCGACCTATCGGCATTGAGCGAGCAAGACCGCCAGTACCTATTGCCCTTAGCCAAGACATTCTTAGACGATGGTCTACTGGTTTTGTCAGGCGGTCGCCTCCGTCTGAGCAGAGCCGGACTGTTTGTCAGCAATATGGTGATGAGCGAGCTGATGAGAGTTTAGGATTATCATGTAACTCCTCAACACTGGTTTGAACTGGCCCACACCTGCGCACCGCCATATCAATCCCCGCCGCGCCTTCCCAAAGCTGGAACCATAAAAGAACATACGTTTTTAGCATGTTTAGCTGACAATGGCTATCATGCAGGGATAAAAAAAGTGGAAATATTGGGGCAAAGTGTTATATTTATCAAAAAGATTTTGTACCTTTGTGGCCGTAATTATCAAAAAAAGAGTATCATGCCAGAGATTTGCCTATGGAACAGACAAATTCACTAAAATGGGTTACAGCCGCCCGCGCCCTTGATGGCTATAGGCTGCACCTGACTTTCAATGATGGCTGCGAGCGCATCTTCGACTGCCTGCCGCTCATTGAGAAGTATAAGCTCTTTGCCCCACTGCGCGACAGAGCTGTGTTCGACCATTTCGACCTTGACGGATGGACGGTTTGCTGGCTCGACGGCAGCATTGACATCGCTCCCGAACATCTTTACGAGATGGGGCATGCCGCATAGCCGTGTATTTAATTGGAATTACAAACATTAAGCAAGTAAAAAAATGACTCAACTAACAGTTTCCGTAGAAGATGTCTCGATGCTTGACCAGATACGTCAGGCCATCAGTATGCTGCGAGGGGTAACCTCCGTAACGCTGAAGCGACAGGCAAAGACGGGTATGGACAGAGCCATTGACGACATCAAGAATGGCCGTGTCTATGAAGCCGATAGTGTGGAAGACCTTATCAAGCAGTGCAAGGCATGAAATACAATCTTCGCTATACCGGCGAATTCAAGCGCTCGCTCAAACGTTGCCTCAAGCGAGGCTACGATGAGCAGTTGTTGACTGATGTGCTCAAAATTCTTGCCACTGAGGGTCGACTACCTGAGAAATATAATCCTCACATTCTTCACGGCCAATACGAAGGCTATTGGGAGTGTCACATCACCTCCAACTGGCTTCTTGTATGGGACCAAAACGACAGGGATTTGGTGTTGTTGATGACGAATACCGGCACTCATTCAGACCTGTTCGGAAAGAATAGGAGGTAGCATATATATAATATAAGGTGTAACTCTAAAAACAGATATGCC
>OCTX012285456.1_pt1 | contig 43124 bp, 41 predicted proteins | sample 1539691 | NCBI WGS metagenome assembly OCTX01 (sample SAMN02144231, study PRJEB22623) | gut metagenome | biome: sheep rumen | host: Ovis aries | place: New Zealand
AGTAAGCAAGAAGTGAGAATGCTTGCATTGATTTGCCTCGCATGGGGTTTGATGGGGTGCGGCAAACCATGTGAGACATACAGCGGAGAGGAATACGCTAAATGCGTGAATTGCTTCCCGCGGGCAACGGTCATAATTTGCGACCCATGCCGCGCGAATGACAATGTGGAATACTGCCAACCTTATTGCGAGGAGTGTGGCAGTCGCAATATTATCAAGATGACACAGTGGGAACTTAATGAACGCAAAAAGAAACTTGGATATAAGTAAGGAGGGCATTCTGATGAGCTATTCGACTTTTGATTTCTTACACGCCGCCGCATACGGCAATACAGATGAAGTACGCAACATTCTGGATTCGGGTATTGATGTCAATGCCAGCAATGATGGAAGTTGCGAGACGGCTTTGATGACAGCGGCTGGCGGAGGAAATCTTGAAACTGTGCGGCTGCTTGTTGAGCGCGGTGCGGATATCAATGCAAAAAGTGCTGAGGGCGGAACGGCATTGCTTGTAGCCATTGAACAGCACAATGAAGATGTTGTAGAGTATCTTCTTGAGCATGGCGCGAATGCAAATGATAAATTGGAAGTGGCGCCAGGTCTGACTGCACTCTGCATGGCTGCACAACGAGGCTATTTACGCATTCTTAAGGCATTGCTGAATGCGGGCGCAGACACTGAAAAACGAGCTGGCGATGGTTCTACCGCATTAGTCAATGCGGCGTTCAAAGGACATGATGATGTCGTCCGTGAGCTAATCGAGGCAGGTGCGAACAAAAAAGCCAAATCCGCTGGAATGACAGCCGAAGAGTTCGCTGAACGGTTTGGGTATCCGTCAACTGCGACCATTATACGCGAGACGCCGCAAGGACATAGGGGCGGAAATTCAGAAGCAGGAACGCGTACTGGGTGTCTTGTGCCATTGTTGATAGGATTATCTGGCATTATGTTTAGTATAGTGTTGATTGTCGTGGTTTAGTATTGTGAGTCATGCATACAGGTTTTGACACTGTCGTTTTTGCGGCAATCGCGGCTGGAATTAAGGTTGCCCTATCTCCAGTTGCATTGTTGCTACGAATATTTTACATTCCCTGCCAAATATTGGTTCTTCCGCTGATGGCAATATTGTTGCTGTTTTCAATCACATGGTTGATATGCCTTGGTATGATAATGGCTTGTGGCGCGATAGCTCGGTCATTTTGGATGCTACGCCCTATATTGTTTGTTGTAGCACTGCCATTTGTGATTATAGGTGCAGTATTAATAACGATTGCACCAATGCCTTCACCGGCCAGCATAATTGATCAGCAAGAGAAGTTACATATTTTGCTATCATACCCAGATTTCAATTGATTGGGTATCCATGGGACCCCATGGACGCACAAGGGAGAGAACGATGCAACAATCTGAGGGTAATATTTTCGATAGGAGGTTTGGAGATGTAATGAGAGACTTTGTCTCTTTGGCTTTCATTACGTTTTTATTACCATGCATAATCGTTTTTTCATGCGCCATTGTCGTAGGAGCATTGCTTTTAGATGTGGTTATTCTTTTAGATGTGCTGACTTGTCGAATGTTTAATCATGAATTTGACAAACGCCAATCAAACACTGGGGAGGATGGCAATTGGTTGTTCCTTTTTTCAAAAATGGCATTTAATTATTGTATTATTAAATTGTTTTCTGATTACTGCAAGATGATTGTAGATTTTATTTGTGGTAAGAAAATTGAGTAGTGCAATAATCTTTATTGATGTGATAAGTTAGGGCATGCAATGATGGAGCAAATGAATCCAATTTATAGTTCAGAAGGTTTGGTTTGGAATCTGATGAACTTTTTCACGCAGAATGTTCCCAAAGGGTGTACGCCCGATTTCTTATATCATTACACCAAACCGGAAGTGTTACCTCATATTTGTAAGCAGCATGGGCGATTGTTAGCAACAAATGTTGCCTATTTTGAAGATCATGACGAAATCTTTTATGGCGCGATGAGATTCCTTGACATTTTAGCACGCGATGGGGCATGGCCAGAATCGGATGTTTCAGAATATAGGCAGAAATTATTGTCATTGCAGCAAGCAACCAACTTTCTTTTGCCTTGGGTGGCGTCGCTGTCTTGTCGGAAAGATTCTCCCAGAATGTGGCATGATTATACGTCACGAGAAGGTGGTTATTGTGTTGTGTTTCGATACAAGGGACTTGAGAAGTTTTTAGAATGGGCTATGTCGCGAAGATTGAGTCAGGGAGAAGCAGATACAGGCAGTCTGTTTATAATGCCATGTGTTTACGAGGGGAAGCATGATATTGGACGATATCTTCGTGCGTATTATAATGACTTTAGTGCAGTTCTCTCGGATAGGTCAAATACTAACTTGGTGCTAGCACATTTGATTATTGCAGGTGCCTTAATAAAGAAGACTAGGTATCAGTATGAGCATGAGTGGAGAATAATACTGGTTCCTCCTTTGCATCGATTGGGACAGTTGGAAATAGAATGGTGTAATAACAAACCTAGATTGTCTCTCGGACTTGAAAAGTGGATAGATGATTTTCGACGACTAATTGCGGGGATACAAGTTTCACCGCAAGGTCAGCATCAGAAACTTTGTGCATTAGCAAAGAAATTAGTACGAGATTTCAGAAGTGTGAAAGGCGACCGTCGTGTAAAAATTGAAATTAGCGGATTGCCTACAGATTTCGACATGCTTGAAAACCATTGTGATAAATCCCAGCAAGCGTATGAATCACACACATAAACAGGCTTTTTTTCAGTGACAATAAATCATTGTGCCTTGATTCAACGACAAAAATAAAATACCCTCTTTACAAAGCGGGCGTAAATATGATATAATACTCAAAAATTGTTGGAAAAACAAGGATCAAACAGAAAAACTATGCCGACTATCAATCAGTTGATTCGCAAGGGGCGTCACCCGCTGGTGACGCACTCGAAGTCGCCTGCGCTGAAGAGCTGTCCCCAGCGTCGTGGCGTTTGTCTCGTCGTGAAGACGATGACCCCCAAGAAGCCGAACTCGGCGCTGCGCAAGGTTGCGCGTGTGCGTTTGACGACCGGCGTTGAAGTTACCGCTTACATTCCCGGCGAAGGCCACAACCTTCAGGAACACAGCGTCGTGCTCGTGCGCGGCGGCCGTGTGAAGGACCTTCCCGGCGTCCGCTACCACATCGTCCGCGGCAAGCTCGACTCGCTCGGCGTGAATGGCCGCAACCGCAGCCGTTCGAAGTATGGTGTCAAGAAGCCGAAGAAAGAGGAGAAGTAAGCGATGAGCCGCAGAGGTAAGACAATCGTCAAGCGCGTGACGCTTGACCCCAAGTACAACTCCGAGCTCGTCGCCCACATGATCCGCGTGATCATGAAGGACGGCAAGAAGACCGTCGCGGAGAAGATCGTCTATGGCGCCATCGACAAGATCAAGGAGATGATGGCCAAGGATGCCGCCAAGTTCACCAAGGACGAGAAGGTGTTCACCGAGCCTCTCGAGGTGTTGTCGGCTGCGATCGACAACATGAAGCCCCAGATCGAGGTGAAGACTCGTCGCGTTGGCGGCACGACCTATCCCGTTCCGGTGCCGATCAAGGAGAACCGTCAGCTCTCGCTCGCGCTCCGCTGGACTACGCAGTATGCGTCTGCGCGCCACGGCATGGGAATGCCTGCGGCGGTGGCGGCGGAAATCGTCGATGCGTTCCTCGGCCAGGGCAACGTGATCAAGAAGCGCGACGACGTGCACAAGATGGCGCAGGCGAACAAGGCTTTCGCGCATTACGCCTGGTGACCATCGGATCCTTGTGATTTCAACAAAGGGAGCGGCACGGTGAATTTCGCCAGCCGCTCTTTTGCGTTATGAACGACAAACTTGAAGAACTTTTCCGCCTCCGGCGCAAGGACGCCGAGGAACAGGAACGCCGCTTCTCCTATCGCGACATCTTGAGGACGCTGGGGGACGTGCCGCCGCCGGTCGATTTTGGTGCACCATTCAAGCGCAGAGATTCCGCGACCAGAATCATCGCCGAAATCAAGAAAGCCGACCTCTTTAATGGTGTCGTCCGCGGCGATTTCCATGCCATTGAGCTTGGTGAAGAGCTTTCCGACGCCGGAGCCAGCGCCTTGAGCATAGCGGTGGAGCCGCGTTCGTATCTAGGCAGCGAAGACAATTTCCGCCGCATCCGCTCGGTTTCCGCGCTTCCGCTCCTCTACAAGGACTGCATTTCCTCTCGCTATCAGATTGCCGAGGCACGCATGTCCGGGGCCGACGCGATCGAGCTGGTGGCATCGGTGTTGAACGATGCCGATCTTGTCGCCTTGAAGGCGCATGCGCATGAACTCGGGATGAGCGTAGTATGCATTACCGGGTCGGACAAGGAAATCGAGCGCGTAGTCAATCTGGATTTCAAGATAGTAGGCATTGTCTGCCGCGATCCCAAGACTGGCGCTTTCGATGCGCGGAAGTTTGCCGGGCTCGTCCAATTGCTGCCGCGCAGCAATGTCAAGATCGCCATGGGCGGCATTGAGAGCAGGGAAGATGTGGTCAGCGCTAAGGCTGCCGGGGCCGATGCCATTTTGACTGGGGCTGCGCTCATGCGAGCACCGCGTCCGGCGCTGAAACTCCGGGAGTTGCGCATGTAAGGCCGGTGTTCGGGCGTTGGCTATTATTGTAATTCCGGTGAAATTTTGATATAATATTCAGAAATATTCCATTTAAGGAGAAAAATGAAATACGACAAGAACCATGCGCTCTTGGAGTGCGAGATACCCGGCGTGCCGCGCAAGTGCGGCAAGGTGCGGGACGTGTTCGATCTGGGCGACAAGTTGCTGATGGTCGTGACCGACCGCATCAGCGCGTTCGACGTCATTTTGCCTTGCGGGGTGCCTGACAAAGGCAAGGTGCTCAATCAGCTCAGTCTCTTCTGGCTTGGGTTTTTCGGGGTGCGCAACCATCTGGTGACGGCGAATGTCGATGAATATCCAGAGATCCTCCAGCCCTACAAGGAAGATCTGCGCGGACGCTCGATGCTGGTGCGGAAGGTGAAGATGGTCGAAGTCGAGTGCATTGCCCGCGGATATCTGACCGGATCGGGCTGGAAGGAGTACAAGGCGAAGGGTACGGTGAACGGCGAGAAGCTGCGCACCGGCTACGAGAATGCGTCCAAGCTTGACGAAGTTCTCTTTACGCCCACGACCAAGGCGGCGATCGGCGATCATGACGAGGCGATCGACTACGCGCAGACGGCGAGGCTGGTCGGCGAGAAGACGGCGGCGCAGCTCAAGGAGCTGACGGTTTCGCTTTATTCGCGGGCGGCGGACTACGCACGCGAGCGCGGCATCATCATCGCGGACACGAAATTCGAGTTTGGCGAGGACGAAGAAGGGCTGATTCTGGCGGATGAAGTGCTTACGCCTGATTCGTCGCGCTTCTGGCCGGTCGAAAGCTATGCGGTGGGCGCGAATCCGCCGAGCCTCGACAAGCAGTATGTGCGCGACTGGCTCGATTCCATCAATTTCAACCATCAGCCGCCGGGTCCGGTCTTGCCGGACGATGTCATAAACCGCACGCGCGAAATCTATTTGAAGGCGTACAAAGATCTTTCCGGAAAGGAGATAGACTAATGGGACTCTTGGGCAATCTGAAGGACATCATAGCTGCGCGCAACCAGCAGAAGAAGATCGAGGCGATGGTCGCGAAACTTACTGCGGAATATTCCAACGGCGGCATAACGGCCGTGGCGCGCGGCGACATGCACATCGAAAAGATCACGGTCGCTCCCGAGGCTTACGACGAAGTGAAGGCCGGCAAGCCCGCGCGTTTCGAAACGATGCTCACCAATGTCGTGAACGGCGCGCTCAAGAATGTGCGCACTGCGGTGCAGGCGAAGATGATCGAGGAACTCGAGAAGTCTGGCGCCGGCGACCTGTTCGGGCGCTAAGCGCAAGATGGTCGAGCCTATAGCGGAGCTAATCGAAGCGCTTTCGCGGCTTCCAGGGCTGGGGCGGCGCAGCGCGTCGCGTGCGGCATTGGCGCTGGTGCGCGAGCAGCTGCGCCTCCTGCAGCCGCTCGAGGGCGCCCTCAAGCGCGCCAAGAACGAGGTGTGCTGCTGCGCACAGTGCGGAGCGTTCACCGTCCGCTCCGAAAACCCCTGCAAGATGTGCACCGATCCTGCCAGAGACGACTCGATAATATGCGTAGTCGAGGAGCCGTCGGACATAATTGCGCTCGAGGGCTCCGGGGCGTTCAAGGGGCGGTATCACGTCTTGGGCGGCAAGCTTTCGCCCGTAAGGAAGATGGGACCGGAGAAACTGCGCATCGCCGAGCTTGTCGACCGGATAAAAAGCGGCGGCGCAAAGGAGATCCTAATTGCGGTTTCGACCGATATGGAGGGCGACGCCACCGCCGGGTACATACAGTCTGTTTTGGAAGGCGCGGGAAGCGGCGTCAAAGTCTCGCGCCTGGCACTGGGACTGCCGGTCGATTCAGGAATCGCCTATTCCGATCCGCTTACGCTTCGGCGTGCGATTTCAAGCCGTACGTTTGATTTTTAAGCCAAAATATGGTATAATACTTTGAAATAATCGAGCAATATGGAGTCTGGAAAGATGTTCAAGCCGGTATCGAACAAGGTCGCCTTCCCGGAGATGGAGAAGGCGGTGCTTGAGTTTTGGGAAAAAGACGGAACTTTCGCCAAATCGCTGAAGAAAAACGAAGGCAAAGAGCGCTATAAATTCTACGACGGGCCTCCTTTTGCGACCGGTCTGCCGCACTACGGACATCTGCTTGCGGGAACGATCAAGGATATCGTGCCCAGGTATCAGACGATGCGCGGGAAATATGTGGAGCGCAGGTTTGGGTGGGATACGCACGGGCTGCCGATCGAAGCGTTGGCGCAAGAGGCGCTTGGCGTCGCGGGCGCACCGGAAATCAAGGCGCTTGGAGTGGACAAGTTCAACGAACAATGCCGCTCGATGGTGCTCAAGTATGTTTCGGAGTGGCGCAAGACGGTGACCAGAATGGGTCGCTGGGTGGACTTCGACAACGACTACAAGACCATGAACCCGGAGTTCATGGAGACGATCTGGTGGGTGTTCAAGCAACTTTGGGAGCAGGGACGCGTCTACAAGAGCCACCGCATCATGCCGTATTCCTGGAAGCTTTCGACGCCGCTGTCCAATTTCGAGGCGGGCTCGAATTACAAGGACGTGCAGGATCCCACGGTTACGGTGAGATGCCGCACGATCAACCGGCTGGGCGCTTTTCCTGACGAAAAGAACGTCTACCTCCTCATCTGGACGACCACGCCTTGGACCTTGCCGGAAAACCTCGCGATCTGCGCAGGCGGCAAAATCGACTATGTCGCGGTGCGCGATCTGACCGACGAGGCGAGGCCGGTCTATGTGATGGCCAAGGCGCGGCTTTCGACTATCTTCAAAAAGGCCGAGCAGTACGAAACCGTTGCCGAATTCAAGGGCACGGCGCTCAAGGGCTGGAGCTACGAGCCGATTTTCCCGTATTTCGCCGAGTGCGCAACGCAGGGCGCGTTTCATGTATTCAACGACGATTATGTCACCACCGACGACGGCACCGGCCTCGTGCACCAGGCGCCGGCGTATGGCGAGGACGACTTCCGCGTCTGCAAGGAAAACGGCATGACCGCCTTCGTCGACCCCTTGGACGAAAGTTGCGCGTTCACCGCACAGGTTCCGGATTACAAAGGCCGGTTCTGCAAGGATTGCGACAAGGATATAATCAAGCGTCTCAAAGCCGATGGCAAGCTTGTCCACCAGTCCACCATCGTCCACTCCTATCCATATTGCGACCGCACGGATACGCCGCTGATCTACAGGGCGATCGATGCGTGGTATGTGAGGGTCGAGGATCTGCACGAGCGGCTGGCGAAGAACAATGCCGCCGTGCATTGGACTCCAGACTATGTCGGCGAGAAGCGCTTCGGCAACTGGCTTGAAGAAGCTCGCGACTGGAATATCTCGCGCAACCGCTTCTGGGGCAGCTGCATTCCGGTTTGGGTCAACGACGACGATCCCTCGGACATGATTTGCGTGGGGAGCGTCAAGGAGCTAGAGGAACTTTCCGGCGTCAAAGTGACCGATCTCCATAAGCATTTCGTGGATAAAGTCGTCATCAAAAAGGACGGCAAGACCTATCATCGCACGCCTGAAGTCCTCGACTGCTGGTTCGAATCCGGCTCGATGCCGTATGCGCAGCAGCATTACATGGGGAACGGGGAGCGGATCGATGATATTTTCCCGGCGGACTTCATTGCCGAGGGTCTCGACCAGACACGCGGCTGGTTCTATACGCTCATGGTGCTCGGAACGTGTCTGTTCGACAAATCTCCCTACAAGAATGTAATCGTGAACGGGCTCGTTCTCGCGGAGGACGGCAAGAAGATGTCCAAGCGGCTCAAGAACTATCCCGATCCCAATTTGATGCTTGAGACGTATGGCGCCGACGCGATTCGCCTCTATATGATCTATTCGCCGGTCGTGAAGGCCGAGAATCTCAAGTTCAGCGAAAACGGCGTCAAGCAGTTGATGCGCGATCTTCTGATTCCGTGGTGGAATGCGTATTCATTCTTTGTGACATACGCGAATGTAGACGGTTTCGCGGACAAGGAGGTCGTGTATCCCGAGTCTGAAAACGTGCTCGACCGCTGGATCGTGTCGTCGATGGAGACTTTGATTGCAGATGTCGCCAAGGCGATGGATGTGTACGATTTGCAGAAGGCGGTGCGGCCGTTTGTGAAGTTTATCGAGGATCTTACGAATTGGTACATCCGCCGCAGCCGTCGCAGGTTCTGGAAGTCGCAGAACGACGGCGACAAGCTCTGCGCATACCGGACTTTGCGCTACGTGCTCGTGCAGCTTTCCAAGGTGGCGGCGCCGTTTACGCCGTTCATCGCCGAGGAGATCTACCGCAATTTGAAAGGCGAAAGCGATCCTGGGAGCGTGCACCTGTGCGATTTCCCGTCGGCGAATGATGCGGCGCGCAATGTGGTGCTTGAAGCGGCAATGGCGAGGGTCCAGAGCGTAGTGGAGTTGGGGCGGCGTCTTCGCGCCGACAACAACCTCAAGGTGCGCCAGCCGCTGGCGTCGATCAAAATCGCCGGCGGAGAAGTCGCAGGGCTGGAGGAGCTGATAACCGACGAATTGAACGTCAAGCGCGTGGAGGCGATTGCCGACGAGACGGAGCTTTGCGACGTTTCCTACAAGGCGAACTTCAAGACCCTTGGGCGCAAGTGCGGCGGCAAGATGAAGGCGGTCGCCGCCGCGATCGCCGCTGCGAAGGAGATGCCGCGCGAAATCGATGGAGTGGAAATCGCCGAAGACGATGTGCTCGTCACGCGCAGCCCCAAGGCCGGACTCGTCGTTGCGAGCGTCGGCAAGATTGTGGTCGCGCTTGATACGCAGCTCAATGCCGAACTCGTGTCCGAGGGCCTCGCCCGCGAACTTGTGAGCCACATCCAGTCGATGCGCAAGGAACTGGATTTTGAAGTGACCGACCGCATCACGGTGAAGATAGCCGCTGGAGAAGAAATCGCCGCCGCAGTCGCCGCGCACATGGAATACATCAAAGCCGAAACGCTCGCGACGACGGTGGAAATCGCCGCCCCGGGCGAAGGCAAGACCGATATCAACGGTCTCAAAGCCGATCTGGAGGTGAAGAAAAATGCGTAAGCTCCCGTTCGACAAGGCGAAGCTCGAGGAAATCGCCAAATCCTGGCCGACGCCTTTCCATATCTATGATGAAAAGGCGATTCGCGACAACGCCAAGCGTCTAAAAAAGGCCTTCGCCTGGAACAAGGGCTTCAAGGAGTATTTTGCGGTCAAGGCGTGCCCCAATCCGCACCTCATGAAGATATTGCAGGAATACGATTTCGGCGGCGATTGTTCATCGATGGCCGAACTCGTTCTTTGCGAGAAGACCGGCAATGTCGGCGAGAACATCATGTTCACCTCGAACGATACTCCCGCCGAGGAATTCGTCAAGGCATACGAGCTTGGGGCGATCATCAACCTCGACGACATCACGCATTGGAGTTTCCTCAACAATGTCCTTGACTCGGCAGACGTCCCCAACGCGCCGGAACGTTGGGCGAACCGCGTAATGTGCTGCCGCTACAATCCTGGACCTTTGAAGGGCGGCAACGCCATAATCGGCAAGCCTGAAGAAGCGAAATACGGCTTCACGCGCGAACAGCTTTTCGAGTGCTACGCGCAGATGAAGGCGGCGGGAGTGACGCGATTCGGCCTCCATACGATGGTCGCATCCAACGAATTAGATCCCGAGTATATTATCGATACCGCGAAACTCCTCTTTGCGCTCGTGGGAGAAATCTCCGGGAAGCTGGGCATAGAATTCGAATTCGTCAATATCGGAGGCGGCATCGGAATTCCGTACCGTCCCGACCAGAAGGCGATGGATCTCGAATATGTCGGTGATGGGATCGAGAAGGCCTACAAGGAATTGATTGTCGCAAAGGGGCTGCCAAAGTTGCGCCTTTGCATGGAATGCGGGCGCTGCATCACCGGGCCATACGGATATCTCGTTTCGCGTGTGCGCCATATCAAGAATACGTATCGTCTCTACGCGGGGCTTGATGCCTGCATGAGCAACTTGATGCGTCCTGCGCTATATGGCGCCTACCATGAAATCGTAGTGCCGGGCAAGGAGGAGAGCGGCGAGACGAGCGTTTACGACGTGACCGGTTCGCTGTGCGAAAACAACGACAAGTTCGCAATTCAGCGCGTATTGCCGGTTATGACGCCAGGCGATCTCGTCGTCATCTGCGACGCCGGTGCGCACGGATTCGCCATGGGATTCCAGTATAACGGCAAGCTCCGCAGCGCGGAATTGCTCTTGCAGAGCGACGGCTCGGTGCGTCAGATCCGCCGTGCGGAGACATTGGACGACTATTTCGCCACACTCGATTTCAATGGCCTCTGAACTCCTTGCGCCCGCAGGCGACTTCGATACGGCTCTCACCGCGTTCGCGGCGGGAGCCGACGCAGTATATTGCGGGCTCACTGGATTTTCGGCGCGGGCGTTCGCCAAAAACTTTACGCTTGAATCGCTATCCGACCTTTTGCGCGTTGCGCGGGCTAAGGGCAAGAAAGTCTATATCGCTTTCAACACCATACTCGACGACCGCCAGATGGATGAGGCCGAGCGCGTCCTTGCGGGACTGGCGCGGATCGAACCGGACGGACTTATCGTGCAAGACCTGGGACTTGCCGCTTTGTGCCGAGAGAAGTTTCCTTCGCTCGTCCTTCATGCTTCCACCCAGCTTGTCGCGCACAATCTGGAAGGCGTGCTCGCGCTAAAGGAGCTGGGGTTCAAGCGCGTGGTGCTTTCTCGCGAACTGTCGTTTGGCGAAATCGAATCCATCCAGAAGCGGTGCGGAGTGGAGCTGGAAGTGTTTATCCATGGTGCGCTTTGCTATTCGGTGAGCGGGCTTTGCCTTTTTTCGGCGATGGAGAAGGGCCGGAGCGGAAATCGCGGTTGCTGCGCATACTGCTGCCGTATGCCGTACGAGACGCCGGATGGCGGCAAGACGCTTGCTTTCAGCATGAAGGATTTGCGGCTCGGGCGCGAGGCCGTGCGCCGCCTTGAGGAAATCGGCATCGCATCGCTAAAGATTGAAGGGCGCATGAAAAGCCCTTTGTATGTGGCAAGCGTGGTGTCGTACTACCGTGGACTCCTCGGCGAGGCAGACTTGGAGACCGTCTTTTCGCGCCGCACGACAAAGCTCTATTTCGACGGCGAACCCAAGGAGCGCGTCATTGATCCCGAATCGCTCGGGCATTTGGGGACGAAGATCGGCACGGTAAAGCGCGTTACGAAAGATCGCGAGGGGCGACGGTGGTTGAGGTTTCATACGCTTCGCGCATTGGAGCGTCACGACGGGCTTCAGTTTGCCGCCCCGGGCAAGCCGCTTGGAATGGGCATAACGGAAATGCGTCAGACGATTTCGCGAGTCCCGGTTTTCGAAGTCGCCGCCGGAAGCGATGTCGAGGTGCTTTTGCCGCCGGATATCGAGCTTAAACCGGGCGATGCGGTCTATTGTTCGATGAGCAATAAAGTAAAGCGCATGTTCCCGGTGCCGAGTTTCCGCCGCAGCGATTATCCCGGCATAATCCCGCTATCCGTGAAGGTGCGCATTGCCAAGGATTTTATCGAGGCCGCCTCCGGCGCAATTTCGGTTCGAGAGGCTCTGCAACTCGAAAAAGCGCAGCATCCGGAAAAGACGGTTGACGCCGTGCGCAAGGCGTTTGAAAAACTTGGCGATACCGATTTCCGGCTCGAAACGCTCGAAGTGGACGATCCGGAAGGGCTTTTCGTCCCTGCGAGCGTTTTGAACAGCCTTCGCCGCAAACTCGTGGAGGCGATGAAATGAATGTGGTGAAGATTCGCTCTGGACAAGCCGTTCCGCCTGGAGTTTGGGATGAGGTTGTCTATGCGATCGGCTCTGGAGGGTTTGAAGCTCCGCCGCCAAATGCGCGCATTGCAATGCCGGTTTGGACGCCGGAAGGAAAATTCAATTTCTTGCGTTCAAATGTGAAACGGCTCATGCGCGAGGGATTCGTGAAATATGAGGCCTCTGACATTGCAACGCTGAGGATGTTGAAGTCTCTGGGCGCGAAAGACTTAACTGCGGATTGGACTCTTTACGCATTCAACCGCTATGCGCTGAAACTGTTGTCGGATATGGGCGTGAAACGGTTTGTCGCGAGCCCGGAAAACAATGCTGGGAATCTTGCGTTCCTTAAGACGAGCGGATTCGAGGTGGAATTTCTGTCGCGTCAGTCGACTCCGCTTTTTATTTCGGTTACAAGGCCTGAGGCGCAAAGCGAACTTGCGGTTTTCCGGCTGGGAGATGTTTGGGTGACGACAAAGCGCACGCCGCGCGAATGGCCGGGCGGCACGCGCGTCGACTATAGTTGGGACCCTGGAGAGAACGATGATCCTGAGACTTGTTGAGAAATACGCATGTTTGCTGTGGCTGGTGCCGGCGCTTTTGCTGTGGGCGGCGTTTCCTCCGCTTGCGGAGAAGGTGGACGCGCTCTTTGCGCTTGCGCCATTGTTGTGGCTGGTGCGCCGTCCTGGCGCGATGCGCCGTGTCGTCATCATCTGGTTCCTCAACGGCTTTTGCTTTTGGCTTGCGACTTTGAGCTGGATGCCTGCAATCGTCAAGAATGGCGGGCCGTGGCCGCTTGTCGCTTTGGGTCTTGTTGCTCTTTCCGCCTATTGCGCACTTTACTTCGCGGCCTACGGCTTTCTCGCCAAGTCCATGTGGGATTTTGTCCGCGGCAGGTCGTATTGGTTCAGGCTGTTTGCGGTTGTCGTGGTCGAGCCGGTCTTGTGGGCCGGACTCGAAATCGTGCGTTCGCGCTTTCTTGGCGGCTTTGCCTGGAATCAATTGGGCACGGTCGCGGTGAACGCCGGTTTCGGCGCGCCAGCCGCGTTTGGCGGCGTCTATATCCTCTCCATGGTCATTGTGCTCATAAACGGCACTATCACCGGTGTCGCGGAACGCATTTTCCGCAAGGGCGGCACCGCGCTTGAGACGCTGCTGCCGCTGGTCATCGTCTATGCGCTCTATTCGTTCAGCGGCGAAGATGTCGCCATGCGCTGGAAGCGGTATTTCAATGGCGAGGAGTGCAAAGTCGCGCTTGTGCAACGCAATTTCCCTTGCGTCTTCGACGAGTCGGCGGCAGAGAATCCGGATGAGGTCTATTCCAACCTCCTCGGCAATGTTTCGTTGCTTATGCCGGATCTCGTCGTGCTCCCGGAGAGCGCGATGGCGGAGTTCGGCAGAGTGAACGGCGCAAATGCGCACATCTTTGCCGAAAATGTGCGGCGGCAGACTGGCGCCACTGAAGTCATAGCCGGAGGAACGCGGGTCGAGCGCGGCGACAACTGGCTTCCCAAGGTCTACAACTCCGCCGCCCTCTACACTGAAGATCGCACTTTGTTCTACGACAAGGTTCACCTTGTGCCGTTTGGCGAGTTTATTCCGTTCGACAAGACATTTCCGGCGCTGCAGCGGCTTGCGCCGGTCGGGAGTTGCTGGCCGGGCGAACTCAAACTCCTTGGCGACTATGGCGTTGCGATTTGTTACGAGGATACCGATTCAGCGCAGATCCGTCGGCTCGCGGAGAAGGGCGCAAGGGCGCTCGTGTTCATCACGAACGACAGCTGGTTCGGCGGCTCGCACGAGGCGGTGCAGCATGCATGGCAATCGACGGCGCGCGCGATCGAGACCGGGCTCGCCGTCGTGCGCGTGGGGAACTCCGGCGTAACCGGCGTAATTGCGCCTGACGGTGCGGCGACATGGCTCGAAAATTCGCACAGCCGGCCGCTGACGGATATGCGCGGCACCATGTTCGACCGCATATTCCTCGCGCCAAAAGACGGAAAATCAGCCCTCGCACCCTATGTGACGCTTGGCGACAAACCGATTTTTATCGTTTTTTCCCTTTTCATTTTGGCTGGATTTATGATAAAATACTTGAAACCAATACGCAAAACAAAGGTAGAAGAAGATGGAATTGAATGACGAATGTCCTTGCAAGTCCGGGAAGACTTTTGGAGAGTGCTGCGGACCTATCATTTCAGGGGAGAAAAAGGCACCCACCGCCGAGTCGCTGATGCGCGCTCGCTATGCGAGTTATGTGACCGGCGACATCGACTTCCTGCGGACGAGCGCGACCCGCGCCGTGCAGGAGGAGTTCGACGAAGCCTCGTCGCGTGCGTGGTCGAAGGCGGCGACCTGGCACGGCCTTGAAATCATCAGGACCGAAGACGGCGGCGAAAACGACAAGCATGGCATCGTTGAATTTCGTGCATTGTACACCGCGCGTGGCGAATTCTGCAATCATCACGAAGTATCCAGGTTCGTCAAGGAAGACGGCGGCTGGAAATTCGACGATGGCGAACTCGTCGGCGAAAGGCCCATGGTGCGCGAGACTCCGCGGATCGGGCGCAACGATCCTTGTCCGTGCGGCAGCGGCAAGAAGTACAAGAAGTGCTGCGGAAAGAACGAGGCGTGAGCAAAGACCGCAACTACGACCGCTGGTACGCAGCGCGGCATGTAAATGTGCTTGTTGCGCCTTCGCATCGCCTGGAGACCTTCGGCGATACGATCTTCAATTACCATCTCGTTAGCGAACTGCCGGATTCGCCGCGCAAGGTGCGCATCCGCACCGGGCGGCTTCAGGCGCACAAGCCAGCGGTAATAGTGCCGGACTTCTCCAATATCGAGGCCGATGGTTTTTCGCCCGAGGCGCTCGAATATATAGAAAGCCTCAGACAGCATCAGGAATATCTGCGGATTTTGCGCTACGGATACCATTTCAAGACCGACAATTTCAGCGAACAAATCGTGACTGATTCGCTCGCGGCCGTGGCCGAGCGCGTCAAGCAGTCGGTGATTGCCAAGCGCGACCCGTTTTCTGCGGTCGTTGTCGGCGAGGATGATCCGTGGGATATTGCGATTGTCGAGTTGTGGCGCCGCGAGGTGGAGCGCAGCGTCGCGGGAAACATCAAGGAGCTCGGAAGCCAGCTATGGAACGACGGACAAAAACAATAGCAATCGCAAACCAGAAGGGCGGAGTAGGCAAGACGACGACGGTCGTGAATCTCGCGGCGGCGTTGAGCGCCAGACGGCGCACGGTGCTCGTCGTGGATCTCGATCCTCAGGCGCACGCGACATTGGGACTGGGTCTCGAGAAGCAGCCGGGAGTTTCGCTTTATCCGGTGCTGCTCGGGGAGAAACAGATCGAGGATGTCATTCAGCCGACCAAGTGGAGCAACCTCAATGTCATTGCCTCGGAAGTGGATCTTGCGGGCGCGGAACTCGAGTTTGGCGCCCGCGAAGACCGGCTTGAAATGGTTGCCGCCGCGCTGCGGCCTGTGAAAGAATCAGGAGTTTTCGACTACATAATCCTTGATTGCCCGCCTTCCTTGGGAATTGTCATGACGAGTTCGCTTGTCGCGAGCGACAGTGTGCTCATTCCGATTCAGGCGGAATTTCTGGCGATGGACGGACTTGCGCTTATCACCGGATCGATCGACCGCATCAAGAGGTCGGTCAATCCTGCGCTTGAGTTGAATGGTATCGTTTTCACGATGGTGAACGCCCAGGCGAAGCTCACGCAGGATGTCGTGAACGAAGTGCGTGCGCACTTTGGCGACAAGGTGTATGAGACGATGGTGCCGCGCAATGTGCGGGTTTCCGAAGCGCCGTCGATGGGTATGCCTGTCGTATTTCTCGATCCTCATTCCAAGGGAGCGGAAGCCTACAAGGCATTCGCCTGGGAATTCATGGCGAAGAACCCTACGCGATTCGAACTGCCGCCGGTTTCCGGTCCTCAGCCTGCGATTCCCAGCCCTCAACCTTCGGACGCCAACTCTGATTCTCCCGCTGCTATTAGCTGAGGTTCTTCTCGGCACATGGAACCTCAAGTGGTTTCCGTCCGGTCGCGCGGAACACAATGCGCCGCCTGCGGTGACGGAGCGCAATTACGAAGCCGCAGCCAAGGAGATAAAGGACGGCCTCAAGCCGCGAGCGATAGTTTTCCTCCAGGAGATCCGCAACGCTCAATGCGCGAGCAATCTCGCCGCACGGGCGGGGCTCAACGTGGCGGCGGTTTCATCGTTTCGAAATTATGACGGACGCACAGGATGGCAGCAATGCGCGATCCTCACCGATCTTCCCGTGAAAGAATGCGAATGGAAATACTTCCATGGCGCGAAGGGGATCAAGGGCAAACCGCCGCGCGGATATGTCCGTGCGAAAATCGACGCCGGTGAGGACGGCGTGATCGACTGCATCTGCGTGCATCTTAAAAGCAATTACGGCGCAGGCAAGGACGAGAGCGTGAAGATGCAGAACCGGCGCAAGCGCGAGGAATCGGTACGGCAGCTCCCCAAGGATTCGCCGGTTGCGGTAGTCGCAGGCGATTTGAATTTCGACGCTTTCTCCGGCGAGTTCAAGGGCGAGCAAACGGCGGACATCCTTGGCTGGTCGGGCTTTGCCGATGCATGGGCCGGAGCGCCTTTGGAATTGCGCGGCACGCATCCCGGATCTGGCCGCTGGCCGGATTCCACGCTCGACTATATCTTCCTCAAGGGACTCCGGTCCGGAGAATATCCGTCGCTCGGTTCGCACGGCGGCGTGAGCGATCACCGCATCGTTTGGCTGCGCGCGTTCAGACCATGATTTTGGGTATTGACTTTCAACGGCAAATTGTGATATAATACGCACCAATTCGTTTGGGGATATAGCTCAGTTGGTAGAGCGTCTCAATGGCATTGAGAAGGTCAGGGGTTCGACTCCCCTTATCTCCACCAATCCACAAGGCGGGGATAAGCATCTGGATCGGGCTGATAACCGACTGCCCGACCGGCGAGCAACCCTAAAAGGAACAAGAAAATGCCTAAGATGAAAACCAAGAAGTGCGCGGTGAAGCGCATGAAAATGTCGGCCAACGGCAAGGTAATGCGTTCGCAGGCCGGCAAGAAGCACCTTAATACCGGCAAGACGCGTGCGCGCAAGCGCAACCTCCGTGGCCTCGCCGTCACCGATGCAGGTGTAGTCAAGACCATGCAGCGCATGTTGCAGGACTGAAGAAAAGGAGGTAAGTAGAAATGCGTGTTACCAATGCACCCGCTTCCCGTGAACGCCGCCGTCGCCGCCTTGAGCGTGCGAAAGGTTTCCGTGGAGCCCGTTCCAAACTTTTCCGTCAGGCCACCGAGGCCGTCGACCGCGCGTTGCGTCTCGCTACCGAGCACCGCAAGCTCAAGAAGCGTGATTTCCGCCAGCTCTGGATCGGCCGCATCAATGCCGCCGTCCGTGCCGAGGGCATGAGCTACTCAAAGTTCATGGCCGGGCTTATCAAGGCTGGCGTGACGCTCAACCGCAAGATGCTCTCCGAGATCGCCATCCGCGATCCTGAAGGCTTCAAGAGCATCGTGGAGATTGCCAAGAACGCGTAAATTCTTGTTCCGGGGCTCTAGTCCCGGAGCTGAATTAACAAGCAAAACGCCGCCGCACTTTTCCGTGCTGCGGCGCTTTTTTGTCAAATGAGGCTGGACAAAGCGATATTGGCGAAATATCCGGACTTCTCGCGGTCGCGGATCGAGGGGCTGATCAAGGCGGGATTTGTCGCGGTAAACGGCGTCATCGCCGTCAAGGCCGGACAGGAAACGCGCGAGACCGACGAAATTGCGGTCACGATTCCGCCGCCAGTCCCGGCAGAGCCTGTCGCCGAAGACATCGCGCTTTGCGTTGTTTACGAAGACGATGATTTGCTTGTCATCGACAAAGCGGCGGGAATGGTGGTCCATCCAGCGCCTGGCCATTTTACCGGAACGCTTGTCAATGCGCTTTTGCACCATTGCCCGGAGCTGCCTGGAATCGGCGGCGTTGCGCGTCCGGGGATCGTGCACCGGCTCGACCAATGGACGAGCGGGCTTATGGTTGTCGCCAAATCGCAAAAGGCGATGGAGAATCTCGTAAAGGCCTTCGCGAGCCATAAGAACGTGGAAAAGACTTATATCGCCATTTGCCACGGTCATCCGGGGCTGGATGCCGGGCGAATCGAGAATTTGATCGGCCGCCATCCGGTCGATCGCAAGCGTATGGCGGTCGTGGAGCGCGGTGGCAAAAATGCAATCACCAATTGGCGGGTGATTGCGCGCAAAGACGCTTATTCGGCAGTCGAATGCCGCATTGAAACCGGGCGCACCCATCAGATCCGCGTCCACATGGCCTCGCTTGGCTGTCCGGTGATTGGCGATGCCGTCTACGGCAAGTCGCGGCTCGACAAACAGCTTTATCCCATTCCGCGGCGGCAAATGCTTCACGCCTGGAAATTGCGGCTGTGGCATCCGGTCAGGAACGAACAAATGGAATTTGTCGCCAATATCCCCGAAGACATGGAGGTCTATCTGTGATCGTCAAGGTAAAAGACATTTGCAAACCTCTGGAGTTCGATCTCTCGCGTCCGCTGGAGATCGAGGTCGGTTGCGGGAAGGGTTCTTTCCTTACCTCGCGCGCCAAGGCGCATCCAGAGTGCGACTTCCTCGGCATCGAGCGCATGCTCGACCGCGTGCGGAGCTTTGATTCCAAATGCCGCCGCTTTATGATCCCCAATGCGTCCGTCCTGCGGCTTGAAGCGCTTTACACTTTCCATTATCTCCTTCCTGCACACCACGCCCGCAAGGTCTATGTTTTCTTCCCGGATCCCTGGCCGAAGAAAAAGCATCATTCCCATCGGTTGTTCGGTCCTTTGTTTTTGAATGCGCTTTGGAAGCGGCTGGAAGTCGGCGGCACTCTGGAGTTTGCGACCGATCACCAGGAATATTTCGAGACCGTATGCGAGTGCTTCCGCTCCGACGCACGGTTCGAGCGCGTCGATCCCATGCCGCGCCCAAAAGAAGTCTGGACCGAGTTCGAGACGATGTTCCGCGAACAAGGATTGCCTATTTATTCCGCCGCCTGGAAGTCGCTCCCGGCCGATGACACAGAGCTTTCTCCGCTCGTCATCCTGCCCGAGCAGGAGCCTCGCGAAGGCATCGTCCGCAGGTTGCGATAAAATATAGTAGAAAAACCACACACAAAAACCGGTAATTAGCCGGCAGGCAGGGTGCGTCGCTCCGCTACCACTCGTAATCCAGTCTCCTCGACTGCCAAGTCCAGCCCCCTCGACTACGAAGTCCAGCCTCCTGGACTACGAAGTCCAGCCTCTTCGACTTCGTAGTCCGGTCTGCTGGACTTGGTGCGGCGGAAGCGGGGCGATCGCCCTGCCGCTCGTCTCTGGTGGCTGCTTCCTTGTATTGCATTTCAACGCGATTTTTGGTATAATACTACATATTCATACAAAACAAGAGGAAGCGACATGACGCAATACAGCAATGATGATTTCATGATTTTCTCCGGCACGGCGAATCTGCCTTTGGCCGAGAAGGTGGCCGAGTATCTCGGCAAGCCGCTCAATGCGATTGATATCCGTCACTTCCCGGATGGCGAGACATTCTGCATCGTGGGCGAGACGGTGCGCGGACGCGACGTGTTCGTGATCCAGTCGGGCTCGCCCAAGCCGAACGACTCGTACATGGAGCTTTTCATAATGATCGACGCGCTTCGCCGCGGCTCCGCCGCGCGGATTACTGCGGTTTTGCCTTATTACGGCTATGCGCGTCAGGATCGCAAGGATCAGCCGCGCGTACCGATTACTGCGCGTCTCGTCGCGAATCTGCTCGAGGCCGCCGGTGCCGATCGTGTGCTGACGATGGATCTGCACGCGAACCAGATTCAGGGCTTTTTCGATATTCCGCTCGACCATCTCAAGGCCGAGCCCGTAATCCTGAATTACATCCGCGATCAGCATTTCGCCAAGCCGATCATTGTCGCTCCCGATACCGGCAGCGCGAAGTCGGCCTTCGGCTATTCGCGCAAGCTCGGCACGGGGCTGGCGATCGTTGCGAAGCAGCGCACGGGCGATTCCACCGTTGATGCGTTCAGCGTCGTCGGCGATGTGAAGGATTGCGATGTCATTATGATCGACGACATGACCGCCACCGGCGGCACGTTGTCCGCGGCGGCGAAAATGTGTTTCGAGCATGGCGCCAAGAGCGTTCATGCTTTCGTGAGCCACTTCCCGTTGACGGCCAAGGGCGTTGAGCGGCTGATGAAGGAAGATCAGCTCAGCGAGCTGGTCGTGACCGACACCATTCCGCTGCGCGAGGACTTCGACGTCTCCAAGCTTCCGTTCAAGTTTACGCGTCTTTCGATCGCGCCGCTCATCGGCGAGGCCATCAAGCGCATCCATTCGAACGACAGCGTCAACGACCTCTTCAACCACGAATAAGGTTTTTCCGTGAAGATTGTCGCCGGTCTCGGCAATCCTGGCGCGAAGTATGCGAACACTCCGCATTCGGTCGGGTTTGAGGTCGTCGATGTGATTGCCGCCAGATGCGGCGCATCCTGGGAGGAAAAGCGCTCGTTCAACTGCCTGATGGCGAAGTGCGATTTCGGCGGCGTCCATGTGGTGTTGCTGAAGCCTCAGACATTCATGAATCTTTCGGGCGACGCAGTCGCGCCGGCGGTTAAATACACCAATTCCTCGGCGGCGGACTTGCTGGTCGTGCAGGATGATATCGACTTGCCGCTCGGACGCGTCAGATTCCGCAAGGGCGGCAGTTGCGGCGGACACAATGGCGTGAGGAATATCATCGAGCGCCTTGGAACCCAGGATTTCGCGCGGCTCAAATTGGGCGTGGGCAAGGAGCGAGGGAATGTAATCGGGCATGTCCTGGGCAAATTCGACGGCGAAAGCCGCAAATTGATGGACACGATCGTGTCCGATGCCGCAGGCATGGTAGAGGTCTTTCTTTCCGAGGGCGTGGATTCGGCCATGAACAAGTTCAACAGCTATGGAACCGGCGGCAGATAATCCCGCTCCGCGCGGCAATCGTACGCATATCGCGTTTTTCGGATTGCGCAATGCCGGCAAGTCGACGCTCGTCAACGCTTTCACGAACTCCCCGATCGCCATTGTAAGCGATGTGCCGGGGACGACGACCGACCCCGTCTCCAAGGCGATGGAGATCCTGCCATTGGGTCCATGCACGATAACCGACACCGCAGGACTCGACGACGATGCTGGCGAGCTTGGTGCATTGCGCGTCAAGAAGACTTTGGATGTCCTCAAGACGGCGGACATCGCCGTTTGGGTGGGCGAAGGATTCGAACGGTGGCGCGAGAAGTTCAACATCCCCGTGGTGCAATACCGCCGCGGCGAAAGCGTTGATGACCTCAAGCGCAAAATCGCCGCCATGAAAAGCGGCGAGGGCCGGATGAAGATTCTCGACGGGCTGGTCGAAGCCGGCGCACTTGTTCTGTGCGTGTGCCCGATCGACGAATCCGCGCCCAAGGATAGGCTTATTCTTCCCCAGCAGCAAGTTCTTCGCGAGTGTCTGGACGCGCATGCGGCGGCGATCGTCTGCCAGCCGCAGGAGGTGGCGGCGGTTTGCGCGAAGACGCAAGTAGACCTCGCGATCACCGATTCCCAGGCGTTCGGCGAGGTGCGGCGCGCTTTGCCGCCGCATGTAAAACTCACCTCTTTTTCCATTTTGTTTGCCCGCGCGAAGGGCGATCTTGAATCGTATCTCGCCGGGCTTGAGGCGGTGGGGAAATTGCGCGACGGCGACCTTGTGGTGATCGCGGAAGGGTGCGTGCACCATCGGCAGTGCAATGATATCGGCACTGTGAAAATCCCCAAGGCTTTGGAACGCCTCGCCGGATGCAAGCTCTCATTCCGCTTTTTGAGCGGCAATGCGTTCAATGAGGACGAACTGGACGGCGCCGCGCTCATGGTTCAATGCGGCGGTTGCATGCTCACGCGCCGCGAGACGATGGCGCGAATCGCCGCGGCGAAAGAGAAGGGCGTCCCGGTCGTGAATTACGGAATGCTTCTGGCCAAAGCGCAAGGAGTGGATGTAGAAGGGGCCATGCCATGAAAGAACTTGAACTTGTCGAGGCGCAAATCGCCGCCGCATGCGAGCGCTCGGGCCGCCGGCGGGAAGACGTGAAGATCGTCGCCGTCACCAAGACCCACGGGCCGGAAGTCGTCGAAGAGGCTTTTGCCGCCGGGCTGAGGATCGTGGGCGAAAACAAGGTGCAGGAAGCGATGTGGAAAAAACCGCAGTGCGATTCGCGCATTTCCTGGCATCTGATCGGGCACCTCCAAACCAACAAAGTGCGGCATGCGCTAGAGACTTTCGACTTTATTCATTCGGTGGACTCTGTAAAACTGCTGGGGAAAATCCAGCAGACGGCAGATGAAACCGGGGCGAGACCTTCGGTTTTGCTGGAGGTCAATGTTTCCGGGGAGAAGTCCAAATCCGGAATGAAGATCGAGGAGGTTCCGCATGCGCTGGAATTTGCGATGATGGAGTGTCCGCGAATTTCCATCGAGGGCTTCATGACGATGGCGCCGTTTTCGGAAAATCCGGAAGACGCCAGACCGTATTTTCGCAGGCTCAAGGATCTCCAGATTCAGATGCGCAAGGTGAGCGGACTCTATTTGAACGAACTTTCCATGGGTATGAGCGGCGATTTCGTGCCGGCGATCGAGGAGGGCGCAACATTCATTCGCCTGGGCACCGTCCTTTTTGGCGAGCGGCCTAGATTGAGGCGTCAGGTTTCACCGGACGGCGGCGGATTTTCCGGCGGCGGACTCGATTCCTACAGCGGCGCAGGCCCGACTTTCAAGGTGATGGACTGACCGGAGGGCGGCAAAATGACAACACTTGAATATCGCGTCCCGTATGCCGATACCGACCAGATGGGCGTCGTGTACTACGGCAACTATCTTACATTCTTCGAACGCGCCCGCAATGAACTCATGCGCGAGAGCGGCTTTTCCTACAAGGAATGCGAGGCGCTGGGCTTTGCGCTGCCGGTAGTGCATGCGGAAGTGGACTACAAATCGCCGGCGAAATACGATGATCTGCTGGAGATTCGCGCATGGGTGGAAGAGGTGAAAGGCGTCCGGTGCAAGATTTGCTGCGAAGTGCGCCGCAAGGGCGAGGAGCGAATCCTTGCCAAAGGCCACACGGTGCATGTTTTCGTGGATATCAAGACTATGCGACCGATTCCGCCGCCGGATGTCGCCGTGAAACGCTTCATTTTAGGGGTTGAATAGTAGTTCGCAAATATGATATAATACACAAAAAACGGGGCGTTGCACAGCCTGGTAGTGCGTCTGCTTTGGGAGCAGAATGTCGGAGGTTCAAATCCTCTCGCCCCGACCAAACCGAATCACTCCAACTCAGAGAATGGTCAATTCCGCGCAAGAGCGGACCCCTAGAAAACCCCAGTAATTTGGGGTTTTTCTTGTTTTTCGGATTCTCTGAAATTCTCTCCGGCATGTAATATCTCGCCCCCGTGAGAGCCGATTCTGGGCTGGATTCTCTAACGGCAATGCGCGGAATGAACTAGGTTCATTCTATGTAGGATGTGCGCTTCGCCCAATGTTTACAGGGGTTTGGCGCGTGTTATGGCAGCTTCGGACGACCCCTCGCTGCGTAGAATGTCACGGTCATCATGTAGAAAGGTGTGCCTCTTTGCACACATCCGTTTGAGATGATAAAAATCTTTACGGCTTTCATCCCGCCGACCGCCATCTTGCCTTTCACGATAAAGACATTCTGTATTTTGGTGTGTTTTCCTGATTGCGAGGAATGTCATTTGCCTCTCTCTCGCCATTCTATTTTTATCGCAATAGGCGGAATGGCGTCACTTGGCATAACAAGCGTAAGGACACTCTGTTAAGGCACTGTATACCGGAGCGTATAAGGAGACGGGGACCGGAAGTGTCCGTGCAGCCGCCAAAAGTGGAGATGAAGAATTATTCTATTCCCGCTTGACTATGCGCGAGACATTACGGCATCATATGAACCGTACAATCGATATGGAGGCAAAAGCTTATGGAACCGTTGCCCAAGACATTGGCAGACGAGATCGAGAGCCTTGAAGAGCTCGACGCAAGGGCTCTCAAGAAGAAGTACCGGGTTATGCTCTCGGACGCGACCAAGTGCGTGTCCAGCCCGACGCTACGCGCAATGGTCGCGTACAGGCTTCAGGAGAAGTACTATGGGCGTTCCCTTTCGGCGGACGCGATAAAGTGGCTGGAGGAGGACTGCGGAGAGAATGAGCCTCGCGTAAAACCGAAGATAGACGGAGCTTCCGGCGCGAGGGCGCGGTTGATCCGTATCTGGAAAGGTGAAAGGCATGAGGCGGTCGTCAGGAGTGACGGCCGCTTCGAGTATAATGGACAGATTTACAACTCGCTCTCCGGGATAGCAAAGACGATCACGGGGACGCAATGGAACGGGCGACTGTTCTTTGGAATCAAGTAGGAGGCAATCATGCAGACGATCGACAAAGATACGATGGAGGGGCTCGCGGCATTTCTCGCGTGCGTCATGGACAGGTTGCGCAATGCTTCGGCGCGCAGGATAGCGGAAGGAGACGACCAATGAGACAGACAGTTGAGGAAAAGCGCTGCGCGGTCTATACGCGCAAGTCGACGGACGAGCGGCTGGACGCAGAGTACAACTCGCTGGAGGCGCAGCACGATGCCTGCGCCGCATACATAAAGAGCCAGGTGGGTCAGGGGTGGACGCTCCTCGGGAAGCGCTATGATGACGGCGGCTACTCGGGAGGCACGATGAACCGCCCCAGTCTTGAGGAACTTTTGAAGGACGTGAAGGCCGGATTGATTGACATCGTGGTCGTATACAAGATAGACCGTCTTTCGCGCTCCCTCTCCGACTTCACCGACCTCTCCAAGCTCTTCGAAGAACATAATGTTTCCTTTGTCTCCGTGACGCAGCAGATAGACACCTCGAATGCCGCAGGGCGTATGATGCTCAACATCCTCATGTCCTTCGCGCAGTTCGAGCGTGAGATGACTGCTGACCGCATCAAGGACAAGATTTACGCCTCCAAGAAGCGCGGGATGTGGATGGGAGGACCGACGCCATACGGCTATGTCCTCGAGAACAAGCAGCTCAAGATCGAACCCAAAGCGGCTGAGGCGGTGCGCATGATCTTCCGGCGCTATGTTGCAACGGGCTCTTCCCTTCAGGTCGCTAGGGAGCTGAACGATTCGCCGCAATACGCAAGGGCGGACGGAAAGCTGTGGCGGCCCACGATGGTTCTCGTGATACTCAAGAGCCATGTCTATACCGGCAAGCTTGAGATGAGGCGGACTGGCGAGCTCTTCGACGGACGCCACGAGGCAATAATAGATGAAGCCCAGTTTGAGGCCGCTCAAAAGGCGCTTGCATTCAACCGGAAGGACGATGGCAAGTCGAAGCGCCATTCACTCTACACGCCCCTCAAGGGGCTTCTCAAGTGCGGAACCTGCGGCGGCTCGATGACGCCCGTGTTCTCGAACTACTCGAAGAAGCAAGGGCGCAGGCGCTACGTTTACTACCGCTGCACTGCCGATGCGAAGAATGCCGAGCACAAGTGTCCGATCCGCAACATTGCGGCCGACGTGGTCGAGAAGTTCGTCAGCAAACAGCTCGGCGGAATCCTTCGGCGCGATGATGTTCGCGCGCTCGTCTGCAAGGGCGATCCCGCCGCCGAGGAAGTCTACCTAAGGGAGACGGAGGACATGGAGGCACTCTGGACCAAGATGATGCCTGCCGAGCGGGAGAGACTTCTTAGGCTTCTCGTCCGCGAGGTGCGGCTCTTTCCGACCAAGGTGGAGATTGATCTCGCGTTAGAGGGAGAGGACAGCCATGTGGTCGTCCATGTTCAGCTCAAGCAGAATCTCGGGCGACAGACGTTCGTCTTGGTTAACGATGACGAGTGTGACAGCGCCGGAGAGTTGGCGGTCGTGCAGGGACTTCGCAAGAGCCACCGCTGGGCAGAGCTCATCTCGTCCGGCACCTATCACGACCGCAAGGAGCTGGCGGACACGCTGGGCTTGAGCAACTCCTACCTCGGTAAGGTGCTGCGCCTCGAATACCTATCGCCTAGGGTGATCGAGGCGTTGATGCTTGGCGAGTTGCCGACGGCTTCGATCACGAAGCTCTTGGCCCTCGACACGCCCATCTGGGCGGAGCAGGAGCAGAAGCTGGGGCTCAAGAGGTAGCGCAACTGCCTCTTGGCCACTTTGCCTCGCGCGGGGTTGCAAAGCTCCGCGCGAGGCTAGAAGCTAGATAAGTGCCATGCGGCTTTTGAAGGTGCTTTTGTGATTGACCCAATCGGAGGATGTAATGTAGTGACATGAAGGAATTCCCAATAGAAGTCGCGAAAAGGAATAATATATATATAACGAATACTTGGTTTTAGTTATTACATCTTTTGTTCGATTTAACAAATTTCCCCGTTGACGAATTTCCACTAAAAATGCTATAATATGGACATGCTTATGAGGTAAAGTCGTGACAGTATCATACAAGAAGTTGTGGAAGTTGCTAATAGACAGAGACATGACGAAGACGGAACTTCGCCTTGCCATAGGTGCGTCTTCATCTACCTTTGCAAAATTAGCAAGAGGTGAATTTATTTCTGGCGAACTCACAGCTCGCATATGCAAGGAACTACACTGTAATGTCGGTGATATCATGGATGTGATATTGGATGACAATCAATCTTAGTTTTTAGAGGGATTAAATAATGGCCAAACGGAAAAAATTTACTTTCATCGACCTCTTCGCAGGAATAGGCGGGTTCCATCAAGGATGTACTGCCAATGGTGGCACTTGCGTGTTTGCGTCCGAATGGGACCCATATGCGCAAGAAACATATCGTGCCAATTACCCCACTACTCCACTCTATGGCGATATTACACTTAAAGAAACAAAAGACGCCATACCTACCAATTTCGACGTTTTGTGTGGCGGCTTCCCATGCCAAGCATTTTCAAATGCAGGTCTTCGCAAGGGATTTGAAGACACTCGAGGAACACTCTTCAATGAGATAGCTGAAATTCTACAGACAAGAAAACCAAAAGTTGCATTTCTTGAAAACGTCCGAGGGCTCGTAAGCCATGATTCTGGAAGAACGCTTCAAGTCATATTGAGAAAACTCACACACATGGGGTATCGGTGCAACATACCCCAAGACATAATTGATGGCGACAATGTAAAGCTACTGCAAGATCACGCAAAGAAAATGATCCTGAAAAGTCGCGATTTTGGAGTGCCACAAAATCGTCAACGTATTTACATTGTTTTGTGGAGAAGAGATCTGAATGTCGAACATTTTGAATATCCTAAACCACTGATGACGCCGACACGCCTCGGGGACATTTTAGAGGCCAACCCAGATCCTAAATATACTATCAGCGACAGGATGTGGATCGGCCATCAGAATCGCAAGGCAAGAAACGAAGCTGCCGGAAAGGGATTCGGATACGGCCTTTTTACGCCAGATTCGGAATACGCCAACACAATCTCTGCTCGGTACTGGAAAGATGGGAGCGAGATTTTGATTGCCCAGCCTGGGAAAAACCCACGCACTTTGACGCCGCGTGAAGCCGTCAGACTTCAAGGCTACGGTGAAGAGTTCGTTCTAAACAAATCTGAAAAGCAAATGTATAAGCAGGCAGGAAACAGCGTATCCGTTCCCGTGGTTAAAGAAATCGTGCGGCAAATTGTAAAACAACTGCTTGGATGAAATCAAGAATAGCGGTCTGTTATCAAGCGATCCCAACCGGAATTATTCATTCTCCACTGAGAGTATGGACGGTCGTTTCCTTCGTGCATGCCACTATCGAAGAAGGCTTCGCCTGTTCGCACTAGAGATAAGAACCCTGAATAATTCATCGGCGCTCCAAAGCAGATTTCGTTATACCTACCATAGCCATCTGTTTTGCAAGTAAACCAGCCCTGCTGGTTAAACTTATCCTCAACTTTATCTTTAAGACATTTGGCCTTAGGATTTGGGGAGTGCTCACCATACCAACGAGCAAGGACGATTTGACCCTGTTGAAATTCAGGGGGTACGATATCGAACTTGTTGGTGCGGCGGTCTTGTGCAAAATCGTATATTGCCACAATATCGTTATTCTGAGATTCATCAATGCGCAGGACTTCGCCATACTCGTTGAAGCCTGTGATTTTTGGACAAGGCTTCCCTGACCAAGAATATCTGCCTTGCTTTTGCGGGTTTGGGTGTCCAAAAATTCTCATGAACTGGTCACGTCGGTCTATAGCATTATTGGAGCAGAATATGTGACGAAACCTAGCATCATTAAACACATATTCATTAGCACTCCAATCGCCGAATGACGTTTTTGAGCTTGTTTCATTCTTAAGCTCATACCCGAACAAGTCGGCATCATTGTCTGCATTGTGATGAATGCCAAATTGCTCTTCCAGCCAATGCCCGAATTTTCCATCATGGCCGATATCCTTTCCAGAAACATTAGGGATTTTGCCCTTAACATTATGCCGGAAGATATCTATGATCTTTTGTTTTGAAGTTTCCATTTCTTGGTTCCTTAATAGAGGATTGTTATTGGATAAAAACATTACGTTGAGGCGGCCTCCCACAAGGGTAACGAAGCTTCTGGCGAAAAAGCTTTATCTGTGTTTATGAATAGTTGGGTGAATATTGCCTCTAGCACTGAAACAACAATGCTATTGCCAGACTGCTTGTAAAGTGCTGTATTTGCGTTGATGCAACTAGCCTTGTCGATGTCCGCATCACGAACTCCCATTAACCTCCATGTTTCCCGAGGGGTGAGACGTCGAACCCGATATAATCCATTGCCATCTACTCCATCAGTTACGAGTTGCCGTCTATGCTTCGTAAGAAAATCCTTTAGGAATGTTCCTTTCCAGTAATTGGAGTCCAAACAATAGCACCAATCCTGAGTTATGGGCTTTTCTGAAACTTGGTCTTCAGAAAGGAAGTAAGAATCCGGCACATTCTGTTCTAGCATGTCCTTCATAAATGAGGTAAGTGGCACAGGATCGGGGAATACAAATGGGTTTCGACCTTTATATTCACTTACGCAGAATACGCGGACACGGTTTTGTGGAGTTCCATAGTCTCTGGCATTCAATAATCGCCAACTGTTCTTGTAGCCAAGACCTTCAAGGTATTCCAAAAACTTCAAGAAATTTTGTTTGTGATTACAGCCAACAAGATTCTTCACGTTTTCCATCATAAGGAAACGAGGCTTTTTTGCTTCGATAATCTTGCAGCATTCCCAAAGCAATGATGATCGTGTTCCAGAGTTGGCACTTAAACCGCGCTGGTATCCAGCCACTGAAATATCTTGGCACGGGAATGAATAGGTGAACAAATCGATGTCAGGCAAATTGCTTGGATTGATACGAGATATATCGCCAAAGTTACTAATCAACTTATTTGCGAGATACATCTCTTTCAATGCTGCGTCTTTGAGTGCCCTGGCTCGGTTCTCGAATGTTTTATAGTCCAATGGGACGTTTATAGATTCAAGGTATTCAACCATCTCGTCCCTTGATGAGGGCACATAAGCATCGATGTTCTTGCGTTGACTAAGAAAGTCCGTATGAATCGCAGCATATGACCTTATGACGTCACCTTCGATTTCTGAAACACCAACAGACTCGAAAGGGATGCCGATGTTACGGAGGGCCATACGTTGGCTCCCATAGCCGGCAAATGCTTCAAAAAGTTTAATCATAAGGTAACACCTAGAAATCAAGGCACGTATTGCCAGGAGAAAACAAGACTGATTTAGAAAACAACTTTTTATCGAGGGCAAAATATGGTTGCAACTTTTTGCCATCAATTGATGTGTAGCGAGGAGCTATTGTCTCATATGCAGCCACACCATGTGTCAGACGACCGATTTTCCAATGTCTAGAAGCGTCGTTAGTTGTTAAGAAGCCAAATATCGTCAGGTCTTTTTGTTTTGTGAAATTATAAAGGATAATATGATGAATCTGAATTCCAAGATCATGAAGCTGCGTAAGCATATGATATTGTCCAGAGTCAACACCAAACTTGCCGGCACGAGTTTCAAACTTAAACTTCACCTCGAGCACACACAGTTCGCTGTCTTTGTTTTTTGTTATGAAGTCGACATTAACGGCACTTGGGAAATGGCGAAATAAGAAGTCGTCCGCGAAATAACGCTCTGTTGCGACCTTGCGCAAGATTCCATTATTCTTGAAAAAAGCTATGCACTTGTTTTGTCGATCAATGTCCCTGACATCGTTTGTCGCAAGAAGGCTTGATCGGAATGTAGGAAGCGCATATTCCGAAACAAATTGGTCCTCGGATAAGATTCTCGTTGTTGCGCCAGTATTGGGTATGGACACAAACTCCCAAGTGCCACTGTTTGATAGCTTGGCTTGCCATATGTCGTAGTGGGAAGTTAGACAGCAGGCGAATTCCTTGTCTATATCGTTGACCTCTTGTTTGACAACGAAGAATATTTGATGATCTTTCGCCCTTGCGCACCACCAACCTTGTGTGAAAGAATTAGAACGATTTGCCAAGAACTGCTGCTCAAATAGATACTCCGTTACATATCCTTCTAGGATTGTATTTTTGTCACGCAATACTTGCTTGACGGCCCTCTGTTCACTGTCGAAGTAGCTCATCTTCACGCTCATTTGGGGAGATAGAAATAATATTATATCAAAATTCTATTATAAGCACAAGGCCCCTTGTAATCGAAGTTTAACCACGAGGCCCCAATAAGTAGTTGGATTTAAGCTAAATGTATGTTGCTAAAATTGAAGTTATTTGCTTTCTATTGTGATTAATTTACAGTTTTCATTGATGCTTTGAACCCATTTGCAAAAGTTAGATGTTTTGTTTCATATCAGAGCTCAAAGGTTTGGGTCAGAGTCGTGTAGTCTCTTTTGCCTGCCTGCGAGATGTGCTCGTCCAGTACGACTGTGATTGCGTTGAGCAGGGTCAAGTGAAGGTAACACTAGAAGAATAATAGTATATAGTAAATATTCAGAACTCTAAATATTTAGTTTCTGACCCTTGATTTTTCGGCAGATTTATGATATAATAATTATAACTTTCTAAAAATGAGGGATGTTGAATGGCACTTAGCTACAAGAAACTTTGGCATCAGTTGATAGACCATAATATGTCTCGCTCAGATCTGCGAGGGGTAACGGGAATATCTCCTGCGACTATTGCCAAGATGTCAAAAGGTGAACCAGTCGGGACACCTACTCTTGAGAAGATTTGTCAGGCATTGAGTTGCAATATTGGTGACATAATAGATTACGTTCCCGATGTTGAGCACGGTGGTGCAATAGTTAAAACAATGGTTGCCCACAAATGAGAATCTATCTCTTAGCGATTTTTGTTTTGAGCTGTCGTGCGCTCTTCGCCGACACCTTCTGCTGGAAGGTCTCCGATGGTGATACCATCTGGGTGTCGGATGAGAGCGGCAAGCGCACCAAGATTCGCATGTGCAGAATCGATGCGCCCGAGATGAACCAGCCCTATGGCAAGGAGGCTGCGGACAGGCTGGCGGAACTGGTGCTTGGCAAGTATGTGACCTTGGAATCAAGCGGCAAGGACCAGTACGGGAGAAGCCTTGAGGTTGTTTTCGTCGAGACGAACGCCACGACCCATGCCACTATGGATGTCAATCTTCAGCTTGTAGCTGAAGGTCTCGCATGGCAGTACTACACTGATAAGACGCCCGCATACACGGCGGCTTTCAAGAACGCTCAGGTGCGCAAGATCGGCTTGTGGGCAGACCCTGATGCCAAGAACCCTTATCACTGGCGCAAGGAGAATCATCCCACCGCTCCGGACAGAGAGTACAACAAGCGGGTCGCTCCCATACCAAGGACAATGCTCAAAGGCCAGACAAAACGTGATAGCGGTCACGGCAACCTCACAAGCGCACAGGATGCCCCAGAAACGCCCTCTGTCGCGTCCTCCGCGCCCGCCCGAACCGAGTATCGCCCTGGCGGAGCGATGCCCGTGTCGAGCCGCACAGAGGCCTCTGTTTGCGAAGCTTGGCCGGAGACGGGATATTGGCTCTCGACAAGCTCAAATAAGCGGCATAACAGCGACTGCGAGAACTATCGTAAGACATGCGGCTACTCTTGCCCCAAGGACGAGGGAGAACCGTGCGGGAAGTGCGGAGGTTGATAATGGCTACTGTAAAATCATCCATATTTACGATGATTGCCTTGTGCGTTGGTTTATGCAATGCGCAAGACCTTCGCGTGTGCTTTGTGAAATATCCATCGTTGGGACAGTGGGAGTTCGGCAGAAAGGTAGCAAATGAAACCACCGACATATGTTTTTGCAATAACCCTAGTATGGGACAATGGGAGTGGGAGTTCGGCAGGAAGATAGCCAACGAAACCATAAATGTTTGCTTCGTAAACTCCCCGTCAAATGGTGCACATGATCCCTGGCGAGACCCGTTGGGCTTTGAAAAGAGAAATCCAACGCTCAATGTTCACTTATCCACTAAGCGGACAAGTCGCACACATAATGTCGAGGTCTGCGCATATTCAAGCGTTGGTGGTGAGAGCTTTGGTTCGGTATTCGGGCAGCGCACATTACCAACAACTGATATATGCTTGACCAAGTATTCATCGGTAGGACAATGGGAGTTCGGCAAAAAAATTTCGAACTCCACAACAGATATATGTATCTGCGCTTATCCGAGACAGGAACGATGGGAGTTTGGACGAAAAATCCAGAACGCTACGACAGACATTTATCTATCGCCAAACTCAGGCCCCAATACTGTTGATTTGTACATTGATGAAGATGTAAGCAATGAGCAACTGGTCGCCATACTCTTCAAACTCGGCATACTAAGCCAACGGAGTTCAGCCGGTGTGCGGAACGTCACAAGTAGCAGTTTCCAGGGCAGGGTTGTTGATGTGCATGACGGCGATACAATCACTGTCGAGGATGCTTTCAAGAACAGGGTTAAAATCCGACTCGCAAAGATAGACGCGCCAGAGCTCGCGCAGAACGATGGTACGGAGGCTAGACGGCATCTGGCCGATCTTATAGATTGTAAGAATGTGCAGATTGAGAGCAGAGGCAATGATGGTTATGGTCGCACTCTTGCAATTGTGTTTGATAACTATGGCAACGAGGTGAATCTCCAGATGGTGAAAGACGGCTGGGCTTGGCACTTCAAGGAGTATGACCAGTCGTACAACTATTCACAGGCTGAAGACAACGCGAAATGGCAAGGCAAGGGTATATGGAGATTCGGAACCCCAACACCGCCATGGGAATGGCGGGAGAGAAATAAGGCTTATTGACACAAAGTAGAAGTTGAAAATGATATGCTGATATCTAAGATAGTCTCTGGCGGTCAGACCGGCGTAGACAGGGGCGCTCTAGAAGCGGCTCTTGAGCTTGGCTTTCCCTACGGCGGGCTCATCCCTAAGGGCCGCCTTGCCGAAGACGGGCAGGTCTCGGAGAAGTTCGACAAGATGGAGGTCTCCACCAAGAAGGACTATCTATTCAGAACCGAATGGAACGTGATCCACTCGGATGCCACGCTCATCATATCGAACTATTGCGATAAGCCCAACACGCCAAAGGACACGCTCACTGGCGGTACGCTGCGGACGGCGCGCTTCTGTGAAACTCACGGCAAGCACTATTCTGTTCTCTTTTCGTACGATTCACCATCGGCTGTTCCATCCACGATAGAATGGCTTTTGGGTGTGTCTCGTGACTTGGGCAAGACAGACATTGTCCTTAACGTTGCCGGGCCACGCGAGTCAAAGGCCAAAGGCATACAGGAAAGCGCCAAAGACTTTGTCGGAAGGCTTATAGCGGAAATAAGAAATCTTCAAAAGGAGTCATCGTCATGTCAGTGATAGCGCAAAGAATCGGCAACCGGCACGACAGGATAAGCGACTACTTCAAGACGCACACTTTCGGTCGCAATCCAGAGGACCTGACCGTATTGAGCCTACTCCCTCCCGTCGACAGATGTCTTATTCTGGAGCGGGTTATGGAGGCAGGCATGGTGGGCGATTTCCTGACCTGCATAGACAAGTTGTCCATGGCCTATTTCAAGGCTGGATGGAACGATGTCGCCCGAGCTTTTCTTGAAGGATGCGACAGCTCCGGATTGTTGCAGGGCCATCGCCAGTGGTTCGAGGACAAGCTTGACGGACTTGCCGTCGGCAATGTGTCGCGCAATTATTCGGATGCTTTGGCAAAACTCGACCAGTATTGGAGCGGCAGCGAGTTCTGTCATCACATAAAGGAACTGTGTCTTCGACATCTCGGCAACGACATCCTCAGGGGCAGCGATACGGCAATAGACATCGAGGAGTTCAAAAGCGAACGGCGCGTGGCTCTTGCATCGCTAATCGGGCGTAAAGAAGCCGGCTATGTCCCGGCTGAGCATTCCGAGGACGTGCTGGCGTACATTCTTGCAACCTCGCAGGCGATTGCCTTCTCATATCTTACGGGAGGAGCGCGGATCGTCAACTTTGATTTTGCCACGGACCTCAACTATGACAAGCTCGGGAGTCGCGTAAGAAACGAGTGGGAAACCATCGAGCCATTGGTAAGGAGGCATTCGCCTTATCCGTTTTCGAGCCGCAGAGATGCCGGCGAGCGTGCATATATGGTTTCGTTGGAACTTGCTTCGTTTGCGGGGCAGACCTTCAGATACAGGACGACCGGGCAGAGAATCGGCCTTGACGATGTCGTCGACCTCATGTACGAGGTCATTGATGTCAAGCCACGGGCGTTCGGTTCGCCGCATTTGAGCGGGGAGTATTTCTACAGGTTCAGCTGGATGTTCTTGAAGAACGACGTGGACAGGCTCCTTTCGACTTTCCCGAGCGTTGCCAGACAATATGGGGTTTGGGTTCAGATGCGTGCCGTGTTTTCCGACATGGACCGGATACTCAACCGCATCGCGCAAACATCGCTTGACGCATATCCGTTTATGGAGACTGAATTCTCGGGCTGGTAAATTCAAGGGGAACAGACATGGCTACCTGGAACAAGAGCGAGATAACCATTGAAGGCGGGGAGAAGGTTCAGGCCCAGACGCCTGCTATCATCTCAGCAAGCAGATCCACCGACATACCGGCATTCTATGCCGACTGGTTCATGGAACGTCTTAAGGCCGGCTATGTGAAATGGTACAATCCTTTCAATGGAGTCCCACTTTACGTCTCGCTTTCGCAGGCACGGCTTTTCGTGTTCTGGTCCAAGAACCCGGCGCCGCTTCTGAAGCCGCTTCCAAACGGGGAGCCTGCGCCAATCGACACGCTTGAGAAGGAAGGCAGGAACTACTACATCCAGTTTACCCTCAACGACTATTTCGACGAGAAGATAGAACCTCGCGTCCCGCCGGTAGAGGACAGGATAAAAACATTCATCGAACTTAACGAACGCATCAGCCATCATGCTCGGGACAGGGTCGTATGGCGTTTCGATCCGCTCGTCCTGACCAATACGATCACGCACAAGGTTCTGATTGACAAGGTAAAGCGCATAGGCGACCGGATCGCTCCATACACATCGAGACTGGTGTTCAGCTTCATCGACATCGGCGCATATGCCAAGGTTGGGAAGAACCTTCAGAACGGCGGCATACAGGCGCGGGAGTTCACGAAGGATGAAATGCTGGAGGTGTCCCAGAGCATAGCGACGATGTGTGCCGAGTGGGGCATCACGCCGGCGACCTGCGGTGAAGCCGCCGATCTTCCCAGCATAGAGCACAACAGGTGCATCGATGACAGGCTGATGGTCAAGTGCTTCTCGCACGACGAGGAACTGATGAAGTTCATAGGCGCCCGATTCGTGCCGGGTTCGCCTCTCTTCGGAGAAGCCGACCGCTGGGTTCTCGACGGGTACAAGAAGGACCCGGGGCAACGGCTGGCGTGCGGGTGCATCTCCAGCAAGGACATAGGGGAATACAACACCTGCCCGCACCTATGCCATTACTGCTACGCCAACACCAACAACAAGGCGGCGGTGGAGAATTGGCGCAGACATCTCGATTGCCCGCATGCGGAGACCATAACGGGGAAGTAGATAACCTATGGCGTTCCTTGATAGAGTTGCGCAACTTGACGCACTGACGTTCCCGGACGTCATTCGGTCGGCCGCAGAAGAGGTCCCGCGCTTCGAATGGGCGCGGGCTTGGGAGGTCTTGGAGCATGGGCGGACGATTCTTGAAGACGAGGACAGGCTCAACAAGTATCTTGTTGCGTATGGTCTCATGCACCGGGCGAAGATGCTTCACATGCTCGATGCAATGCGAGGTGCCTTCAAGAATCCTGCCGGAAGAGTGTCTATTGTCGACTGGGGTTGCGGTCAGGGTCTTGCCTCTGCTGTGTTCATCGACTGGTTGCGGAAGAATCTGCCAAGAAAAAGAGTCGCGTCCATCCGGCTGGTCGAGGTGTCGAATTCCGCCCGCAACCGCGCAGGCAGGATTTTGAAGCGGTATTCGGAAGCCTACGACAATGTTGGTGCCGACGTAAAAGAAGTAAGGTGGATTCCCGGCGTGCCGATAACGATGGGAGAGCTGGAATTGCCCGCAGATGTTCCTGTCGTACACCTTTACTCGAACATTCTGGATGTGGAGGAAGTCGATCGCCAGATGCTGGCGGATATCGTCGAACAGTCCAGGCAGATGCCCGGCGTCCTTGCCCTTTGCGTAAGCCCGCAGTGTTCGGGAGCTGAACATATCTTCGACTTCTTCCGGCTGGTAGGAGGCGAGGAGATGATCGTCAGGGATTCCGGCTTGATCAGATATGAGAATCCCTATGCACGGAAAATCAGCTGCTCCTTCACCGGTTGTGGATTCTTGCTGCCATCGCTCCGCACGATACCGCTGACGGAGACCGCCATCGCACCGGCTGCCACAGCTCCCGACATTACGCCGCCAATGATTGCCCCGGATGCGCCGGAGCAGCGGCTTCCGGCACAGCATGCGGTTCCGCCGCGTCCAGTCCAGAGACGCATCGTGCGGCGAAAAGGCGACAAGGGGCGCACCTACGCGTTTGGTTTCTCGTCGACTCCTTTCCGCGATGCAATACGTTCTCGCCAGGGCTGGTGGACGTACAATCTTGCTCTTACGCGCAGCGGCATCCCTTGCGATGGCGGGGTCGCCGGTCTGAGTCCTTTCCTGGCGGTCATTAACAATATGATCGTCAGGGGCAAGGCCGCTTATCCGCCGATCCGTCTTGAAAAGGAGCTTGCCGACGCACTTGGGGTCGTGCGGCAAGATGACGGTTCCCTTGGAACGATAGACTTCTCCTGCTCCCCCGAAATATCGAAAATCGCCGATCGCGTCCTCAAAGCATACGATCCGAGCGTTCAACACGGGGAAGGAGATATCGCTTCCGGCAAGGAACTGGAATCTCGCGTGTTCTTGCATATGAGCGTCCCCATGATGGCTGCGCGTGTCCAGCACGCCTTGGTGCGAGCGCTGATGACGGGTGCGGTCGACTGGAGGTCTCGGCGAATACGCATACTTGCCTTGGAGCGGGACGTCCCGTGCGTTGCGGTTGCGTTGGAAACGCTGGCGGAGCACTTCGGACATCTTTCCGGGCTGTGCGGGACCGGTGCGGGAGCTGCTGCGCTCGATTATGACATTACGCTTGTGCGCGAGGTCGACGGCTTTGCGGATATAGTCGGGAAAGTTGCGAATGGTCTTGGAGACCGCTGCATCTTGAAGAGCCGCGAAGAGGCACTGCAGGAGGACTATGACATTTTCCTCGATGTCTCTTTCTTCAACAGTGCGGAGAATGCCCCGTGGGACGCTGGGAAGGCCCGCGCTCAGATTGTCGCCGAATTGTATGCCGTCAACAACCTGGAGAGAAGCAAGCCGGGCGACTTCACGCTTTGCACCACGGAGAACATCGAGTACAGTCCGGTCATCGAATGGCTGACGCCCGAGAAATCGAAGCCGCTTCCGTCCATCGGGCATTTGCGGTATTTCCTGCAGGAGATATTCCGCAAGAGCGATTTCCGCCCAGGGCAAATCCCGATTCTCGACCGGGCCATGCGCGGGCTCTCGGTCATCGGGCTGCTTCCGACCGGTGGAGGCAAGTCGCTTACCTACCAGCTTGCCGGCATGCTGCAGCCGGGTCTGGTCATGGTCGTCGATCCGTTGCAATCGCTGATGGTCGATCAGGTCAAGGGTCTGGAGCGGCTTGGCATCGATTCCTGCCAGTACCTCAATTCGTCGCTCAGGGGAGAGGATCGCGACAAGGCAATGGCAAAGGTTACGTCCGGCAACGCCAAGTTCGTGTTCATATCCCCGGAGCGCCTGTCGATTCCGTCGTTCAGGTTTGCGTTGGCCGAAATGGCCGACAACGACCTGTACTTCTCGTATGGCGTCATCGACGAAGTGCATTGCGTCTCGGAATGGGGACACGATTTCCGCCCGATGTACCTGCATCTCGGCAGAAACATGCACGACTATGTCTTGATGAAGAACTCGCATGGGCCGGAAGGCAGGCGGCTGATACCGCTATTGGGCCTTACAGCGACTGCATCCTTCGACGTTCTTGCCGATGTGCAGCGTGAACTCTCGGGGCGCAACCGGGAGGAACTCGCGCCGGATGCAATTGTCCGATACGAGAACACGAACCGTCTCGAACTGCAGTATCGAGTCGTCAAGGTCGCTAACCCCGGAGCGGGCAAGAAGCGAGAATGGGTCGACGACTTCATGGCAAAGGTAAGGCCGCTTGACGCGCAGATCGAAGCGCTCAAGGAGAAGGTCGCAAATGGCGATGTGGCATCCAGCTCGTTGTTGCGCGAGGCGGAGGCGAAGCGCAAAAAAATCGTCGAGGGAGACAAGAGCCAGGACGGCTGGCGGTGTCTCAACGTTGCACAGAGGTCGTACAGAAAATTCGTAAACGGGTTCAAGTACGATGCTCTGAAATCCGAGATGGACAGCCTCACTTCATTGTTCAAGACGCTCCAGACGCCGCAGAGCATAAAGCGCATAAAGGACGCTTTCCTCGAACGCGAGAGCATCACCAAAGAGGAGAATCCGGAAGTCTTCAATATTGTCGCAAATTCCGATCTCGGAGTGGATTTCTCCGGGGACGATTGGAAGGCTCCGGACGCAGACGGTTTTTATCGCGGAGGCGGTCTCGTGTTTTGCCCGATCAAGGGCTTTTCCGGCAAGACAGCGAGCCCTCTCTCGGTTGAGGGCATCTGGACGAAGCTGGCGGGAGACTCGTCGTTCGGTTCGAACGCCGTCAGGTGGTTCTCCGGCGAAATCAAAAACGACTCCCGGAAGGAATCGGAACGCTGGCGCAACCAGGACGAGTATATTGCCGGACGCGCGGGGTTGATGGTTGCGACCAATGCTTTTGGCATGGGCATCGACAAGCCCGACATCCGTTTCGTCTACGAGATAAGCCATCCCAAGTCGCTCGAAGCCTTTGTGCAGGAAGCAGGCCGTGCGGGGCGCGACAGGAAAATGGCGCTGGCGACCTTGCTGCTTTCCGAATTTGACGATGTCGACCTCGATGTAGTCAAGTGGTTCCACGACCAGAACTTTATCGGGGAGAAACAGGAAGGCGTCGAACTCGAGAAGATTCTCACAGCCATCGACATGCGTCTTGAAGCTGAGGAGACGGGCGAGGAAAGAATGGTCAAGGGATTCCTGGAGTCTCTCCTCTCGACGGAGCCGGGGACCGTAACGACTTATGTCCTGCCCGAATTGTCGGATGGCGGGATGAAGGATATCCTCGAAAAGTCGATCTACCGGCTTTGCTGCATAGGCGTTGTTGATGATGTCGAATGTCTCTATGGCGGCGACTCGCGGGGAGGATCGACGTTGCGTCTGCGCATGGTGCGCCGGACGGATGACGAATACTACGGCGAACTGAAGGCTTTTCTCGCCCGGTACTTTACCGTCGAGAAATCGGAGGAGAAGGTGGCGGCGCTCAAGGCCGTCAAGATGGACGCGCCGGTCATCAAGAAGTGCCTTCTGTACCTTACCTCCTTCGTCTACGAGAACGTGGAACGGAAGCGTGCCCGCGCCATGCTCGACATGCATGCCTTCTGCCGCCAAGGATGCCGTGATCTTGCCCCCAACGAGACGTGGCTGGACGTCAACGAAGAGCTGAAGGATTGGATTTACTTCTACTTCAACTCGAAGTATGCCCGGACGGGGAACACGGTCAAGATAGACGGCAAGGACGTGCCGTACTCTTTGGTCGATGACACCGACAACGGCAAGAAGAAGGAGTGGGACCGCCAGCTTCTCGAGAAATATCTTGCGGTGGTTGAGGATCGTCTTTTGGAGAACAACTCGCCGAAAGACAACGTGAAGCATCTGCAAGGGGCGGTGCGGCTCATTCGCCGTGCGGAAACCGGTGCGCCAAACCCCGTATTGTCGCTGCTGAACGTGTTTTGCCTGTGCTTCCTTGGGTTCAAGGGGAACGACCTTCTGCTCGACGAGTGCGTGAAGAGCCTTGGGCCGGACGGATTCGGCCAGCTCCTTGCGACCGGGCAGATGGGGGCTGACGAGCTTTGGGATAATTTCGACTGGTTTGCGGCGGAACTCAAGAAGCGCGCCCCAGACTGCCCAAAGGACGTCATCGACGATATTGTCGAAACCGCACGTCTTGAAATGCACCTTGCGCAAGTGCGTGAGCTGCTTGTGAAACTAGCTTAGGAGGGTAAACAATGAGGGAGAAGAGAATCGACGAGAAACTGGCTGAACTCTGCGCGGCAATCAAGGAGTTCTCGAGCCTCACCGACAGGACCAAGGCTGTCGAGACGCTCGCCAAGGAAATGGCGAACGTAGGCGAGGAGCATCTGGCGGAAGCCGAACGTCGAGTAAAGACCATGTGCGCCAACGTGATCGATGCGCTGGACAGCGCCAAGACCGCGCCGGAGCGTCTGGATGCAGCATCGAAGAAGCTGAACGGGAAGGCCGAGGAATGCGTCAACGAGATTGACGCAAAGCTGGCCGATATGGAGAGCCGCGTGTCGAACTGCGTCATCAGGATAGGGGAGGTCGTCAAGACGCTCAATAACAGCGCTGCGGCTGCCGTACAGGCAATCGACTCAAAAATTGCCGAGATGGAGACGGCTTCGCCTATCCCGGGATTTGAAGAGTTCAAAAGCAGCATCGAGGCACGGCTTGTTGCGCTGGAGCAGAAGAGCGACGCCTTGGCCGAGTCTCAGACGGCCTTGAGCGAAGTTGCCGTCTCTGTTGATGCCATGCTCAAGACCGTCAAGGAAATGGTTTCCAAGATCCCCATAAGAAGAGGCTTGTTTGGATAATGAAATCGATTGGCACAATAAAGGGGCTTCCATGGAGCCAGCCCCCGAGGACGAATCACTTTAGGATGTGAACTATGTCAAACCTCATTCCAAAAGACAAACCAGTTTCCGATGCTGTGGTCGATTTTATCGCCGATGACCCCATATTCGTATCGATTATAGAGGAAACACAAAATGTAATACGCGAGGTCTATCTTGATGAAAACTTTAACCTACATGGAGTGAAGAAATCAAAGAATGATGATGTGAAGTCCGAGACGCATAGTTTTAGATTGCCAGATTTGTACGGAACCGAGATTTGTACTGCGCTTGATGAGATGAAACTGCCCGTAGTGCCTTGGGTATGGGCACTATTGAAACCAAGACCTTTGCCGCCAACGGGGAACTTGGAAATCAAGCTTGCTCGCAAACTGTCTTTGCGTTTCAGTCAGAAATGGGGTGGACTTAATTTTGATTTAAGCTCTGGATGTGAGGAATGGAAGCCTTTAGAATTCTTTGCAGATAGTCTTATTGCTTTGTATGATCTTATTTGTAAAGTTTCAAATAGTTGGAGAGGAGTAGAAGGAGCGGGTGTGCTGGCCATCGAGCGCATTTTTACTGAGAACCTGTCTGGAGACGCAGAAGAGTATGTTAACAGCATAAAACCTGGAGATGAATTGATTCTTAGGCGCGAGCCAGTCGATCAGCATGCTAAGAATGCTGTATCGGTCTGCAATGCAACTGGAAGGCGTATAGGATATATTCCCCAATGCTGCGAGGGAATAGAAGCAATTGTTGCCAAGGCTATCGACGCTGGTATGGAACTAAAGGCATTCTTTCTGGGCAAATCGTCAGATCTCACCGATTCGGATGCACAAGTTATAGTTTTCGCAAACAAAGGAATTGCACATGAGCTCAATGATTATCACTCTTGAAATAGGCATCTCGTGAGCCGCCATCAAAGGCAAGACAGGTTATGAAACCGATAAGGATTAGAGTAGTTTGGGTTTGTGCGGCGATGGCCGCGATTGCCGGTTGCAGATATGCACCAATAGAGAGCTTTCCATCAGCAGAGAGACCACATCATACTGCTCCAGAAAAGAACGACAGTGCGCAAGGCAGATTGCGACTGAGCGAAGCGCAGCTCGACATCGAAATGTTGTCGCTGAAGACGGCGTATGACAACGAACGCAAACGGCTAGACCTCGCTTGCGCCAACGAATTGACGCATTGGGGTTTTATAATGAGGGGAAACAAGGAGGAGGCGTTGCGGGAGAAATACTGGCGCATCGCCAGCGCACGGTTGCAGGAAACCGCCTCCGGCGATGAATGGCGGCT
>OCTX012275380.1_pt1 | contig 43095 bp, 39 predicted proteins | sample 1539691 | NCBI WGS metagenome assembly OCTX01 (sample SAMN02144231, study PRJEB22623) | gut metagenome | biome: sheep rumen | host: Ovis aries | place: New Zealand
AATACGACACCGCTCATACCGCCGCCTGAAGCAGGAAGACCTGATTTTTTCAGACAAACGATGCAGGAATATCTAGGCTTGTCAGCAGGAAAATATCCAGCAAACGACAACCAGTATTTGACGACACCGGTTTTATATCCACCACCTTCTGCAATTTGAGCCGTACCTGTTTTGCCGGCTACTTTAAACATACGTGAACCGGCTTTCCTTCCCAATCCTTGGCTGACCACATGTTCCAAGATGGTTTGCATGGTCTTGATGGTTTGCGGTTTGGCAATCCTGCGCTCCATGACCTTTTCGGGTTGGAATTCTGCTACAACTTTTCCGTCTTTCATAATGCTTTTTACAAAACGCGGGCGCATCATGATACCATTATTAGCAATGGCATTATAGAAAGTTACCGTTGAAATCGGTGGTATTTGAGTCTCGTATCCGATTGACATCCAGGGAAGGGCTGTCTTGCTCCAGTTGGTCCAATGTCCGTATTTGTCTTTTTCCGGCATACGGATATGTGGGCGTGCATAACCTTTAATGGGAAGTTTGAGATCTGCAGCCAGTCCTGTGCGATAGATGCCTTCTATGAATTTTTCGGGCCTGTTGCCATACTTTTCATCAATGATACGACTCACGCCAATGTTGGAACTGACTTCCAGGATTCTGGGGAGTGAGATGGTACCATACCCACCTCGACGCCAGTTGTGATCTTTCATCTCGCGCCCGTGCATGGGATAAACGCCACCACCCGTATTAACCATATAGAAAGTGTCCACCACTCCGTCATCCAAGGCTACCAGCATAGAAGCTGTCTTGAAAACAGAACCGGGTTCGCGCAAATCAGCCACAGCATTATTTTTTACTTCTCGGTATTCCCCGTCAGGACAGCGTGTCATGTTGACAATAGCCTTGATATCACCTGTTTCAACTTCCATGAGTATGGCTACTCCAAGGTCACCGCCAATCAGTTTTAATTCTTCAATGACAGCCCTTTCCGCCAAGTCTTGCATATTCACATCAATGGTGGTTACAATGTCACAGCCGTCTATAGGGAGTATGATGGGAATGTTCATGTATTTATTCAGCACCTTACGGCGGTTTGTCAAACCGGGTGTACCACGCAGGATGGAATCAAAGGCTAACTCAAGTCCTTGGCGGGCACTGTCTTTGGCACCAAACAGAGAGCCGATGGTACGTTCGCCCAATGAGCCGAAGGGGCGGCGGCGTGCATTAAACTCTTCATAATGGAAGCCTCCTTTGTATTTCGACAGATTGAAAATGGGCAGTTGCTTCACCTCAGTGAATGTGTTGTAATTGATGCGACGAGGCCAGATGGGCCAGTTTTGTGACATCTTTTTATGCCCTTCCTCCAAATGCTGCTTGAATTCCTCTGCTGTCTTGGAAGGGAAAATCTCATGGAGTCCCATGCAGATAGAGTCAACCTTCAAGTTCCAAAGGGAGTCTTTCTTTTCGCCTCCAGCCTTGAAGTCCATGTAAATCTTATACTCTGGAATAGAGGTTGCCATCAATTGCCCGTCACAACTGAGGATGTTTCCTCGTTTGGGCTTTACGCTGACGCTGTCGCGTTTCAGTCGGTCGGCAACTTCTGTCCAGTATTGTTTCTTGGCCGTCATGATATAGAAGGCTTTGCCAACAACGGCAAATCCTAAAAGGGTAAGCACTACAGCAATCAGCATGTAGCGTGGCATTACTTTATCGTTGTCAAATTTACTCATGACGTTATTCCTATTCTGGTATTTGTATAATGTAAGGAGGCTGGTCAGCTATGTGCAACAGCGAGTCCTTGTTTTGTCTTAATATATCCAATACGTGGCTTTCGCGACATTTCTCAGTCAATGTGCTGGAAGCTGCAAGTGCTTTATTCTTGGCATCCTTTAACTGTGTCTCCAAACGGTCTATAGCCTGCATGTCTTGTTGGCACTGATAGCGGAATGCAACATAGACAATTGTGAAAGCCACAATAAGGACAAACAGCCAGATTTGCGAGCGTACCATTTGCGCATTAAGAATGTCACCGCCAAGGATTGTCCTCAGATTGACTTGCTGAGAAGGTCGGGGATCCTCTTCACTCGCAGTCTCTTTGATCTTCTTGATGGTTTCCTGGAGGACTTTCTCACTGTCGTCTTTCGAAGTTTCCGGCAGGATGTTGTCCTCTAAGGCGTCGTTGTTTTCGACGGAATCTGTCATATGTTGTTCTTTGTCCTTCATATCAATCATATTTTTTCAGCAATTCTAAGTTTAGCACTCCTGCTTCGGGGATTATTCTGTAATTCGTTCTCATCAGGTGTTATCACCTTGTTGTTGATGAGGCGGAGTGGACTGGAAATACGACCAAAGAAGTCATGTTCTATCTTGCCTTCCGTATTCCCGGCTTTCATGACGTTCTTTACCATCCTGTCTTCCAGTGAATGATAGGTGATAACGCTGAGACGCCCTCCTTTCTTTAAGAGCAGACACGCCCCATTCAGCATGTCTCTGAGTGCATCCATCTCGTGATTGACTTCTATCCGCAGGGCCTGGAAAAGTTTAGCAAGGTCCTTTTTCTCTTTCTCAGAACGGAGCAGTTTCTCGGTGACAGTCATGAGGTCGCCAGTTGTGTCAATCCTTTTTTGTTGTCTGCTGGTTACAATAGCCGAAGCGAGACGACGAGCATTTTTCAGCTCTCCGTAGAGGTAGAAAATATCTGCCAGACGCTCTTCCTCGTAGTCATTGAGGATGTCTGCTGCTGTTTTCCCCGCCCGTTTGTTCATTCTCATATCAAGAGGCGAGTCGAAACGGAAAGAAAAGCCTCTGGTTTCGTCATCGAAATGGTGTGATGATACACCTAAATCGGCAAGCAGACCGTCAATTTCTTCCACCCCATAATATCTCATCCAGTTACGGATGTATCTGAAATTGCTGCGTACAAAGGTAAAGCGTTCGTCGTTTACGATATTTTGCTCGGCATCGGCATCTTGGTCAAAACTGTATAGATGACCTTTCTTTCCTAACCGTGAGAGTATTTCTTTGCTATGACCACCACCGCCAAAGGTTACATCCACATAAATCCCGTCGGGCTTGATGTCAAGTCCGTCAATGCTCTCTTGTAAGAGAACCGGTACGTGGTATGTCTCTGCGGTGATTGCCATATTTCTAATCTCCTTCCCCTCCCATAAGCGTTTCAAGGGTATTGCTGAATTCCTCGGGTTTCATTTGCAACTCTTCTCCTTTTTGAACAGCCCATATCTCAATGGTGTCACCCATTCCTACGAACTTGATGTCCTGCTCTATAAAGGCCAGTCGCTGGTAGCGCTTTGGAATCAGGAACCGCCCGTTGCCATCAAGTGTCAAAAGTTCCACCTCGCTGACAAACTGACGGAATACCTGCTGGTGTTGTTTGTTCCATCTGTTGAGGCGTTGGCGCATGGAGTCCATCTGTTCATTCCAAACAGACTCGGGATAGAGTACCAGGCAAGGCTGAAAAACATCCTTGCGGAGCACCAGGCGTTCCTCATTCTCTGTCTGCAGCACTTTGCGGAAAATGGCAGGTAGAAAGGCACGTCCCTTGACATCTATCTTGGCTTCTATGTTACCTAAAAATCGCATGCGTTCATCTTTTATAATGTAATTCGGTTGCAAAGTTAAACAATTTCCACCTCATTTCCCCACATTTCCCCACATTATTTTAGTGAATATTCTTTAAAATTATTTGTCGCGTTTGTAACTATCTGATTTTGTGGATATTGTGATTTCGCATAATGGTGGGGAGCTGCTGAGTGACGTTTAACCCCTTTTAGCCGAATGGTGAATCGGTTAATTCTTGTGCCAAAGTGAAAAACTGCAAATTTTTGCACAATTTTATAGCAGAAGTGCATTTATCTCAAACTTATTTGTTACTTTTGCAAACTGTTAGTAGTTTCAGAGAGAAATGGAACAGATCACGGAGAAGACAATAGATATCGATAAGATTCTGAAAAGTAAGATGGGCGCCAAGGCGAAATGGGTGCCTGGATTTTTGGTGTCATGGCTTAAGCGTATTGTTCACCAAGATAAAGTCAATGCGTTTTTGTGGGAAAGCCGGGACAAAGTGGGAACCGAATGGTTGGAGGCATGTGTAGAATATTTACAGATGACGTTGAAAATAGAAGGTATGGAAAACCTGCCTGCCAAGGATGACGGACGCCTTTATACTTTTGTGTCGAATCATCCTTTGGGGGGAGAAGATGGCGTGGCGCTGGGAGCTATTATTGGCAGACACTACGACGGACGGTTCCGGTATCTTGTGAATGATTTGCTGATGAACCTGCCAGGTTTGGCCCCACTCTGTATCCCCATCAATAAAACAGGACGTCAGGGGCGTAATTTCCCTGCAATGGTAAAGGCTGGTTTCGAAAGCAATAACCACATGCTGATGTATCCTGCAGGAATATGCTCGCGAAAACGGAATGGGGTAATCCGAGATATACCTTGGTCAAAGACTTTCGTGGTAAAAAGTGTAGAGTATCATCGAGACATCGTACCCATCCACTTCAGTGGACAGAACTCTAAGTTCTTTTATCGCTTGGCCAATTTCTCCGATCGCTTTCTTCCCTTCAATCTCGCCATGCTGTTTTTGGTAGATGAAATGTATAAAAATGTGGGAAAGTCATTTGAAGTCAAAATAGGAAAACCGATTCCTTGGCAGACATTTGACAAGAGTAAAACTCCGTTGGAATGGGCAAAATTTGTACAAGATAAAGTCTACGAACTATAAAACAACCAACATTAGAATGGAACAGGAAATCATCCAGCCGATTGACAAAGAACTGCTAAAGAGCGAATTGACACCCGACAAGCAGCTAAGACTAACTAACAAGAGCAATAACAAAATATATGTTGTTACTGCCCACAATGCTCCTAACGTCCTTAAAGAAATAGGTCGTCTTCGTGAAATCGTGTTTAGGGAAGCTGGAGGCGGTACGGGTAAAGCGTTAGACCTTGATGAGTTTGATGTTTGCGACAATTGTTACAAACAGTTGATTGTCTGGAATCCTGAGGCAGAGGAGATTATCGGTGGTTATCGTTATTTACTTGGTACAGACTGGGATTACGATGCCAACGGTCAACCCATTTTGGCAACTAGTCATATGTTCCATTTCTCAGAGAGGTTCATCAAAGAGTATGCCCCTAAAACGGTTGAGTTGGGTCGTTCGTTCGTGTCTTTACCCTATCAGTCGTCGCGTATGGGTGCCAAAAGCCTTTTTGCACTTGATAATCTGTGGGACGGACTGGGAGCCATTACGGTGATACGTCCCAATATCCGTTATTATTTTGGTAAGATGACCATGTATCCTTCCTATATTCGGAAAGGACGCGATATGATTCTCTATTTCCTCAAAAAATACTTTGACGACAAGGAGAAACTGATTATCCCGTTGAAACCGCTGATTATTGAAACAAACGAGGCAGAACTCGAACAGCTTTTCTGTATGAATTCTTTCAAGGAAGACTACCGTATTCTGAATCGTGAAATCCGTAAACTTGGTTACAACATTCCACCATTGGTCAATGCATATATGGGGCTTTCACCTACCATGAAGCTTTTCGGTACTGCTATAAATTACGGTTTCGGCGATGTGGAAGAAACGGGTATTCTGATTTCGATTGATGAGATATTCGAGGAAAAAAAGAAACGTCACATCGATTCCTTCATCAGTGAACACCGTGATGAGTTGCAGATAACATCAGGCGCCAACAAAATCTTCTACAAAGAAAAAGATTAGTTCCTTAAACGATAGGCAAGGAGATACCATTGATTTTTTGGTAAACATCCAGGGCATATACATCTGTCATTCCGGCAATATAGTCGATGACAGCCATCAGGCGTGTTTCAAGTTCTTGCGCATTGATGTCATATTGGGTAGAAACCCTGTCAATAAGTTGTTTTGAATAGAATCTGTCTGGGTGCATGACGGCTTCTGTCATTTGTTCCATGAGTGTAGCCATGATTTTATAACCAGACAGTTCCACATCCAATACGGGGCGGCTTCTATAGATGCGTTCAACAGACAATTGACTGCAGCGCTTGTATGCATCTCGCTGTTGTTGATTGATGTGTTTTATCAGCGATCCTTCAAATGTTCCTGCAAGAATCATCTCCTCGTTGTCCAGGAATGTATTGACACATTCGTTTTCCAGCTTTCCAATCACACAGGCACGCAAATAGACCACCTTTTCGTTTGGGTCTTGCAGGTTCTCGTCAGAAATGCGTTGTAATAATTTCTGTTTCGTCTCTTTGTCGAAGAAACCGAGGAATAATTCCTCTGTCTCCGGATAGGAGAGTATTTTCAGTTTATGAGCATCTTCAATGTCCATAATCTCATAGCAGATGTCATCTGCAGCTTCTACCAGATAGACTAAGGGGTGACGCGCATATTGCAGTGGTTCTCCTTCGTTTGAGCGTCGTAAAAGTCCCATTTCATCGGCAATTCGTTGAAAGTAAGGTTGCTCGCTCTGAAAGAAACCGAATTTGCCTTTAGTCCCTGCTGCTGATGAGGCATATGGATATTTTACAATACTGGCTAAGGTGGAGTATGTCATGACAAAACCACCCGGACGGCGACCCTTGAACTGATGGGTCAATAAGCGGAAAGCATTCGCATTACCTTCAAAATGGGTGATGTCATCCCAAAAGGCAGATGATACCTGCTGTTTGAGTGAAAGTCCGGAACCTTCCGTAAAGAAAGTCTGTATAGCCTTTTCGCCACTGTGCCCGAAAGGAGGGTTCCCTAAATCGTGAGCCAAACAGGCAGTACTCACAATCTGTCCGATTTGTTCAAACATCGTATCCTTGAGCTCAGGACGCTTTTTGATGATATGTTGGGCAATGTCGTTACCTAATGACATTCCCACGCTTGCAACTTCCAAGGAATGAGTAAGTCGGTTATGTACGAAAATACTCCCGGGAAGAGGGAAAACTTGTGTCTTGTTCTGAAGTCTGCGAAAAGGAGCAGAAAAAATCAAACGGTCATAGTCACGCTTGAATTCAGTGCGGTCGTCATGACGCTCTGTATGTCGGTATTCCTGTCCCAGTCTTTTGTTGGAAATAAGTTTTTGCCAATCCATCATGGTGCAAAGGTACGATTAAGCGAGCAAAATGCAAAGGGAAAATGAATTTTTTATATAAAATTCCACTTTTTCTTTGGAAAAATATGGCTATTTGGAGAGAAATGACTAATTTTGCACATTATAAATGATGTAACGTTACGAAATGATTCAAGTAAAAGTAGTTAATCGAGGGCATCAGCAGTTGCCTGCTTATGCCACACCTCAGAGCGCAGGAATGGATCTTCGCGCAAATATCGAAGCCCCCATTACGCTCCGTCCAATGGAGCGCCGACTTATTCCTACAGGTCTGCATATTGCTTTGCCTGAAGGTTATGAGGCACAGGTTCGCCCCCGTAGTGGATTGGCTTTGAAGCGTGGGATTACCGTATTGAACTCCCCTGGTACTATCGATGCCGACTATCGTGGAGAGGTGGGTGTGCTGCTCATCAATCTGTCGCAGGAAGATTTCGTGATCAATGATGGGGAACGCATTGCACAAATGGTGATAGCCCGTCATGAGCAGGCTGATTTCGTCGTTGTTGAAGAACTTGACCAGACGGAACGAGGCGAGGGAGGCTATGGACATACTGGAGTAAAGTAATTATTCATCAAACATGAGGTATAGGATTGTCGTATTTCTTTTAGTTGTCGGTTGGGTCTTCCCCGCATTCACGCAGGAAGCCTACAGAGATTCGCGTTATGATGCTTTCTTTTTGGAGGCTATCTGTGAGCGCGCTAAAGGAAATAATGATGCTGCATTCGATTTGCTAAACCATTGTGTGGAGATTGATTCCACCAAATCTGAAGCATATTTCTATCTGGCTCAGTATTATGGCACCCTCAAGCAGAAAGAGAAGGCGGTTGCCTTTATAGAGAAGGCTGTTGCTTTGGAGCCTGCCAATTCCACCTATCAGGAGACTTTGGCAAATACCTATATCAACTTACATCTCTACGACAAGGCGGCAGTTGTATTGGAAGACCTGTATGACAAACATCGCGAAAGGGATGATGTCCTGGGTGTTTTGGTGCAACTCTATGAGGAACAGCATGAGTATGAGGCGGCTATTAAGACCTTAACCAAATTGGAAACGGTTGAAGGGAAAAGCGAACGCCTCTCTTATGCCAAGAGCAATTTCTATACGCTGTTGGGCAATAAGAAAGCAGCTATTGCGGAGATGAAAAATCTGGCCGATCAATATCCGAATGACCAAAACTACCGTGGACTCTATGCTAATACACTTTTCCTGAACGGACAGAAAAAGAAAGCACTGGAAATCTACAATGACATCCTTAGGATTGAGCCCGATAATCGCAATGCCTTAATGGCTATGCTGACTTATGAAAAAGACGAGGGCGATCCTGATCATGCCGACGAGCTGACAGAGAAAGTCCTGCTGAGCAAACATATTACTTCGCAAGACCGTGTACTGCTGATGCGCCAGGAGATTGGACAGAGCGAGCAGGATGGAGGCGATTCTACCAGAGTGTTGTATCTGTTCCGTAAAATTCTGGAACAGCCACAGATGGATGCAGACGTAGCCATTCTCTGTGCTACCTACATGAACTTGAAGAAGATGCCTAATGACACCATCAGTGGCGTGCTGGAACAGGTGCTGAGGGTGGCACCGGATAATGCTGCTGCTCGTCTGCAATTGGTCAGTTACGCATGGCAGGCCAATGATATGCCTCGAATCATCTCCCTCTGTCAGGCAGCCCGCCAGTATAATCCCGATGAAATGGCTTTTTATTACTATCAGGGAATAGCCTATTATCGCGAGGAACAACTTGACCAGGCTTTGAATGCTTTCCAGAATGGTATTGGAGTCATCAACGAGCAAAGCGATCCTGATATTGTTAGCGATTTCTATGCGGTTATGGGCGATATCCTCCATCAGAAGGGTAAGGACCAAGAGGCTTTTGCTGCCTACGATTCGTGCTTGGTATGGAAAGAGGATAACTATGGCTGTCTGAATAACTATGCCTATTATCTTAGCGAAAAAGGTATTCACCTCGATAAAGCCGAACACATGTCTTATCGCGCTATCAAAGCCGAACCCAAGAATGCCACATTTCTTGATACGTACGCTTGGATTCTTTTCAAGGAAGGGCGATATGCCGAAGCAAAAATCTATATTGACCAGACTTTGCAATGTGATTCCGATACCTCGGCAGTACTCTTGGAGCATGCAGGCGACATCTACTATTTCGTGGGTGAAAAGGAAAAGGCAGTCAGCTTTTGGCAGCAGTCATTGTCGAGAGCAGAGACAGTTGTTCCTGAACCAGGTCAGCCAGTTGAAGACAGACGACAGATATTAACAAGAAAGATAAAACTCAAAAAATACCAAAAAGAATGAAACCATCAAGTATTATGAAACTTGCCGCTTTGGTTCTGCCTCTGATGTTGGCAGCATGTGGCACAAAGAAAAAGGCTGTGCAGGACACGAAAGTTCCTACAGCATCGACTCTGTCTGCACAGAAATTCTTGCAGAAAGTAAATGACAATGCACAGTATGCTAAGTTCATTACCTCTAAGGTGAAGTTCTCTGTTGAGGTCGGCAATCAGCAATTGACCCTTACAGGAAATTTGAAGATGAAACGTGACGATGTGATTCGTTTGCAGTTGATGGCATTCGGTTTTGTTGAGGCTGGCCGTTTGGAGTTCACCAAAGACTATGTCTTGATTATGGATCGTATCAACAAGCAGTTCATCAAGGCAAATTATAATCAGTTGGACTTTATGCGCAACAGCGGCTTGAACTTCTATTCTCTCCAGGCACTGTTCTGGAATGAACTGTTCCAACCAGGAAAATCAAAGGTGACCGACGATTTGCTGAATGCTTACAAAACCGATATGGTTGGCGAGGATGCAGTGATTTCTATGGAGAGCGACAAACTTTCCTACCGCTGGCTGGCTGACAAGGATGGTGCTTTAATCAAGATGGCCAATATCATGTACGAAGACAAGATTCGTGGCAACTATCAGTTGAATTGGGACTACGAAGACTTCCGTGCCAATGGTAAGCGAGTATTCCCTCATACCCATAACATATTGTTCAATACCCCAGAGAAGTCTATTAAGATGGGCATGAACCTCAATTACCTGGGTAATGATGAAGAGTGGGAGACGCGTACAGAGATTTCTGGAAAATATCGTGAAGTAACTGTTGACGAAATTCTTCGTCGCTTTATGGCTTTGTAATTAGTAGATGAAGCGATTAGGTATCATATTGTTGCTCATCTCCTTTGCGCTCTGTCCCTATGCTCAGCAAAAACGGACTACGGCAAGGAAGAAAGGCAAGACCACTGTTGTCACAAAGAAAAGGACAACTACAAAGAAAACCGTTAAGAAGACGACCTCTACTAAGAAGTCGTCTTCTCAACCTGTTTCCGTTCAGAGTCTTCAGAATCAGCGTCAGAAGATACAGCAGCAAATCCAAGAGCAGGAGAAACGACTGCGTTCTAATGAACTTGATGTTAAAAGGCGTTTGGAGAACCTGATGATGTTGAATACGGAAATAGCAGTCAAACGTCGCACAATTGATACCATTCGCAAGGACCTCTCTTCCCTTGACGTAGAGATTGAGGTTATGAATACGGAGTTAGCCCAACTGAAGTCTGAACTCGATGAATGCAAACAGCGTTATGTCAAGTCCATGCGCTATATGCATCGCAACCAGTCGATGCAGAGCAAACTGATGTTTATTTTCAGTGCTACCAGTTTCTCTCAAATGATCCGTCGTATGCGTTTCATGCGCGAATATGCTTCCTATCAGCGCTCGCAGGGCGAAGATGTCAAGGTGAAGCAGGCTGAGGTTAATGCCAAGCAGGTGGAACTGTTGGCTGCTCGCGATAATAAAAAGAAATTGCTGTCACGAGGCGAGAGCGAGCGCCGTTCTTTGGAGGGCAAGCAGACCGAGCAGAAAAACGTGGTTTCCGGATTGCAGAAAAAGCAGAAGGAAATCCAGAATGTCATTGCGCAGCAGAAGAAAAAAGACGCAGCCCTCAATGCACAGATTGACCGTTTGATAGCCGAGGAAGTGGCACGCCAGAAGGCTCGTGCCGCTGCTGAAGCCAAGCGTAAGGCGGAGGCTGAGGCTGCCAAGAAGCGTGCTGCTGAGTTGGCTCGCAAGAAAGCAGAGGCTGAACGCGTGGCTCGCGAAAATGCACGTCGTATTGCCGAGGCAAAGGCAAGGGAAGAGAAGGCAAAGGCTGAAGCCCGTGCTGCTCGTAACAAGAAAGCCCGTGAGGAGGCTGAGCGACAGGCTCGTGAGGCAGAGGCAGCCCGTCTGGCAGCAGAGCGTCGTGCAGAGACGGAAGCCCGCGAACATGCCAAGGAAGTGGCTGAGGCTAAGAAGAAAGCAGCTGAAGTAGATTTCACGATGAGTTCCGACGACCGCCGCATCAGTGGCAATTTTGAGAGCAATCGCGGTCGTCTTCCTATGCCTATCACTGGTCCTTATCGCATAGTCAGCCATTTCGGACAGTATAATGTCGAAGGATTGAATAACGTAACGCTCGACAATAAGGGTATCAATATCAAAGGACAGTCAGGAGCTCAGGCTCGTTCCATCTTCGATGGCGAGGTGAGTGCAGTCTTCAGTTTTGGAGGCACCATGGTGGTGATGGTTCGTCATGGCAGCTACATCTCTGTTTATTGCAATCTGGCTTCCGTCAACGTGCATCGTGGTCAGAAGGTCTCTACCCGTCAGACCTTAGGCCGCATCGGGCAGGATGATATCCTCCAGTTCCAGCTTCGCCGTGAGACAGCCAAGCTCAATCCAGAATCATGGCTGGGAAGATGAGGCGCTACGCGCCAAATGAGAAATGAGGAATAACATTTTTCATTTAATTAGTTTCACATACGTATTGATAGCCTTTTCTATTTCATCAATACCTATGTATTCGTCGGCAGTATGGCTGCGACTGGACTCTCCTGGGCCTAATTTGAACGAAGGGAAGGGCATCAGCGCTTGGTCGGAAAGGGTAGGCGAACCATAGGGTTTCATCCTCATTCGCTTGCACTTCTTGATCAGCGGATGGTCCTCTGGGAATGACGAGGAGTGCAGACGGAAGGAGCGAGCCTTCAGTTCGCTCTTCATGTGTTTCTGCAGGAAGGCAAAAAGGTATTCGTTCTGATAGTATTCGTTGGTGCGCACGTCAATGACAAATTCTAACTTGTCGGGTATCACGTTGTGCTGCGTACCGGCATGCACTACGGTAATGGTGGCTCTCGTCTCGCCCAACAGTGGGCTTACCTTGCGAAACTTGTAGTTTTTCAACCAGTTGAAATCGTCCAAAGCCTCGTAGATGGCATTCACGCCCTCGTTGCGTGCGGCATGTCCACTCTTGCCGTGCGCCACACCGTCAATCACCATCAGTCCCTTTTCGGCAATAGCCGGATTCATGCCTGTAGGCTCGCCCACAATAGCATAATCGATGGGAGGCAGCTCTGGCAGCACCAGTGAAAAACCGTTCTGTCCGCTGACCTCCTCCTCGCACGAAGCCACGTATATTATATTATAAGGTGTTTCTTTCTTCTCCGTCAGAATACGATATGCCTGCAACAAGCTCACCAATCCGCCTCCGCAGTCATTAGCACCTAATCCGTAAAGTTTCCCATCCTCAATGGTAGGCGTAAAGGGGTCGCGTGTCCATGTAGCTACAGGTTTCACCGTGTCTATATGAGCATTCAGCAGCAGTGTGGGTTTCCGCTTACTCAGCCGTTTTGCCACTATCAGGTTGTTGCCGATGCGCTTGCAGGGCAGTCCCCATTCCTTTATCTTCCGTTGCAGCAAGTCAGCAGCAGCCTTTTCATCGCGGCTGACGGAAGGCGTGCTGATCAGCTCCTTCAGCAGTTCTACTGCCTCTTTGGTATATCGTTTGTAGCTCATATTCCAGGTTTCCTTATTAGTTCGCGTCCTTTCTCTTCTGCGGCTTTCAGTCGTTTTGCATTCTGAAGCACTTCCTCCACTTGTGCAGCGATGGTACGAATTGTTTGACAGTTGAAAGGCCGCTACCTGCTTTCAGACTTTTAGGTGTATGCAATTTAATGTTCATAGCTTTATGCTTATTGGGATACATCGTGCAAAAGTACGAAGAAGTAAGAAGAAAACCAAATAATTTTCAGGTTTTCTCGTGCGGCAGAATTTCTGAAGTCCCCAATTTTCCCCAACCTTTACTCCTCTTTTTTATGATATTCCTTCAGATCTTCATACATGCCAATTCCGTTTAGAACTTATTTCATTGAGTGGTCATCAAAAAGAGGTACGGTATGATCAGGGTATAGAGAGGGAATGATTTCATTTCTTTGTTAATTCTTCGAGTTTCTTGATAAGTTCCTCGCCATAGATGTTGATGGCAATGATTTTGCCTTCACGGTCAAGAAGATAATTTTGAGGGATAGTCCCTTTTGCAATTAGACGTTTTAGTTCTGTGAAAATCTCTCCTTTCTCATCTGTACCTTTGAAATGGTGCAGCGTCTGTAAACCTTCTCTCTTGATAGTGCGTTTCCAAGCATAAACATCTTTGTCAATAGTAATTGCACAGCACACAAAATCATTAGCAAACACCTTTTGAGCATAAATGATATTTGGCATTGCCTGAATGCAGGGCAGACACCATGAAGCCCACAACTCCAATAACACATACTTTCCTGCAAAGGACGTAAGATGTTGTTTGTTACCAATACTGTCAATTAATGTCAAATCCAACTTCTGCCCAATTGCCAAAGTATCTCCCTTAGCTACATTAATTCGACTCTGCATAATCCGAGTTCGTTCTACACTTCTGATAAGCTGCCTTACTTTTGCAGGAAGGCAAAGACAAACTCATTCTGATAGTATTCGTTGGTGCGTACATCAATGACAAATTCCAGCTTGTCGGGAATCATGTTATGCTGCGTACCGGCATGTAGCACGGTGACTGTTGCCTTGGTCGCGCCCAACAGGGGACTCACCTTACGGAACTGGTAGTCGCGAAGCCATTGCAGGTCGTCCAACGCTTCATAAATGGCATTGATGCCCTCATTACGGGCGGCATGTCCACTCTTGCCGTGTGCCACCCCGTCAATGCCCATCAGCCCCTTCTCTGCTATGGCAGGTTGCATTCCTGTGGGTTCCCCCACAATAGCAACATCAATGGGTGGAAGTTCTGGTAATACTAACGAAAAACCATTCTGTCCGCTGACCTCCTCTTCGCACGAAGCCACATATATTATATTATAAGGTATATCCTTCTCTGCACTCAGGATGCGATAAGTCTGTAGCAGACTCACCAATCCTCCTCCGCAGTCATTGGAGCCCAGTCCATAGAGTTTTCCGTCCTCTATCGTGGGTTCGAAGGGATCACGCGTCCATGTTGCCACAGGCTTCACCGTATCGATATGGGCATTCAGTAGCAAGGTTGGTTTCTTCTTGCTCAGTCGTTTTGCCACAATCAGGTTGTTGCCGATGCGCTTGCAAGGCAGTTTCCACTCCTTTATCTTCCGTTGCAGCAAGTCAGCAGCAGCCTTCTCGTCGCGACTGACGGAAGGCGTGCTGATTAATTGCGACAGCAGTTCCACTGCCTCGTTAGTGTACCGTTTGTAATACATCCCTGAAAAATACGAATGTCAATGATGGGGTTATCTGCTTTTCACCACTTTCTTTCCGTTTCTTATCACCACTCCGCGGTAGCTGTCGCCCACCATGCGGCCCTGAAGGTCGTAGGCAGGACCTTCGGCTGTCTGTTGCAGACCGTCGGTCACCTGGCGGATGTCCGAGGCATCGGTGACAGTCAGTGTAAACAGTTCCGAATACTTTAACGAGGTATTGCCATACAGGTACACCTTATAGCTGCCGGGCTTCACTTTCTTGCCGTCGAAGGTGAGCCTTACATCCAGCACATCACCCTCGTCGGCATAGACCATGAAGACGTTATCGGTAAAGATGTCTTCTGGTTGCTCCGCACCTTTGGGTACAATGAATTCCAATACGCCATGCATTGTTTCGTGGGCGCTGCCGTTCTCAACCTTGAAGCGGCTGGTGAACTGTAGTTTGTCGGATGTGGCAGTCACCGTGTTGCCAGTCACACCGCTATCCGTGAGCTTCAGCTCGTAGAGACTGACGTCAAAGGGCTCTACGGTTTTGTCATCTTTCACCTTGAATGCGCACTCGCTGTCGCCGCGACACTGCTTCCACTCTTCCGTGGGGTTGTTGCGATAAGCCAGATACATCGTAAAATCCTTGCCGTAGGACTCCTGGTAGTCGAAGTTGATGCTGTAATTGTTCTTGGCATCGTATTCCAGAATGTTTGTGAAGGGGAAGTCGATAGGATCATCGCTGAAGGGAATCACGTGCTTCTGCTTCTGCTGGTCAACCACGATGGCAGCCAGATAGGTGCTGAACTGCGGATATGAGGTATTGGCTGCCTTTATCAAGAGGGGCAGCGAAATCTTGCCGTTCTCCAGCTTGATGGTCCTTTCGCCGTCTAAAGAGAATTTTGTGCAGAACAGCTCTTTGGGCTGAGCCTTGGCACCGGGATACAAGCCGCGCAAAATGTTTTGCATACGCGTGAAGCCAGGCATCTGGGATCCTTTTTCCGGTTGCGCCTGGTTGATGGGAGCCAGCACCTCGATGTTGTAAAAGCCGTCGTTGGTGCTATGAGGGCCCCAGCCCCAGTTGATGTGGAAGAGGTGGGTGTTGTCCTCAAACTTGTAGCCGTCGCATACAAAGGCATGACCGCCATCGTTGGAGGAACCGCCATAGTGTACAGCATTACCGGCTTTCAGCTCGTCGTAGAGCATCTGCTGCCATTCGTTTAGTGTGTACTCATCCTGACGGTGGATGGAGGCACTCTCCATTCCGAAGTATTTCCACAGTCCGCGCATCATGTCGTTGTTAGCAGCCGACGAACCGCTTATAGCGGAACTTCCGTACTGCATGTTCATCAGTCCGCCGCACAGGTTCATCAACTTGGCCACGGCTGCTTTCTGCTCGTCGGTGGCATCAATGACAGGGTCATAGCCGCTCATGACGACAGCACCCTTATCATCATATTTCACGTAGTCCTTCTTCATCTTGTCGTATTCCAAGACAGTGCCGGTAGGGTAAGCTTGGTCGCTAAATACGGTATAGGTCGTCTGCGTCCCTTTCTGGTCGGTATAGGAGTCCTCCCAGACCTGATTACTGCGGCTCTCAATAGGGGCAATAGTCTTCGTGGGATACTTGTTCTGATAGAGCACGATGGCAAGGGCGGTAGCCACACAGCCGGTAACACTACGCACGTTCTCCAGCTTCTGGCCATCGATGGCAAGCACGTTCTGCTTCTGGGCATCAGTGTAAACCGTCACCTTGGGGCACTGGTCATTGAAGGGTGAATCCTGAAACCAGCGGGCAGACTCCGTCCACTTAATGTCGTCGCCCAGTCGCGTGGCTTTCGTGGCACGGCTCACTATCTGCACGTCTTCCTGCAGTGAGGCACGCCGTCCGTAGTTAGCCAACAAGCTTTCCAGAGCCGGTGCCATCCGAGAGGCATCAAGGTGACCTGTGGTGGAGTAGCCCAGGATGGGGGCGCCCTCTGTTCCGCCGATGATGACAAAGCCCTGCCCCTTGTCACCGTTAAAGATATAATAGGGCTCTACTTCATAGGCGGCAGTGCGTCGCAGCTCCTGCTCCTTGTGAAACGTAATTCCCTTATTGTTCATCAGTGTTTGTGCCTTTTCCAAGGCTGTGGCTCGGTCGATAGGCTGTGCCGTCAGCGGCAGTGCAGCAGCGAGCAGTACCGCGGTTAGGAAATGCTTCATGTGTTTCATCTTTTTCGTTAAACCTAATATATATGTGCTTGCAAAGATACGAAAAAATTTCAATATGCAGTTTTTTGTTAAACACTTTTTCCCCTTATTTCTCAATAACATGCCCTTATTTCTCAATAACATGCCCTTATTCAAAATTACTTTCGGAGAAACAAAAATTACTTTCGGAGTAATGAAAAATACTTTCGGAGTATTTCGACAACAGTAAAACAACTTGTTTTACCCATGACAATATATGACATTTTGAAATTCAATGTCATATTATCAAAACTTTTTGTACTTTTGCAATTATTTTGTTTTGTCCTCACTTTTTCGTACCTTTGAGACTGTGTCTCGAAAGTAGGCTGCATTTCGGAAATATCCAAATAAATTTGGTATTTCGCTCAATTTGCACTACCTTTGCACCTAATTAAATCATATAGCTTATGCAGATAAATAGTCATATGTCTGTGTTGATACACGACTTAGCCGCTCACTATGGCGATCGCGAGATGTTGATTTATCAGGATTTCGGAGGCAAGGAGTGGAAATCTCTGTCGTGGAATCAGGTGTCGAATACCGTCAAAGAGGTTAGCAATGCCTTGCTGAATCTCGGTGTCAAGGTGCAGGAGAACATCGGTGTCTTCTCGCAAAACTCGGTGCAGTATCTGGAAACGGATTTCGGCGCATGGGGCGTGCGGGCAGTAACGATACCGTTCTATGCTACCAGCAGTGAACAGCAGATACAGTTCATGATTAACGATGCCAAGATTCGCTATCTGTTTGTGGGCGAACAGGAGCAGTACGACCGTGCCCGCCGTGTGGTGTCGCTCTGTCCTACACTGGAGCGTATCATCGTCTTCGACCCCTTGGTTCGTATTTCCAGCCATGACCCCAATGCCCTTTACTTCAGCGATTTCCTGAAGTTGGGCGAGAACTTGCCCCGCCAGACTGAGGTGGAGGCTCGTCAAAAGGAGGCCAGTTTCGATGATATAGCCAATATCCTTTATACCAGTGGAACGACGGGTGATTCGAAGGGCGTCATTCTGCCTCACTCCCAGTTCCATGCTGCTTTTGAGGCTAACAATAAATGTGTGCCTGTCAATGACAAGGACCGCGTCATGAATTTCCTGCCCTATACGCATATCTTCGAACGTGGATGGGCTCTCCTGGCACTGACAAAAGGTGCCACGATGATTGTGAACACGCATCCGCAGGAGGTGCAGCAGGCTATGCGCGAGACGCATCCCACCTGTATGTCGGCTGTTCCCCGTTTCTGGGAGAAGGTGTATATGGGTGTGATGGACAAGATTGAGCACTCCAGTACCATGCAGCGCAAGCTCTTCATGCACGCGCTGGCTGTGGGTCGCAAGCATAATATCGAATATCTGAGTCTTGGCAAGAAACCGCCTGTGGCTCTCCATCTGGAATATGAGGTGCTCAACCGCACGGTCTTTTCGCTTGTCCGTAAAGAGTTGGGTCTTGAGAATGCCCATTTCTTCCCCACGGCAGGTGCGGCAGTCAGTGCCCATGTCGAAGAGTTCGTTCATTCCATCGGCATCAACATGATAGTGGGTTACGGACTCACGGAGTCGTTGGCCACCGTCTCATGCGACCATCTGGATGAACCCTATACCGTAGGAAGTGTAGGTCAGCCCATCGAGGGTATTGACATCAAAATCAGTGACGAGGGTGAGATACTGCTGAAGGGTCCGACGATTACCCCAGGATATTATAACCGTGAAGACCTTACGAAGCAGTCGTTCACCGAGGATGGTTATTTCAAGACGGGTGATGCCGGCTATCTGAAGGATGGCGAGCTGTTCCTGAAGGAACGTATCAAGGACCTCTTCAAAACGTCTAATGGCAAATACATCGCCCCGCAGATGATTGAGTCGAAACTGCTGGTGGATAAGTATATTGACCAAATCTGCATCATTGCCGACCAGCGTAAGTTTGTTTCTGCCCTCATCGTGCCTGTCTATCCGCTGTTGGAGGAATATGCGCGTGCTCATAACATTCCGTTTGAGAACCGCGAAGAGCTCTGCACCAATCAGCAGATACTCGACATGATGAAGGAGCGCATCGACACGTTGCAACAGCAGTTGGCTCACTACGAACAAGTTAAGCGCTTCACGCTCCTGCCTCACCATCTGTCAATGGAGAAGGGAGAACTCACTAACACTCTCAAAGTCCGCCGCCGTGTGCTCTACACGAACTATAAGGAACAAATCGATGCGATGTACGAAGAGTAATTAAAAAAGAATGATAACACAAGATCAGTTAAAGGATGTCTTGGATAGAGTGGACAAATTAAACCACTATCTCAAGATTGACGAGAAGAAAATAGAATACGAAGAGGAAGACCTTCGTACACAGGCTCCAGACTTCTGGCAAGACCAGAAACGTGCCGAGGAACAGATGAAGAAAGTGAAGGCTATCAAGAAATGGATTGATGGCTATCAGGAGGTGCGGGCAGCTGCCGATGAACTTCAGTTGGCTTTCGACTTCTATAAAGAGGAAATGGTGACGGAGCAGGAGGTGGATGCCGACTATCAGCGTGCCATCCAACTCATTGAAGACCTGGAACTTAAGAATATGCTCCGCCAAAAGGAAGACCCAATGGAATGTGTGTTGAAGATTAATTCGGGTGCTGGTGGCACCGAGGCACAAGACTGGGCTGAGATGCTGATGCGTATGTATCAGCGCTGGGCTGAGGCACATGGCTATAAGGTCAGCATCTCCAACCTGCAGGATGGCGATGAGGCGGGCATCAAAAGCGTTACGATGCAGATAGAGGGCGGTGAGTTCGCCTATGGCTATCTGAAGAGCGAAAATGGTGTGCACCGCTTGGTACGTGTTTCTCCCTATAATGCACAGGGCAAGCGCATGACTTCGTTTGCTTCGGTCTTTGTCTCACCGCTTGTCGATGATACCATTGAAGTGTATGTTGACCCAGCCAAACTCTCATGGGACACCTTCCGTTCCAGTGGTGCCGGTGGTCAGAACGTGAATAAGGTGGAGTCGGGTGTCCGTCTGCGTTATTGGTACACCGACCCCGATACTGGCGAGGAGGAGGAAATCCTCATCGAAAACACCGAAACGCGCGACCAGCCTAAGAATAAAGAGCGCGCCATGGCTTTGCTGCGTTCACAACTCTACGACCGTGCCATGAAAAAACGGTTGGAGGCGCAGGCGAAGATTGAGGCAGGCAAGAAGAAGATAGAGTGGGGCTCGCAGATCCGTTCCTACGTCTTCGATGACCGTCGCGTGAAAGACCACCGTACCAACTACCAGACATCGGATGTCGATGGGGTGATGGATGGCAAGATAGACGGCTTTATCAAGGCCTATCTGATGGAATTTCCCGTAACAGACAATGAGTAATCTAACTAAAAAGTAAATATTATGAGTAAAAAAGGACAAGCAAAGCGTGAAATGTACGCTAAGAAACAAGAAGAAAAAGGTAAGAAAATCTTAGGATGGATTTTTGGCGGGTTGATAGTGTTAGCCATTATCTATCTTGTTTGGACCTTCTCGATGATGTCGTAGAATGGCACAGGAGATTGAACGGAAATTCTTAGTGCTGAATGACTCCTATAAAACGGAGTCATTCAGTCATAGTCATATTCAACAGGGTTATATCAACAGTGAACGCGGCCGTAATGTCAGAATTCGTATTCGTGACGAGAAGGGCTATATCACCATTAAGGGACCCAGTCGTGATGGCGGTCTTTCGCGTTACGAGTTCGAACAGGAAATACCCCTTGAAGATGCCAAGGAGTTGATGACGCTTTGCGAACCAGGTATCATCGAGAAGACACGTTGGCTTGTTCGCAGTGGTAATCATACGTTCGAAGTAGATGAATTCTTTGGCGAAAATGCAGGCTTGGTGGTGGCTGAAGTAGAACTGACTGCGATTGATGATTCCGTCATCAATCCCGCTTTCATAGGCAAGGAAGTAACGGGCGACCGCCGTTACTACAACAGTCAGCTTCGTAAGCATCCTTTCTCTAAATGGTAAAGTTAGGAGAGAATACGCTCCAATTCCTGTAGTTCCTCTTCCGTTGTTGCCCAGCTGGTGACGAACCGGCAGATAGTGCGGTGACCGGAAGCCTGACCCCAATGGGTGAACACCATCTTCTCCGACAACTTGGCTACCAACGCATCTGGCAATATGACGAACTGCTGATTGGTGGGCGATTCAATGAAAAACTCAAAACCTTTCTTCTGGAAGATGTCTTTCATCCTCATCGCCATCTGAATGGCATGGCGGGAGAGCTGGAAGTAGAGGTCATCAGTGAACAGGGCTTCAAACTGCAGACCAATCAGTGCTCCTTTGGCTATGACGGCACCATGCTGTTTCTGAATGGAGAAGAAGTGTTTGTGTGCCTGTCGGTTGGTGAACACGACTGCCTCGCCGCACAGGGCACCAATCTTTGTGCCACCGATGTAGAACACATCACAATGGCGTGCGAGATAGGGAAGACTGATGTCACAACCAGGAGCCATCAAACCATAACCCAAACGGGCTCCGTCAATATAAAGAGGTATCTCGTAGTGCCGACAAACCTGATAGATATCGTCCAACTCTTTAGCCGTATAAATCGTTCCCAGTTCGGTGGGGAAGGTGATATATACCAGTCCCGGATAGACGGCATGGGCATTATTACCGTCGTGCATGAAGTCATCGAGATATTTATCCAGTACTTTCGGGTCCATCTTCCCGTCGTTGCCTGGTAAGGTAATGATTTTATGCTCGGTGAATTCCACTGCTCCACACTCATGGACGTTAATATGTCCCGTCTCTACGCAGATTACGCCTTCATACTGATAAAGCATGGAGTCGATGGTTGTGGCATTGGTCTGCGTTCCTCCTGTCAGAAAGAATATCTGGGCATCGGGCATGCCGCAAGCCTCGCGGATGCGGTCTTTGGCACGCTCGCTGTATTCATCAAAACCGTATGGAGTAGGGCGTGCTCCATTGTGTTCAATCAGGTGTTCCAGCACCTTCGGGTGTGCCCCGTTGTTGTAGTCGCATTCAAATGATATCATAATGATTCCAACATACGTTTAATAACCACAGAACAAGAGATCTCACGGTTTGCCGCCTCTGGGATGACGATGCTGTTGGCACTCTCTATGACATCATCCGTCACGATAAGTCCTCGACGAACGGGCAGACAGTGCATGAATTTTCCATTATTGGTCCACGACATGTGTTCGGTATCTACTGTCCACGACATATCCTTCGAAGTAATCTTGCCATAGTCGGCAGGATTGGTGACACCAGGGTTCGACCAGTTCTTGGCATAGATGAAGTCAGCACCTTCGAAGGCTTTCTTCTGATCGTACTCCACACGGGCATTACCCACGAATTTCGGGTCGAGTTCGTAACCTTCCGGGTGCGTTATCACGAAATCCACATCGGCAGCATTCATCCACTGGGCGAATGAGTTAGGAACAGCCTGTGGCAAGGCACGGCAGTGAGGTGCCCAGCTGAGTACTACTTTGGGCTTTTGGTTCTTTTGGCTTTGCCAATACTCCTCAATAGTAATCAAGTCGGCAAAGGCCTGCAGGGGGTGTACGGTGGCTGTCTCCATGGCGAAGACGGGCTTGCCGCTATACTTAATAAACTGGTTGAGCACCGTTTCGGCATAGTCGTATTCACGGTCAGTGAGTCCTGCAAAGCTGCGTACACCGATCATATCACAATAGCAGCCCATCACGGGGATGGCTTCCAACAGGTGTTCGCTCTTGTCACCATCCATAATAACACCCCGTTCCGTCTCTAACTTCCAAGCACCGGCATTCACATCCAGTACGATGACATTCATGCCGAGGTTCATGGCAGCTTTCTGTGTGCTCAGTCGGGTGCGCAGCGAGTTATTGAAGAATATCATCATCAGGGTCTTGTTCTTACCCAGATGCTGATACTTAAAACGGTCGTTCTTAATCTCTTGGGCTTCCACCAGTGCTTTCTCCAGTGGGCCGATATCTTCTACATTGATAAAAGTTCTCATATTCTTTTCTTATTAGTTAATCTTCAAACAAAACATGGTGAGGTCGTCGTTAGGTTCGGCACCTTGGCGATGCTGGGCGACCTCTTGTTCCAATCGCTCTATCACTTGGCGGGCACTTTCAAAGCGCGTCTCACGCAAGATTTCCAACACTTTCTCGTCGCCCAATTGCTCTTGCTTTGGATTCTCCGCCTCATTGAGACCATCGGAATAGACAAAAAGTGGACGTCCCTTGATACTGTTGATTTCTTCTCCGATAAATGTCAAGTCGGACCACAGACCGATAGGCGCATTCGCTTCTACATTGATAAACGAACCGCCTTTCTGGTCGCCGCCCATAATGGGAGGGTTATGACCGCAATTACAGAAGTCGAGGTGACCGTCTTGAAGGCGAATCAAGCCTATAAACATGGTGACGAACATGCCACTCTCGTTGTTTTCAGTCAATTCGGTATTCAGTCGGGTGGCTATCTGGTCGGGCATCTGGTGTTGCTTTGCCAACGCACGGAACAGTCGGATAGCTTGTGCCATAAAAAGCGATGCAGGGACTCCCTTGCCTGACACATCTCCTACGCAGAAGTAGAGTTGGTCGTCTTGCAGGATATAGTCATAGAGGTCGCCACCCACTTCTCTGGCAGGTATCATCGAAGCGTAAAGGTCTAATTCTGGGCGAGAAGGGAACTCGTGTGGTACCATCGACATCTGGATGTTTCGGGCGATACGCAATTCTGATTCGATGCGCTCTTTGGCAGTAGTGGTTTCCTCCAACTGGTCATACGCCACTAACAGTTCGTTGTGAGCCTTCTCCAGTCGTTTGGCAGCCCGATGACGGAAATAAATAAAGACTGTCAGCGCGATGATGATCAGTAATATAGTACCAATGAAGTAGCGAGAACGTTCTAACTGGCTCTTCATCTCCAGTTCGTCCACCTTGAAGATGGTATTCAGCTCGTCGAGTTGCATGCGCATATCTCGGGCGAAGGTGGAGTCCTGATGCTCATAAAGCGAGCGATAGAGCTTGGCGGCATCAGCAGCGCGACCAGCCTTCAGCAGTATTTCTGCACGAATCAGTCGGGCGGGGCGCCAGTCGTCAGTTGCCATCGTGGGTGCATATTCATCACTCAGCTTGACGGCACGATTGATGTCGCCCGAGAGCATGGCAATCTGTGCCTGTCTCACCATCATCATATAGTGATAGTAGTCGTCTTTCTCTTCCTTATTCAGTTGATCGACTCCTGCCAGTGCCTCGTTGGCTTCCGCCAGGCGTGACAGACCTATTAGGGCACTGGCTTTCTGCAACAGTACTTCAATTTCCACCCGTCGGGTCTTACTGTTCGAGGCAGCCTGCCCCATCCATGCATTCACCATCTGTTGCCACTCATTGCAGTATTTCAGTTCAGTAGCAAAGTCTTTCTTGTTATCAAGAGCCTCACAGAGATAGCCATAGGCACGGTTGAGCTCACTGTATCGGTCTTCACCCTGGCTTTTCAGTAGTTCTATACTGCGCTGATAGGCTTTGATGGCTTCTTGATTGTCAATCTCCAGATAGAAGAATCCCATCTGCTGATAGGCAATGGCACGCCCTTGGTTGTCATTGCGCTTTTGGGCATGGTCGAGCATGCGTTGTGCCTCATGCAATGCTGTCTGAGGTTTATGACTGAAATAGTAAGATTCGGCAAGCAGTCGCCAAGTGCGGTAGAAATAAACCCACTGGTGATGCTGTTCCATCCACTGCATTTCTTTGGGTGCCTCGATAATCACTAAACTGTCTAATTGGGCACGCGACAGTACAGAAATCTTCTCACGACGGGCCATAGCAGCCGAGTCGATTTTCCCCTCGCGCTCGGTTCGTTGTGCTATTGTTTCCAGCTCCGTACGAATCTTATCAATCTTGTTCTCATCAGCATAAGCTGTGAGAAAACACATCAGCAGGAGTATGGTAACACAGTGTTTCATCGGTTGTCTATGGTCTTGTCTGTCCTTCGCCTTCAATCAACCATTTATAAGTGGTGATTTCCTCTAAAGCCATAGGTCCTCGAGGACCGAGTTTTTGGGTGGAGATGCCTATCTCAGCGCCTAAACCGAACTGGGCACCATCGGTGAACGACGTGGGAGCATTCCAATAGACACAGGCTGCATCTACATGTTGCTGGAACTTGCGGGCTGTAGCCTCGTTCTGGGTGATGATAGCCTCGCTATGGCCCGATCCGTATTGGTCGATATGCTCCAGGGCTTCTTCCAAGGAAGATACGGTCTTGATAGCTATCTTATAGTCCATAAACTCCGTGCCAAACGAATCGGAGGTGGCAGGCTGCAACAGAATTTCAGGGTAGTGTCCTCTCAGTATCTGATAAGAAGGAGCATCGGCATAGATGGTCACCTTGTGATCCAACAGCGGTTGCACCAGTTCTAACAAGTCGCCCAACCGTTCTTCATGGATAATCAGACAGTCAAGGGCATTGCACACGCTGACGCGACGAGTCTTGGCATTACAAATAATCGCCTTACCCATTTTAAGGTCAGCATCCCTGTCATAATAGGTGTTGACCACTCCGGCACCCGTCTCTATCACAGGAATACGTGCGGTGTCCCTGACGAAGTCTATCAGTCGGCGTCCGCCTCTTGGGATGCAGAGATCTATATAGCCTACGGCATTCAGCATCTCGCCTGTTGCCTCATGGGTGGCTGGCAGCAGGGTGACCACGTCAGGGTTGACACCAAAGCGCTCCAATACTTCATGAATCAGTTCTACTGACGCCTGATTGGACAAATCGGCATCCGAACCGCCTTTCAGCACACAGGCATTGCCACTCTTGAAACAGAGCGAGAAGACGTCGTAGGTCACATTGGGACGAGCCTCGTAAATCATGCCTATCACCCCGAAGGGTACACTGATGCGATAGAGGCGAAGTCCGTTAGGCAGTGTCTTTTCTTTGGTGATATGTCCCAAAGGGGAGGGCAATGAGGCTACATTTCGCATATCGGCAGCAATGTCGTCCATGCGTTTCTCCGTCAGTTGCAGTCTGTCGTAGAGCGGATTCTTCACATCCATCTTTGCCAAGTCTTTTTCATTGGCGACAAGAACACGCTCTTTGTAATCTACAATGGCATCAGCAACCGCCATCAGGATTTCATTCCTTTGGGCGTCCGTAAGCAAGGCGAGACTCTTGCTTGCTGTTTTGACATTTTTAAAGGTCTCAGTTAGGTCCATGTTATTTCGATTTAAAATCTGTATGCGGGGTTTCTTGTGGGCGCTCTACCAGGTCTATCAGGATGTTTTCGCGTTCGCCGTTGGCAATAATCACGCGAATGCCCTGTTGTGAGAGCTTGCTGGCAGTGGTGTACTTCGAGTGCATGCCACCGCGACCGAAGGCGCTCTTCTCGGTCTGGATGTATTGGCTCAGGTCGGCACCCTTCTCTACTTCGCGAATCAATTGCGATTGTGGGTCGTCCGGATTACCAGAATAGATACCGTCGATATTTGACAGTAGAATCAAGGTGTCGGCTTGCATCATCTGGGCGATAAGACCTGAGAGCTCGTCATTATCCGTAAACATCAGCTCTGTGACACTGACGGTGTCGTTCTCATTGACAATAGGCAGCACGCCATTCTCCAACATGACTTTCATACAGGCACGCTGGTTCTCATATTGTTCACCTGGCTGAAAGTTCTCTTTCATGGTGAGTACTTGTCCGACATGGATATGGAACTCACGGAACAGGTCGTAATAGAGTCCGATGAGTTTGACCTGTCCCAAGGCAGAATAAAGCTGGCGTTGTTCTACAGAGTCGAGTGAATGATCAACTTTCAACTCGCGTCTGCCACAGGCAACAGCACCCGACGAAACAAGGATGACTTCGTAGCCATTACGCTTCAGCCAGGCTATTTGGTCAACCAACGCCGACATGCGGGTCACATCCAGTTTTCCGTCGTCTCGGGTCAATACATTTGAACCTACTTTTACTACAATTCTTTGTTTCATTTGGCATCCTTTTGGCGAATCTCTACTCGGCGAATCTTGCCTGAGATGGTCTTAGGCAATTCATCTACAAACTCCACGATACGCGGATACTTGTAGGGGGCGGTTTCTTTCTTGACATGCTGCTGGAGTTCCTTTACGAGGTCGTCACCTGCCTTGTCTTTCCATTCCTTACCCAGTACAACAGTAGCTTTCACCACCATGCCTCGGATATCATCGGGTACACCCGTGATGGCACATTCTACAACAGCGGGGTGAGTCATCAGGGCTGATTCCACTTCGAACGGACCGATGCGGTAACCGGAACTCTTGATGACATCATCAATACGCCCCTCAAACCAGTAGTAGCCGTCTTCGTCGCGCCAAGCCATATCGCCTGTGTGGTAGATACCATCGTGCCAAGCTTCTTTAGTGAGTTCGGCATCACGGTAGTATTCCTTGAAGAGTCCGATGGGTTTCTTGTCGCCTACTCGTACTACAATCTCGCCCTTCTCACCATCCTCGCAGGAGGTACCGTCGGCACGCAATAGGTCGATGTCGTACTGGGCATTGGGAATACCCATACTGCCGGGCTTCGGCTGCATCCAGGGGAAGGTGCCCAGCGTCATGGTGGTTTCAGTCTGTCCGAAACCTTCCATCATCTGGATACCGGTCTTTTCCTTGAACTTGTCGAAGACAGCAGGATTGAGTGCCTCACCGGCTGTGGTGCAATACTCCAGACTGCTGAGGTCGTATTTCGACAGGTCTTCACGAATCATGAAACGGTAAATGGTGGGAGGTGCACAAAAACTCGTCACCTTGTATTTCTCTATCTGGCGCAACAGCGTGTCGGCATTGAACTTCTCGTGGTCAAACACGAAGACGGTTGCTCCTGCAAACCACTGTCCGTAGAACTTACCCCACACGGCCTTGCCCCAGCCTGTATCAGCTACGGTCAGATGCAGTGAACCTTCGTGCAGGTTGTGCCAGAACACACCTGTTGTCAGATGGCCCATGGCATACAGATAGTCGTGTGCCACCATCTTGGGCTCACCACTGGTACCAGAGGTGAAGTACATCAGCATGGTGTCGTCATTGTCATTCACAAACCCAGGGCGCTGGAACTTAGGAGCCTGTTTCCATTCTGTCTGCCAGTCGTGGAACCCTTCAGGAATAGGTTTCCCGTGGTCCGTGATGGCGATATATTGCTTCACCGTAGGACTTTCCGCCATAGCAGCCTGTATCTGGCTCACTACGTAGGCGTCATCCACACAGATGATGGCCTTTACACTGGCACGGGTATTACGATACACAATGTCGTGCTTAGTCAACATGTGGGTGGCAGGGATGACAATGGCACCAATCTTGTGCAGTGCCAACATGACTACCCACCACTCATAGCGGCGCTTCAAGATGAGCATCACTGGGTCGTTCTTACCGATGCCCAGTGTCTGAAGATAGGAGGCAGCCTGGTCGGTCTGCTCTTTCAGTTCTGCAAAGGTGGTGCGAATCTCCTCACCCTGGTCATTGGTCCATAACAGGGCAAGTCCATCAGGTTTTTCTTCTGCCCACACATCCATTACGTCGTAGGCAAAGTTGAAGTTCTCAGGGATTATGAACTTCAAGTTCTTATTATAGTCCTCCACCGATGTGAAGGTGGTCTGTTTCAAAAATCTTTCAATCATAGTATAGTTTTTATTCTACTGTAAATGCAAGGAATTTTACAGGCTGATTGCCAATTGCTAACATGCCATGGGGCTTGGTGGAATCGAAATAGATAGAGTCGCCCTCTTCCAAAACGATGGTCTTGCCTGCAATATAAAGTTCCATCTTGCCTTCCAATACGAGGTTAAACTCTTGGCCGCCGTGGGTGTTCTTATAGATAGTATGTACGCCTGGCTTGGGTTCTACGGTTACTATGAAAACATCAGCCTTATGGTTGACGAAGCCCGATACCAATGATTGGTATTTATAAGCCTTGGTGCGCTCAATACTTACTCCCTGACCTTTACGTACCACGAAATATGACTTCATGTGTGGGGTCTCGGCAAAAATCAACTCTTCTGTGGAAATGCCGTATTTCTTGGCAATCTTCATCAGGTTTGAGATGGTGATATCTAACTCGCCAGCCTCAATCTTCTCATATTTCTCGGCGGAGATGCCAATGGTCTCAGCCATCTCGCTCACTGGAATATCTAACACGTCGCGAAGGCCTCTTAGTCTCTCGCCTATCTGTTTCAATTGTTCGTCCATATACTTCAATTTTTCAATTCTTCAATTTTTCAATTCTTCAATTTTTCAATTCTTCAATTCTTCAATTTTTCAATTCTTCAATTTTTCAATTTTTCAATTCTTCGCTCCCGCCTTCAGTCCTCTAATCACTGCTGAGGTAAATCCGGCATGTTCCATCTCGTTTAACCCTTTGATAGTCACACCGCCTGGAGTCGTCACCAGGTCGATAGCTGCCTCGGGGTGCAGTCCGCTGGCTTCCAGCAGTTCTACGGCTCCCTTCATGGTCTGCATGACAATCTTCTTGGCATCGTCAGCCTTGAAACCGAGTTCCACACCACCTTCAGCGGCAGCACGGATATAACGCATGGCGTAGGCTATCCCACAAGAGGCGAGGGTAGTACCTGCTGCCAGATGCTGCTCGTCGGTAATGATGGTCTGTCCCATGGTGTCAAACAGTTCCTTCACCCGCCCTGTGTGTTGCGATTCCGTCGCAACAGCAGGAGCCACAAATGTCATCGAAGCCAACTGTGCAATAGCGATATTGGGAATCACCAGGAACAACGGTGGGCAATCGTGCAACCACTCCTTGATGTTGGCAGATGGTACACCTGCTGCTATCACAATGAGTATTTGCTTTTGGGGATTCAGTACATTCTTGATGCCTTTCAACACCTGTTCCACTAACCAAGGCTTTACACAGACACAGACAATGTCGGCATCTTGGGTTGCCAGCTGATTGTCGGTTGTTACGGAGACTCCCTGTTGGGCAAACTTCTCCAACACCTGTTCTGACGGATCAGCCACTGTAATGTCTTCAATCTTGACATAAGTAGCCTTGATGAGTCCTTCTACCGTTGCGCCACCCATAGCGCCGGCTCCAATCATTGCTATTTTCATAACGTTGCTAATACTTTCTTGAGTTTCTCTATAAATTCATCTGCTTCAGTTTTTGTCAAACACAAGGGAGGCAACAGTCTCAAGATGTTCTGACCGGCGCACCCTGTAAAACAATGCTCCTGGAAAATCAACGGCTGCCTTACATCTTTATGAGGCACATCCAGGTCGATGCCAATCATCAGTCCGCGCCCACGCACATCGGTAATGTGTGTCCCATATGTTGCGATGCCATCGCAACGAAGAGAACGGATGCCTTCCATCAGGTACTCACCCACCTCACGGGCATTCTCCACCAGTCCTTCTTCCTCGAAGACATCGAGCACAGCCAGTGCTGCTGCACAGGCAAGATGGTTACCGCCGAAGGTGGTTCCCAACTGTCCGTAAACGGGCTCGAACTCAGGCGCAATCAGCACGCCAGCCATGGGGAAGCCGTTGGCAATACCCTTTGCCACCGTAATCATATCGGGCTTGATGCCCAGCCACTGGTGGGCAAAGAATTTTCCGCTTCTGCCATAGCCGCACTGTATCTCATCACAGATGAAAACGGTATTATGTTGCTTGCAAAGCCTTTGCAACCCCTGAGCAAATTCAGGGGTAGCCAATTGGATGCCACCCACACCTTGGATACATTCTAAGATGACGGCGCAGACATCGCCCTTCTGTAACTCCTCCTCCCATGCATTCAAGTCGTTAAGGGGCAGATAGGTTACATGTCCGTTATTGTTAATCGGAGCGATAATCTTGGGGTTGTTGGTCACTTCCACAGCCAGTGATGTTCGTCCGTGGAAAGCCTTCTCGGCACTTAGCACACGAGTGCGGCCATTGGTAAACGAGGCGAGTTTCAGTGCATTCTCATTGGCCTCGGCACCGCTGTTGATGAGGAATAGCTGATAGTCATCATAACCGCTGATGTGCCCCAGACGCTCAGCCAGTTCCTGTTGCAACTTATTAATAACGGAGTTGGAGTAGAAGCCGATTTTGTTCAACTGTTCCGTTACTTTCTGGATATAATGAGGGTGTGAGTGACCTATAGAAATCACTGCATGGCCTCCGTACAGGTCTAAATATTCCTGTCCTTTGTCATCCCAAACTCTACATCCCTGTCCTCTCACGATGTTCACGTCGAACAGGGGATACACATCGAATAATTTCATCATTGCTAAGTCTTCATTTTTAAACGTTAGTTCTTTTATATCAGAGCTTGATCACTTCGTCGCACAATTCACAGACCATCGGCCGGTGGGTGATGAATATCATGGTCTTGGAGGGGAAGGCCTCAAACAGCCGTCGGTATAGCTCATGCTCTGTCTGCTCGTCCAGCGAGGCACTGATTTCGTCTAATAACAGAATGCCGCCAGGGCGTAGCAGTCCCCTGGCGATGGCGATTCTTTGGGCCTGTCCGTGACTCAAGTTGCTACCTCGTTCGCCGCATTCTGAATGAATTCCTTCTGGCAGGTCAAACACAAAGTCTGCCATGGCGGTATGGAGTACATGACGTAACTCTTCGTCGGTGGCATCTGGCTTGGCCAGCAGTAAGTTATATCGTATGGTTCCGCTCATCAGGGTATTGCCCTGTGGGACAAACACGAAGTTCGAGCGCGTCCCTTCACTGATATATTGTTTTCCTTGTGGTCCGTAAATGGTCATCGTTCCCTCGTTAGGCTTCATCAGTCCCAGCATCAGTCGGAACAGGGTGGTCTTTCCCGCACCGGTATGTCCCATCAGGGCTGTCTTGCTGCCAGGGTGGAAGTTATAGCTGAAATGCGACAGAATGATACGGTCACCTTTGGCATAACTGAAACTGACGTCCTGCACACTCACACCGAGTTGACCTTTCATCATGCCTTCACCGGCTTGCTCCTGATGCTCTTCTTCCGTTTCCACCTTCTCCAACTCTTCCAGACGGTCGATGCTGGCTGAGGCATGTATCATCTGCGGCAACATGTTGATCATCTGCAGGATGGGTTGTTGTATCTGACTGACAAGCTGCAGAAACGAAGTCATGACACCAAAGGTAATCACACCGTTCCTCAGTTGCAGACCTCCCCAGATGAAGGCGATGATATAGCCGAGACTGAAACTCGATGCTATCAGCAGTCGCGAGATAACGGTGAAGTGGGCGCGTTGCTTGATTTTCCCTTTCAGGTCTTGCTGCATGTCGTCCAGGCGTTCCGTCACCCAGTTACCGCTCTCCAGCGAGCGCAGCACCAGATTATGCTCCATCGTCTCCTGCACCAGCATCTGTATCACACTCTCCTGCTTGCGGATGGCAAGGGTCATCTTTCGCATCTGGTGTGCTATCAGTTTGCCGACCAACAGGAACAGCGGAGTCACCAGCATTAGCAACCAGGCGAGACGGGCATCCATTGACTCCATCAGCATGAAGGCACCCACCAGTTGTATCAGGGTCACGGCCAGGTCGGGAATCAGCGAGGTGGAGGCATCGCTCACCACCTCAATGTCTTTCTCCAGTCGTGAGGTGACATCTCCTGAGTGCAGCTCTTTCTGGTCAAACATCTGGCGCCGGAACAGATGACTGAACAGGCGCAGGCGGATAGCCGTGCTCTGTATGGTATTCGACTTCACACCGAGGTAGTAATATACCTGGCGACAGATGATGCCTCCGATAATCACACCCACCAGGGCGGCTACCATACGGATGATGTCGCTTGTAGTCCCCGTGCGGATGGTCACATCGATAAACCGCTTGCACAGCCATACCATGCACAGACCGAGCGCCACGCGCGCCACGCCTGCCACGATACGGACCGCCATGTTCCAGCGGATGTTCAATGTGTTATGCCACAGCCAGACTACATATTTCATCTCTGCCTTATTCTATCAGACCAATCTCTTTCCACTGAGCCACACTCTTCTGGATGTCGCCCAGAGCGCGCTCACGTTCTACATCATATTCTGCACAAAGGGCATCCGCCAACTGTTCTTCCGTGAAGTCACCCAGTTCTGTGGCTTTGTTCCACAACCAGGCAGCTGTCTCGTTCAGACTGATCAGCTTGTTGAAATTAACGGTTTCAATACCTTCTGCTACTATCACATTCTCGCCGCACACCTCGCGCAGCACAAATCCTTTCTTCTGTTTCATCGTCTTATTTTCTCATTTCTCATTTCTCATTTCTCACTTCTTCAAGGCACACCCTTGCCGCAGCCTCGTCAGGCAGACACTCCAAGTGGAACATACGGGCATGCTGCGCCAACAAGTTCTCCGTCTCGTGCAGTCCTTCAGCCTGGCGCTTGTCCCAACGCTTGCCGCTGATGCTGGGCACCAGTGCAGCGTAGGCCTCAATACCCTTGATAGGGCGTATCTTGTTATAGGGAGCCTGACTCAGTTGCACAATGGCACCTACAGGCATACTGACATTGCGGTAGCACGGTGTCTTACCACTCCAGGGCGAGCCATAGACCCAGATGCTGCCGTCATCGTGGATTCTCACCACGGGATTGTCATCGTTCATCAGTTCTGTGCCCTCGATGTGCTTCAGCCACAGACTCGAATGGGTGCTCTTGCCCGTACCGCTCTTGCCTAAAAACATATATCCATGTCCCTCATAGCTCACCACTGAAGAGTGGAAGAGGGCAGTCTTTTGGCAGGCTGTTGCCAGCGCATACATCACCATCATACCGTTGTTCAGACCAAACTGCCAGTTGCTTTCCAGCCAGATAGTGGCTTCGTCGGTGCCGCTGACCAGCATGCGACCGGACCGACGGCCAAACAGCAGGAATTCGAAATACGAACGCCCGTCGTTGGTATGACCGGCTTCTATCTGCGAACCGTCATCATCCTGTGTGGTGTCAATGGTAATCTCCACATCGGGGAAGAGTTCGTCTTTGACCACACTGAGCGAGTACACCAGACCGCTGTCGCCGGCCTTTTCCACTTCGAAAGGCTGATACTGGGTCATCTTCTCCAGTATGTTACCGTCGGCTTCCACAGCAAAGCAGTGTCCTGCAACCTGATATATTTTCTTCATATATATTATTAATAATGTATCGTTAACACCATCTGTGTTGTGTCGTATTCAGCATGCAAAGATATACATATAATTCGAAATAACAAAATTTATTTCCGATTATCCGAAGATTTACTAACTTGACCTCAGGGAAGACAGAAGTGTTTGGCAACTACTCACCAACCTCACCAAATTCGGTCAAGCGCTGATATACAGGGCACTTGACGATGGTGAGGTTAGCTCTGTAACCTCAAGTTAACCTCAAGCTAACCTCACCAATACGCCTAAGCATGTTATTTGGCATTTCGCGAACAAGCATAAAGCCAGCATATTGAAAATGATTTACAAAACGAACAAACAGTGCCTCAACTATTAACTCAAAATGTTGCTACTATTAAGAGAAAAAATTGCAAGCATTAAGTGAAAAAAAATACTGGCAGGCGAGAGAAAAATTTTTTGTAGGCTTGCCAGAAAAAAGCACTCATTATCAGGTACTTGGCTCTTGTTCCATTGCTAATTTGGTATTTACGCCAAATTCTTTTACATTTTATGTTCATCTTTATTTTTTTTGATGTCATTATGGTGAGGTTAGCTTGAGGTTAACTTGAGGTTACAGAGCTAACCTCACCATCGTCAAATGCCCTGTACATCGGCATTTGAGGCATATTGGGTGAGTATGTGAGGTTCTTTTCGAAAAACTGTTTTTTTCGTTCGGGCAGGGCGGGACTCCCATTTCCCTCGGTGTCTATGTCATCAAACCAGGCGCTGCTGATTCCTGTTAATTCCAACATAAATTATTATCTCTCGAAACAGATCAGAGAACTGTCCTCTGATTTAACATTTTCTTAATTTATAATATTTTCAATATTTCTTTAAAATCAGATGAAGGTACTATCCATATAGAGGATTTTTTGTCAAATACTTGCCAGAAATGTCGAAATATTTCATTCTCCTTTGTCTGAATAGTATTGTTTTTTTGATAGGAATTTCCCCTTTTAACAACATTTTTTGTAACGGTATCCAAAAAACTAAAGAAAAAAACCATAGCTCTCGTGGCAACAGACAATTGCGGTACAATAACAGAAACTCGAAGAAGATCTATCCTTTCCTTTTCGGCATAGCCCCACAAAGATTTCTCGACGTCATCAGCAATCGGAGAGACTGCTTGAATCAGGCAGTCATCATCATTCTCCACTTTATGATAATATCTCTCCATCCAGCCATCAAATACAACTTTTCTGAGTTGATCATCAGAATATTGTAATTTACTATATGGTGTATTAAGAGAGAGAATGTCCAAGGGAACCAGAACCTTTTTTTTGTTATGAAAATTGCTAAAATTTTTCAACATTTTCTTTACTTTGAAATCAAAATCTTTTAGTTCCTCAACAGACATGTATGGTAAGCGAACCACAATTTCTTTTTCAAGACGAAGAAAGATGTCATCCAAAACAGCAAATTTTTCTTCTGACGTAATCATATCATCATCTATCAAACTCGAATAAAAAGTTATGAATGCGAGATAACTCTTGGATACAAAATCATAAGTGAGATGTTTGTTGTTCCTTGTAGTAGCGAAGTAATCGAGCATACTTACTATAACAGAATAAAGTCTCTTATTTTGTATCAGTTCCTCATATGTAACATCACAGGAAATTGTGTTGAGAATTTGGACGAGTCCTTTGAATTTCAATTCCACCTCAGCCTTACTATATTGTAAAGTCAACAGATTAATATGATCTGAGACCGGCTGTTTACTTCTTGTTGTTCCCCACAAATACATCATCTCTTGACATTATTAATAATTCTATTATTTCCTGTGATTTTTTCCAAAATAGCGGTACGGTTATCAGTTATATATTTCATTTCAATGCGATGCATCACCCAATCGATATCTTTACATGTTATTTTCTGATGTTTTGTTACTAAATCCCAGGTTATAGCATGGGTTTGGGGTTTCATCTTCTTTACAAAAGTTTTGCCTGGAGTAGATTCCCCTGAAATATATAAGGATTCCAAATGTAAGTTTAAAATAGGGTTAAGAGAATACGCACCGTTATAATTAAAAATCACAAGCGTATCCAATTGCTCACAACTTTTCAGCCAACTCCATAGTTTTTCTGTGACAGCCCCCCATGATATCATAATAATTTTCCATTTCATCACCATATTCATGTGCTCTAAAGCATATCCCTCAGTACTATTAATGATTAGTACGGGATATGTCTTCTGGTAAAATCCATTATCCACTTTGCTATGGGCTGCAAGTTCAGAAAATTCCTTTATGCACATTTCCTGATAGAACTTTTGTAGCATATCCATGCCATTAAGAGGAAAGTCCTCTCCACTTCTAAACATGTGTAAAGCAAGGAAATACTCTAGAAAAGACTTATGTGCAAACTTATAGTTTCCTGCAGAGTCTCTGTTGACTAATGAACGTCCAGAATAACTATATGGGCCTGTGAATTGATTTTTTCTTAGGAAATCCTCGAAATCCGTACTACTGAGGAATAGACCTCCTCTTATTTCTCTATTATGGATGATATCAACTGCAAGTTTTTCAGAGAAGTCATGTAATTGTAGATTCAACTCTGGCATGACACAATTCTTTTGGGTTTCCCAAAAGTTCACCTCACGTTCAATCCACTTATTAATAAGAGCCTTATAGATATCAGAGGCAAACAAACTATCTGATGGGTTATAATCTACCAAGTCCTCAATATATGAAAGCATTAATGGGCGAACCAGAACAGATGAGCATTTTTCTACTATCCGCTCTGCACTCTTTCTCTTTTTCTTACTTCTGAACTTCTGACCAATATAGTTTTTTATGTCATCATTGTCAAATACTGAAATATAATGACGAGTGTATTCCTGGAATGTCTTGCCTTTTGAGTAATAAGTCAGTTTGGACTTACGGGGTTCTGCTTCCTCATTTGCAAAAAACTGCGTGCGACAGGTTATGATGACAATTCTAAAATTTCTGATTGCATCTTCTAATTTGTCTATAAAATCACTATAGCTCTTTACTGCTTCATTGTTTTCATCAAGGGCATCTAGAATCAAGATGCTGCTTTCAGGCTTTTGAACATTTTTAATGTCTTGCATCACTGCTTCGTTGGAAAGGCTATATAGAAATATGTCATAAGGTAAATCCGATTCCGTATGTGCTAAGATATATCTTTTGACTAGATTGGCTGCAAAAGTTGTCTTACCCATGCCAGACCCACCTAAGACGCAATACAGGAACTTAGGCATAGAATCCTTTACCAATACTTTCTTGATATAAAATTCTATCAAATTTTGCTGGGGCTCTGTGGATACATTCTCATAAGGATCTTCTTTATCATGGGGAGGATTTGCTTGGAATTTAGTTTCGATGAAGATTTCCTTAGAACTATTACCTACCACAAAGTGCCAAAGCCGTACCCATAGATTCTCCTTTTTATCGATAAAAGCACTAAACTCCCTACGCAATTTCTCTTCTATTTTCTTCTGCCTCCAATCTCTCAACTTTTTTCTTTTTAAATTGAAACTCAAAAGATGCCTTAGTATAAAAAGTAGAACGATACCAACAAGTATCAACCCGTACATATAATATTTCACGGTTGGCATATCCACGTCAACGCCCCACTGATTTAGGACATCCGTAACCGCTTGTGGATCCAGACCTAACAAATCTATAGGATTCAGTCTTTGCATTGATTATTCAGAATATAATTGTGCCAAACTTCATTTCCATCTCCTTCATTCCACTAATTCTACTTTAGTAGCATAAAACATAGCCTCTTTAGATGAGATCTTTAATCATAATTAAATTCTTAATTTATGGAACTTATTGTTCTGCTATTTTGTCGCAAAGCGATGTTTCGCTCATCCGTGCATCATCCTATGATGGCTTTGCGGTTTTGTTTCATGTCGCAGCATCTGCTCCCTTTTCGATTTTCCGTTCATTTATTAATTTCTGGTCTTCTTTCAGAACACTTCTTGTATTATCAATATAAATACGCGGACGGCCAGATACTGTTTCTGCAATAGAATCAAGCCATTTCATACATTCTTCAGTATTGTCTTTTGCTGCAAGAAATAAATCCATCATATTCCAGCAAAGATGATAGTGCTCGGTCTTCCCTTTTTCTAAAGAAATTGGGGTATTGGTATAAGGGTTACTATTGTCTGAAGCATATTTCTTAATCGTTTTTTCAGCAGAATGGTGCACTACTATACCATAGTATTTTATTTCGTCATGTAAAAGATAAGCATCAACTAAAGGCTTTCCTATATAAAGTTCTTTTGACTTGTCATAGGTAAACTTTCCTTGAGCAATAACACCCTTAATTGCGATGCCCTCACTCATTGCAACATGTATGATACGCGCAGCTGCTTTACTGATTAGATTAAACATAGTTTCGTCAACACCATTTGCCACTACAAGGATAGAATCGGAAAACTGAGCAAACCTCAATTTGTCACTCATCTTTAGTGGAGATGATTGCCTATCTAATTTATCATGGAAAGACTCCATTTCTTTCTTAAGTTGAGCATGAGACGTATTGATGACGCGTTCTTTAAAACCCATTATATCGGCAAACAATATAAGTCTCTCTGCATCTTGGTTCCAATCAATGACAGTGGTTTTAACTTTACGCACAACAACTTTTTTCATAGATTTTTTTGCCTCATTAGCCTGATTCCGCTGATTATTACTACTCATGATTTGACATTTTTATGCTATAAGATGTGTACTTTAACTTAGCGCATGTTCCTTCAATAATGAACTTCGCATCATCATAGTTATAATTATCCTTGAGTTTGTCATTAAACTGTGGCTTCTCGGCAAACACAAGAGCATTCTCGACAATATTAAGATCTTTTTCATCTACATAAGCACACGCATAACATAATGTCATACCTTGTTTTAGTACGCTGGCAAATTCATTTTCATTGTGGTCTGCTATACGTTTTCTTATATTTTTTGCTTGACCGATGTATATGAGTTCTGCAAGCGAGACCGTTTTATCGTCTGGGACAAATTTGCAAGTATATATAAGGTAAACCCCACTGAAGTCGGGTGCATACTGCTTGTTTATTTCACGCCAGTATCCATCAAAATTTAAATTATATAGTTTTAATTCATCTTTCATATTGACCGCTATCTGTTTTGATAGGAAGTCTTCTTCCTTTTTTGTGATAGTCGCAAAGCGATGTTTCGCTCATCCTTAGTATTGCTGCTTATTAAGAACTATGTCATAATGCAGGTTTGAAAGATTGTTTTTGATTTGACGACCTAATTCATCGTCTTTGATAGGAAACACCTTTTTAGCAACCTCTGGTTTTACCTGATCTATCCACTCTTGTGTTACTTCTAAACCACTCTTAATACGTTCCTTTATCATCTTCTCAAGCTCCGCTATACCATTTTTATTGAAATATGCATTAAGAGATTCTAATGCCTTTAAAGCAGAATCCTTAGATTTGGCTTCGTGGTCTTCAATATAAACACATTCATCGTAATCTTCTTTCTTATTGTAGGCTCCATCTGCACTTAAGCCATTAATTGTATGTATTTTAACTGCGAACAAATCTGAGCCAAAACTTGAATCTATTCGAGATTTTTCCGAGTTTTTTAAATCTTTAATTTGGAGATCGCGATAATAAAGATTTAGCACATAAAGCGCAGCAAGACCATGAAGAAGATGCTTGATATTTCCCTTCTTCAATTCTTTTATACGGTTATGCTTTATTGCCTGATACGCCTTATTCCAATCAGCGGAACTGGTACCACGTTTGTTTGCCTTTTTCAGTGGTTTTAGAATTTTGTTCTCATCATTATCAAAATAGATATTAGGAGATACGACAAGAACAACTTTTTTTTCTAAATTCCAAATATTATTAAGATAATTCATGCATACTGTATCAAAATACATTTCCTCGTCTGGGACAACAGCTCCACCGTTTAATATATACAATTCTTTGGACAAAGCTTCTATCTCCACGACAGTTTGTATTATGATATCAGCGATTTTCATAGAATATACTTCCTGCTGTGAATCATTAATATGAATGACATTTGCTAAATCCAAGAACTCATGTTCCAGATTTTTGAAAACTTGCCAAAAGATGTAATTGAATGCCTTATTTACCATTTTGCAAATATTTTAATGCAGCTTTTACTGTTAAAGATATACGGGATTTGCTTTCTGCCCCTCTAACTTTATCTGATTCATAAAATGCTTGATACTTTTCACTTTTAATACTAAAAAATCTGGGGCGCCAGGCACTATGGCCTGCGCCCCAGAATATTCAGAGTTATCTTATACTAAATGATTAGTATGTGATATACTTTGTTTCTGCGTTGGTAGTTGTGTTACCAAAGTATCCATCCCACTTAGGCAGAACATTTTCTGCGACTTTCCTCAACACACCACCTACGTACATATCTGCTGCGATGTAAACAGAGCCAGAAACCGCAACTGTTGTGTTAAGCTTGATGTTAACATCAGAGAGAACAATCAGACCCGTATAACTGTAATCAATTTCAATTGGATTACCATCTTCGTCAAAGCGAGGCATCCAAGCGATTTCAGTATTGTCCTTGTCGTTGAACTCAATATACTTAACCTGAGCACTCACATTGGTAACTTCTGCAATACCGCTGTTAATGATAACGTAGTTGACATAGGTTCCTACTGTAGATACGTCAAGTTTCTTGTTTGCAGGAGCATTGTCGGATGTCACTGTTACGGAAACAAAGCCATTAGCTTCAGTTGCACTAATAGAGATATTGTCCTCATCCTTATTGCTGAATGGGAGGTTGATACGACCCATCTTGTTGACTGGATCTGTTTTGAATTCGTTACCAAAGTTAGCACCTTCCGTCTGGTTAGAAGTGATGTACGTCTTAGCATCTTTATCAGCATGCTCAATCAGACCGTAGTTGTAAATCTTACCACTATGCACTGTTGCGAATACACCAGAATTGTTAACCACACCAATCTGCTCTTTTTCATTCTTCTTTTTCTGGTCATCCGTGAAGAAGCGCTCAGGCAGTGTTGTAGCTTCGTTAGTGAAGTCGTTACCATTACCATCCTGACGATACTGAGCACCCTTAGCGATGTTTACAATACCATTGTTGGTAACATCGAACTGAACGTAGAGCGTACCAGCGGTGATGTTCCAAGTAGCACCCAAAGCGTTCTCGAATGGGATAGTATTAATCTGATGGGGATCCGTAGGATCTTCACTAGAATTGTCAAAGACCTTGAGCGTAGCATTGGCATCGCTTACAAGAGTACCTCTGTTGATAATCTTGTTGACACCAGTAGCAGTTGCGTCAACCATCACGTTTTTGCTGTTCCACTTCCAAGACTCACCCTTATTCAGCGCTACAGCAGCAAAGTGGTCTCCTTCCGTGTTCTTCTTGATAAAGGTCAGGTCAGCAGGGATTTCGCCGCCACCAGTGATGACAATCGTATTGCAGATTTCACCTTCAACACCTTTACATGGCTGAACAGAGAAACTACGAACAGTTTCTTCCTCAGCGAGAGCAGCATTGATCTCGTTGATCTTAGCAATAGTCTTCTGAGAGATTTCGAATTCACCAGTTTTAGCGTCACCGTCAAGATTAACTGTAACACTACCTTTACCGATTTCCTTCCAAACGCGAACAGCATCATAGAGCTGCTTGTCAGTCTTCACGTGGAGACCATTCATATCAAGCTTGGTCAGGAGAACTTTCACGTAACGTGTTCCAACAGCACCAGTAGGCTCATTAACTACAACGCTAGTTGCCTTTGTCGTAGTATTGGTACTGAATTTGTCAATAACCTGTGCCAAACCCTTCTCGATAGTGGTCGTAACCTTGCCAGCGTCAGAGCCTGTGCCTGCAGTTTCGCCGTATGTGGCATCACCTGATGCCGCATAGCGATACCAAGCGTCTTTTATCTCATCTGCGGAATAAGTAGTAGAGGTAGCACCTTGAACAATAGTCACCTTACCATAGATAGTATTTACGACAATATTAGCACCTTCAAGACCATCAGCACCAATATTTTCTTTAGTTGGCAGCATGAGGAACTTAGCGCTTTCGATACCATTAATGCATTTAGTGGTCAGCTTAGCAGCGCCAACAGCAGTAGTACGGTTAAAACCTGTTACTTGTGTCCAAACGTTGTTGGCAACAGTGTTCCAGTTCGCATGAGTACCTTGTTTAGGATCATCAGTTGGATCTGTGAATTGCAGCTGAATCGCTTGAGTTAATTTACTATTGGGATCATTGATTTCAACACTTGTCAGAGCGATAGGATCGATAGGATCACTGCCTGTTGTGAGTGCATTAATCACTGCATCGGTTCCTGCATAGTCAGCCTTCAGAATGAGCTGAGAAGCCATTGGACGCATATAGACAGCGTACTTTCTGTCCTTACCAGCTGTCTTGTAAGCAGTAGGAATAGCAGGAGCGGTTGCTTTTTCGCTGTAAGCTGCGTAATTCTCGATAGTAAGAAGGTCAGACGCATAGGGAATGTTGTTCTCTATGTTTGTCAGTACTTCAGGAATCTTGACGGAGACCTTGCCGCCGGCTATATAGAAACCTGCTTTACTGCCAGCGTTATTGAAAGCGGTGTCAGCTGGCCAAACCATGACGGCTGTACCTGGCTGAATCACAGAAGGAGTAGTCAGAACAGCGCCACCCTCGCCTTCAGATGCCTTGTAGGTAGCGTTCTGTGCAAGATTACCGTGATAGAGAGTGAAGAGATCACCTGCGTTTGCACTCCACTTGATGGTGTTTCCATCCATGGATGCTCTCGTTACTTCAGCGTTGTTGATAACCTCGAACTGAATGGGACTTTTTTCTTCAGCCACAACATTCTGACTTTCGAAATCATCGTTTGTACATGCCGCAAGCGCTGCGAGCGACATGATGCCAAATAAAAGTTTCTTGTTCATAATTAATAATTAAAGTAAAATTTGTTTGTTAAACTTCTTCAGGTTCTTCCGTTGATCCATCAAACGGATTGTCAGGGTTGCTGGCACAGATAATCTGTGACATCTCAAGCTCCACAACCTCTGAGGCGGGAGCCTCATACATTTTCAAATCTTTCATGTTCATAATACTTTTAATAATTAAAATGTTAATATAAAATGTTATTTAATAATACTCTTCTCTTCTG
>OCTX012284232.1_pt1 | contig 43040 bp, 40 predicted proteins | sample 1539691 | NCBI WGS metagenome assembly OCTX01 (sample SAMN02144231, study PRJEB22623) | gut metagenome | biome: sheep rumen | host: Ovis aries | place: New Zealand
AGTCCATGTAGTAAAGGAAGATAATGCAGACATTACTTATCTTACGACACTATGTGAAGACTGTATCAAATATACCAGAAGTTATGGTGTCCTGGTAAAAGAAAAATATTTGATGATAGAACCACGTAAACAATAATTTCTGAAATAAACTCCGTTGGAAACCCCCTGTTTTAGCTTTTTAGTGGCAGGTCCTTCGGATATAACAAACATTTTAATAACATAAAAAAGCAAAATCATGCGATTAATTATTGAACCCGACTACGAGAAGATGTCGAAGTGGGCTGCAAATTATGTGGCCAAGTGTATCAACGAAGCAAAACCTACGGCAGAGAAGCCCTTCAAGTTGGGCTGTCCTACTGGGAGTTCGCCCTTGGGTATGTACAGAGAACTGATCGAGCTGAATAAGGCTTGCAAGGTGTCGTTCCAGAATGTCATCACGTTCAATATGGACGAGTATGTCAATCTGCCCGAAGAACATCCAGAGAGCTACCACTCCTTCATGTGGAACAATTTCTTCAGCCACATCGATATTAAGAAGGAGAATGTGCATATTCTCAATGGTAATGCTAAGGATTTGAAGGCTGAGTGCGAAAACTACGAAAAAGCCATTCTGGAAGCAGGTGGTATTGACCTCTTTATGGGAGGCATTGGCCCCGAAGGACATATTGCCTTCAACGAACCAGGCTCCAGCCTGCAAAGCCGCACCCGTCAGAAGACTTTGACAACCGATACCATCATTGCAAACTGCCGTTTCTTCGACAATAACGTAGATTTGGTTCCCAAAACAGCCCTGACTGTAGGTGTCGGCACTGTGATGGATGCCAAGCAAGTGATGATTATGGTTAATGGACACAATAAAGCTCGTGCCCTTCGTCACGGAGTTGAGGAGGCAGTGAATCACATGTGGACGATCAGTTGCTTACAGATGCATCCTCATGCTATCATTGTGGCAGACGATGCTGCATGTGGTGAACTGAAGGTAGATACCTACAGATATTTCAAGGATATAGAGAAAGACAATTTATTGTAATGAGATAATTATGGAGGGAGTTGAATATCAGCCATCGTGCATCTTCCTTCATGCATCATAAAGGAATTCTGGCAGCACAGGTGGAATAGAAGTTCGCAGTTCGATACTGCCTGCCAGAACATATAAATCACATTTTATGTTCAATTTAGATAAATTCATTGCTGACAGTGTGACTTTCCGGCCTGTCAGTATGTTTGCAGTTGATATTGAGGCAAACAAAGAAACGCTATCAAAGGAAATAAGGGACAAGAAAGTCTGTGTAATCGGTGGTGCTGGCAGCATAGGCTCTAGCTTTATCAAAGCTGTCTTGCGTTTTGAGCCAAAGAGTGTGGTTGTCGTTGACCTCAATGAAAATGGCTTAGCCGAATTGGTACGCGATGTGCGCTCAACAAACGGCTTGTATGTGCCTGATGAATTCCGTTGCTACACGCTGAACTTTGCGGATCCTATCTTTGAGCGCATCTTCCGTGAGGAGAAGGGCTTTGATATTGTGGCTAATTTCTCAGCCCACAAGCATGTGCGATCAGAGAAAGACCGTTATAGTGTGCAGGCTCTGATAGAGAATAATGACATCAAGGCCAAGAAGCTGATGGACTTGCTGACAGTATATCCACCAAAGCATTTCTTCTGTGTGAGCACCGATAAAGCGGCTAATCCTGTGAACATTATGGGCGCATCAAAGCGAATCATGGAAGACCTAGTGATGGCATATAACAAGTATTTCAAGGTCACTACAGCCCGTTTTGCAAACGTAGCCTTCTCGAACGGCTCGTTGCCTGACGGTTGGATTCACCGTTTGCAGAAGAAACAGCCGCTAGTCGCTCCTTCAGATGTGAAGCGCTACTTTGTGAGCCCTGAGGAAAGCGGACAGATTTGTATGTTGGCTTGCATTTTGGGCAATGGTGGCGAAGTGTTTTTCCCTAAGTTGGGTGAAGATCAGATGCTGACTTTTTCTGCTATCTGCGATGAGTTTGTGAAAGCTGAAGGCTTTGAGAAGAAGCAATGCGCTAATGATGCTGAAGCTATCTCGTATGCCTCTCAGATGGGATATGACAGCGATACCTATCCTGTGGTATACTTTGGCTCTGACACAACAGGTGAAAAAGCTTACGAGGAGTTCTATGTGCCAGGAGAAAAGATTGATATTCAACGCTTCCAAGCACTTGGAGTAGTAGAGCAGACCACCCGTCACGAAATGGCTGAGGTAAATGAATTCTTTGAGAAACTGGAAGACATCTTTGCAATGGATGACTTCACCAAGGCTCAGGTGGTTGATGCAATTAAAGAATTCATTCCTAACTTCGAGCACGAAGAGAAAGGGAAGAACTTAGATCAAAAGATGTAGAGCAGCGAGAGCAATACCAAGCTTGCTTGAGTATTGCCGAGTCGCGAATACATCTCGACATAGTCAAGTGTAATTTTGGATTAAACTATTATAGTAATCATGGCTGATTATAAAAAGACAATAGACTTTATCAAGTCCGTATATGGCAACCAAGAGTTTACTCCCCTGGCTGTTCCTGTATTTGTTGGTAATGAGAAGAAGTACCTGAATGAGTGTATAGATACTACGTTCGTTAGCTCAGTAGGCAAGTTCGTTGACCGCTTTGAGAATGACATGGCTGCTTACACAGGTGCAAAGCGTGCTGTTGTATGTGTGAGCGGAACCAACGCCCTCCACATGGCATTGTTACTTGTTGGTGTGAAGCGTGATGATGAAGTTCTAACACAGGCATTGACATTCATTGCCACTGAAAATGCTTTGAGCTATATTGGTGCTTATCCCGTATTCTTGGACGTTGACCGTTCCACAATGGGACTGTCACCCGATGCTCTGAAGGAATGGCTCCAGAAGAATGCAGAAGTACGCAAGAACACCCGTATTAACGAACTTGATAAGAGCTACGATTTCGCTTACGAAGAGGATGAACTTGCTTGCTACAACAAGAATACTGGTCGCAGAATCAAGGCATGTGTTCCTATGCACACTTTTGGTCATCCAGTACGCATTGAAGAGATTGCTGCTATCTGCAAAGAATGGCATATTGAGTTGGTTGAGGATGCTGCAGAGAGCATTGGCTCAAAGTATAAAGGAATACATACTGGCCTCTTTGGTAAGATAGGTGCATTATCATTCAATGGCAATAAAACCATCACCACTGGAGGTGGTGGTATGATGCTCTTCAATGATGAAGAATTAGGTGCATTCGCTAAGCACATCACCACCCAGGCTAAGATTCCTCACCGTTGGGAGTTCCGTCACGACCATATTGGCTTCAACTACCGTATGCCTAATATCAATGCAGCCCTTGGTTGCGCTCAGTTGGAGAACCTTGATAAATATATTGCCAGCAAACGTAAGGTGGCTGCAGAGTATGAAGCATTCTTCAAGAACATTCCTGATATTGAGTTCTTTGTTGATTCGCCTGATACCTTCTCTAATTATTGGCTGAATGTAGTCATTATGAAGGATAAGGAGGCACAGATTAACTTCCTCACCGAGACAAATGATAATGGCGTGATGACCCGTCCTATTTGGGAGCTAATGAATCGCCTCCCTATGTTTGAGAAATGTGAGAATGATGGTTTGAAGAACACCATCTGGTTTGCAGATAGAGTAGTTAATATTCCGAGCTCTGTTCGTCTTTAGTATTATTGATTATGGAAAAAGTCGTTGTAGTAGCAGTCCATCCAGATGATGAAACCATAGGATGTGGCGGAACAATCATAAAGCATCTTAATAAAGGAGATGAAGTTCATTGCATCCTTGTAACGAAAGGGAATGCTGAGCAAAAAGTGATATGGGATAAAGTGAAAGATACTTATCATTTCACTAGCGTAACTGAACTTGATTTCCCTGAACTTAACCTGATGGACAAGTCTCTCAACGAACTTATTCCACCATTGTCAAAGGCAATAAGCACAATACAACCTCAGACTATTATCATTCCGAACCGTTCGGATGCCCATTCAGATCATAAGGCCATTTTCAATGCGGTGGCTTCTTGCACCAAGGCTTTCCGCTATCCTTTCATTGAGAAGGTGTTGATGATGGAGGTGATTTCCGAGACAGACTTTGCCTTACCACTTCCAGAGGGTCAGTTCATTGCCAATTATTATGTTGACATAACAAAGGAATTTGAGAAGAAACAAGAAATACTCAAAATATACGAGAGCGAACTGCTCCCTTATCCTCAGACGCGCAATCTGAATACAATGCAAGCTTTAAACCGCTACCGTGGTTCCCAGATTAATGCAGAGTATGCAGAAGCATTTATGAACCTAAAAACTATTGTACGATGAACCAGCAGTTAAAAGTCTTCTTTATAGGTGGACTTACAAACGGCAAGATAGTTTACGACTATTTAAAGAAAAACCGCTATGTGAATCTTTGCGGTGTGGTTACTTATCCTGATGACTTCAAAGGCGCACGCTTTGTGGCTTTCCCGGATGATCCGAATGTCATAAAAACCGGTTCATCAAAGGAAGGAGTTTCTCTGATTAAGAGTTTAGCACCAGACCTTATTATTGTTGCTGGTTGGTCTGAATTGATACCTGAAGAAATACTTGGTATTCCTAAGCTGGGTGTTATCGGATTCCATCCTGCAAAACTCCCTATGGACAGAGGCCGCTCTGTTCTTGCTTGGCAAATTGAGGATGGTTATACAGAGACAGCTCTGACTATGTTCAAGTACACCGACTATCCCGATGGTGGTGATATTATTGGACAAGATATTATCAAGATTGAGAAAGAAGACTATATCTCTGACATCCTCGATAAAGTTGATGTTGCTACAGAAAACTTGATGAAAGCTTATTTCCCGCTTCTGAGACAAGGTTTGGCTATGCCAAGGAAGCAGGATCTATCAGAAGGGTCATTCCGCAGACTTCGCAATGCTGGTAACTCAGTAATCAACTGGAATTCTAATAGCGAGACCATTTATAATAAGGTAAGAGCAATTTCTCATCCTTACCCTGGCGCAACAACCACCTTATCGATAGAAGGTAAAGATTATAACATGGCGGTATGGCGTAGTGAGATAGTAGAGGACTTCCCCTATGGAAAAGAATCAACCCCCTCCACTGTGGTTGCAAAGCTGTTTGATTCTTCGCTTGTGGTAAAGACCCGTGACGCATTCTTGCGCATTACTGAATACGATATCTTATAAGACTGATGAAGACCATTCTTATTGGTGGTGGCGGTCACGCCCTTTCTCTTTTGGAGACGCTTTCTGATTACAATCAGATTGCCGGTTATGCAGATATGCAGCCTTCTAAGGATATGCCTATACCGTATTTAGGTACGGATGCAGATGTGCTGGCCAACTATAAACCTGAAGAGTATGATATTCAGGTGACATTGGTCTATACGTCAGAGGTTAATCTTCAACTCCGAAAGCGTATCTTAGAGCGGTATAAGAGCTACCATAGCCATACATTTGTTGCACAAACTGCACTGGTCACTCGAAATTCAATTCTGGGGGAGGGATCTGTGGCGATGGAGAAAGCGGTTGTTAACCGTTCATCTATTGGCAAGAATACGGTCATTAATACAGGTGCTATCATTGAGCATAATTGTATAATCGGAAATAACTGTTTCATTGGCCCTGGTGCAGTCCTTTGCGGAGGAGTAAGGGTTGGTGACAATACTTTTATTGGAGCGGGATCTGTTGTGAGGGACGATGTCTCTATAGCATCTGATTGTACTGTTGGGATGGGGAGTCTTGTTACAAAGGATATAACGGAAGCAGGTGTTTATCATGGACAACCTGCGAAATCTCGAAAATAATATTATATGTCTCATACATTAATCATCGCTGAGGCCGGTGTGAACCACAATGGTTCCATTGAATTGGCGAAAAAGTTAATTGATAAAGCCGCTGAAGCAGGTGTGGATATTGTGAAGTTCCAGACCTTCAAGTCAGAGAAACTTGTCACAAAGTCTGCAAAGCAGGCGGATTATCAGCAGAAAAATTTGCAGGGGAGTGCCGGTGATAGCCAACTGGCAATGCTCAAAAAGCTGGAATTGTCTGTTGAGGACCACTATGTGCTGATTGAATATTGCAAGAAACTTGGAATCCGATTCCTTTCCACTGCATTTGATTTTGACAGCATTGATTTCCTTCACTCTTTGAACCTGGGTGTCTGGAAGATTCCTTCTGGAGAGATTACTAACTATCCGTATTTACGCAAGATTGCACAATATGGAGAGCCTGTTATTCTTTCCACTGGAATGAGTGAGATGAGTGATATTGCTGCTGCTATCCAAGTCCTGATGAAGTTTGGACTTCGTAAGGAACAGATCATTATTCTACACTGCAATACCGAGTATCCTACGCCCTTCCAGGACGTGAATCTGAAAGCTATGGATGCACTCCGCAAGGAATTTGGTGTTGAAGTGGGATACAGTGACCATACGAAAGGCATCGAAGTCCCCATTGCAGCAGTTGCACTTGGCGCTACTGTTATTGAGAAGCATTTCACGCTTGATAAGAATATGGAAGGTCCTGACCACAAAGCCAGTCTGGAACCAGACGAACTGAAGGCAATGGTGAGTGCCATCCGCAATATTGAGCTGGCAATAGGAACTGGAGTAAAGACTGCTTCTGCATCTGAAAAGAAAAATATAGGTGTGGTGCGTAAGAGTATTGTGGCTGCAAGCCCTATTAGAAAAGGAGAAACATTCACTGAGGAGAATCTCACTGTTAAACGACCGGGAACTGGTATTTCCCCCATGCGATGGGAAGAGGTGATAGGGAAGAAGGCTACTAGAGACTACGAAGAAGACGAGCAGATTGCGCTATGAGGAAGATTTGTGTAGTAACAGGAACGAGAGCAGAGTATGGCCTCATGAGCAGACTTATCCGTCTAATCAACGATTCGGATAAGACCCAACTACAGCTCATTGCCACTAATATGCATCTTTCTCCCAGATTTGGTAACACCTATCAGGAGATCGAGGCTGATGGTATTAAGATTGACAAGAAGGTTCCGATTATTGATGATACCGCTCCCGACACAGCTGTAGAAACACTATATTCTATGTCAAGAGCCTTGTCTGGTTTTGCAGAGGCTTATGCTGAATTGAAACCGGATTTGATAGTGGTGTTAGGCGACCGCTATGAGATCTTGGCTGCTGCTACTGCTGCATTGATTGAGAGAATTCCTGTTGCTCACTTACATGGTGGTGAAATCACAGAAGGTGCTTATGATGATGCTATACGCCATAGCATTACTAAGATGAGTCATCTGCATTTCACTTCTACGGAGGAATATAGAAAGCGTGTCATTCAGCTTGGTGAACAACCTGAGAGAGCTTTCAATGTTGGTGCTCTAGGTGTTGAGAATATCAAGAAGCTGCCGTTGATGAGCAAGGAGGAGATAGAGAAAGAGATTGACTTCAAGATTGATGGCAATACCATTCTTGTTACCTATCATCCTGTTACGCTTGGTAACCGAACGGCAAAAGAAGATATTGACGATTTCATTGCGGCATTGGAAGAACGCAAGGATTTACGAGTCATCTTCACCATGCCTAACAGTGACACTGGTGGGCAATTCATTGTAGATGCAATTAATGGATTCGTGAATAGAAATGCAGAAAGAACAAAAGCCTACAAGTCTCTTGGCGTTTTGCGTTATCTGTCTGTTATGAAACAAGTTGCCGCTGTTGTTGGTAATTCCTCCAGCGGGCTGCTTGAAGTGCCGTCGTTTGGTATACCTACTTTGAATATTGGAGACCGGCAAAATGGAAGGATTGCGGCAGAGAGCGTGTATAATTGTGCGCCAGATAAAGAATCCGTTATGAGCGGACTTAATAAAGTACTCTCTAAGGAATTTCGTGAGTTAGCTTATGTCGTTCGCAATCCTTACGAGAAAGCGAATACGGCAGAAGAGATATTTAAAGTGATTAGCACATATCCATTAGAAGGATTAAACCAGAAGATATTTTTTAATTGTAATATTTAACATTATGAAGTATTGTACAAGATGTTGTATGCCAGATACTAGACCTGGTATCAAGTTCGATGAGAATGGTGTATGTTCTGCATGTCAGGCATATGAGTCTAGAAAGAGTATTGATTGGGATGCTCGTTATAAAGAGCTAGAAGCAATCTGTAACAAGTATCGTGGCATGAATGGTCCTGGCGGATATGACTGCATGATCGCAGTTTCTGGTGGAAAAGACAGCCATTGGCAGGTTCATGTGATGAAGGAAATGATGGGAATGAACCCTCTATTGGTCTCAGTAGATGATAATTTTCCCATGACAGAGGCAGGTAAGCACAACATTATGAATATATCAGAAGAGTTTGGTTGTGACTTGATTCTCATGAAGCCTAACAGGAAGGCTCAGAAAATCATAATGCGCCAGACATTTGAGCGTTATGGAAAGCCTACTTACTTCTTTGACCGTTATATTTATACTTATCCTTTACACATGGCTGTAAAGTTTAATACACCTTTGTTGGTATATGGAGAGAATGTCAGCCACGAGTATGGTGGAAGTAACGACGAAGAGACCTACTCTGCTAAGGATCAAGTTAACAATGGAGTGGCATCTGGAATCAGTAAAGAGGAAGTGATTAGCTATGGCGTTGATGCCAAAGACTTGAATTTCTTTGATCCTCCCAAGCAGGAAGAGTTGGATAAGCTCGATCCTATGTATATTAGTTATTTCCTTCCTTGGAATAGCTTCGAGAACTATGAGTTTGCTAAGCGTAGGGGGTTCCATGATTTAACTCATGAATGGAACCGTACACATCATGCAGAATGTTTTGACCAAGTTGACTCGCGTGGTTACCTTGTTCATCCATGGATGAAGTACCCCAAATTTGGTCATCAGTTTGCAACCGATTACGCTTCTCGAATGGTTCGTTACGGAATGATTACTCGCGAAGAAGGCTTTGAGATTATCAAGAAACATGATGCTTATCTTGATCCCTTGAGTGTTCGTGATTTCTGTGAACTCCTTGGCTATTCAGAGTCTGAATTTTGGGCTATTGTGGACAAATTCTATAACAAAGATTTGTTCGAGAAGAAGGGGCAGAAGTGGGTCCTTAAATCTGATTACAAGTAATTAATATCAAAGAAGGATAGGGATGGTAGGAGATTCCTGCCATTCCTACTCCAAATCATTAGATGAAAGCATTAGTTATTATACCAGCACGTGGCGGTAGTAAAGGTATACCTCACAAGAATATTAAGCCACTTGGCGGTAAACCTTTGATATATTACACAATTGATGTAGCACGATCAATTGTCCCTGATGATGATATTTGCGTGTCTACTGACGATGCGGAAATTATAACTGTTGTGGAAAAATATGGTCTAAGTATTCCATTTGTTAGACCTGATGAACTAGCCACAGATACGGCTGGAACATACGAAGTTTTACTCCATGCTTTAAACTATTACGAGGAGCAGCTTCATCGCCATTATGATGTGGTTGTTCTTCTACAGAATACTTCGCCTTTCCGCACTGCAAAACATTTGCGGGAAGCATTGAAATTGTATTCTAGTCAAGTGGATATGGTCGTGTCAGTTAAGGAATGTGCGGCAAATCCATATTATTGTGTGTTTGAAGAAGATACTAAAGGTTATCTTCATGTATGTAAAGGGGACGGTAATATTTTCCGTCGCCAAGATGCCCCCAAAGTATATGAATACAATGGCGCCATCTATATTATGAATGCAACTACTCTCAAGACTACTCATATGCATAAAATGAAAAAGCGCATTAAGTATGTGATGGACGATAATAGTTCCTTGGATCTTGACAATATGTTTGACTGGCAGATGGCAGAATACTTGTTACAGTTAAAGTAATTATAGACGATGAAAGATGAACGTTATATAATAAAACAAGATGAGACATTGCTTAGTGCTTTATCTCGTATAAATTCAATCGGAGAGGGACCATTAGTCTTATTCGCAATAGATGAGAAAGGAAGAATGCAAGGGACTCTGACGGACGGCGACTCTCGTAGAGCATTAATAGCAGGCGCATCGGTAAATGACCCAATATCAAAGGTGATAAATCGTAATTATCAATCATTGGTTGATGGTGTAGATTTTGATGTGCGTCATCTTCGTCTGCAGAAACAAATGAAGATGCATCTTGTTCCGATTCTTGACAAAAATCATCATATTATTGACATAATAGACTTAGAACGTTTTCGGACAAAGCTTCCTGTTGATGCAGTAATTATGGCTGGTGGAAAGGGAGAGCGTCTTCGTCCGTTAACGGAAAAGACGCCAAAGCCATTGTTAAAAGTAGGCGATAAATGTATAATAGATTATAATATAGATAATCTTATAAATTTTGGTGTTGACCATATATCAGTTACTGTTAATTATTTGAAGGAGCAGCTAGAGGAACACTATGAGAAACCGCGTAATGGTGTTAAAATAAATACCGTTCGCGAGCCTAAATTTTTGGGAACGATAGGTGGTCTACAATTTGTACCCAAGTTTTATCATGATACAGTATTGCTGATGAACAGTGATCTCTTTACCAATATTAATTTTGAAGATTTTTACCTGCATTTCGAGGAACATCAAGCTGATATGTCAGCAGTAGCAATACCATATAGCGTGTCTGTTCCTTATGGTATTTTTGATATTTGTGACAAAAGAATTATTAAAGGAATATTCGAAAAACCTACATATAATTATTATGCAAATGCAGGTATTTATCTGATACGGAGGGAAATGCTTGATAAGTATATTCCCCATGATGCATTTTTTAATGCCACAGACTTTATCGATAAACTAGTATCCGAAAGAAGAAAAGTTATTCGCTTTCCTCTCTCTGGTTATTGGATTGATATAGGGAATAAACAAGAATATCAGAAGGCAATGGATTTAGTAAAGCATCTTTGAATTTGTTAATTATTAATAATGGACATAATAAATAGATACAAAACTTCAGAGATTCTGCGCGGTTTAACGGCTACTACCTTTTGGCAAGGGTCTGCGAAAGTAATATTGGTCCTTACCACATTATATTGCAGCAACAACCTTTCTACCGATGACTTTGGCGTATTTAGCTATATAAAAAATACGCTGAATATAGTCGTTCTAATGTGTGCAACGAACTTTAGTAGTTTATGTACAAAATTTGCAGCAGAATCTGTAAACTCTATCGAGTCGTTAAAAAAATTGTATATATTGTTTTTGTTTGTTTCGGTAGTAAGCCTTATATTTGGAGTATCAGTATATGTCCTACCTGATAATATAATTTCAGATTATTTAGGTGATATAAGATTGGTTCAATATATTAAGTTTATTGGAATTATGTTGCCGATCTTTATCTTACAACCATTATTAAGTGGATTATTGACAGGATATAAGGAATTTAGTTTGGTAGGTAAATATGAATTTGTATCTTCTCTGATATGCTTTATATTATTGTATCTAGGAATATATGTAAACGGTGTTCATGGCGCAATATTCTCTCTCCTGCTTTATTATTTTATCTTTTCAATAATTGGTGCAATCGTTTTGTATAATTATAACAAGAAGTACAAATTGTTGTATCGTGTTTCAAATGTCTTTTCTGAGTGGAGAGCACTATATGTTATGATTATACCAGTCTTTTTGATGTCATTTGTAGAAGCTCCCGTCAATTGGATGGGGCAAACACTTGTGGCAACGCATAGCTCATATGCTGCAGTTGGAGTTTTGACAGTAATAACTCAAATTAGAACTTTTACATTATTATTACCTTCTTATTTTTTTAACACATTCATGCCCTTTGTTACGGAATTAAACCAAAAAGAAAGGTATGATGACTATTTTAAAAAATTTCACAAAGTTATGTTGATTCTTTTGCCGATATGTTTCTTTTCTTTTATTGTATTGGCATTGGTAGGAAACTTTTTGTTATGCCTTTTTAATAAAGATTTTGTACAAGAATATACTGCGTATATAGTTGGTATTGCTCTTATTCCCCTGTTATTGATTCAGATACTATATAAAATGAATCTCTTGGTAAGGGAACACCAACGTATTATGTTATTGATGATGATACTAGGTGGGGGTATTATGATATTGTCTTTATATATAATGATTGAAATGGGGGTAGACGCACTTGTTGCCTTCTTTACATCGCAGATTTTCCAATATGTTATAAATCTGTCAATATGTCTCTTCGTTTTCTATAAAGACAAGGGGAAACTTGTGAAAATATAATTACTTTGTATTTAATTTAATTTAAAAATAATCATGTCAAAATTAGTTCTGTTTAATAAAGTTGAGCTTGTTGACTCAATATCAAAAGCTTCAGAGGTTGTAATAAAAGAGGGAAACTGTTGTCTTGTTGCCTTTAAAAAGTACAACGTTAATGATGATATATTCTATAAATCAAGTCAAGGCTGGGTTGTTGCGGTAGGCACGTTTATTTATCAGGGGGTAGCAAATGAAACAGCATTAAAGCGAATTTTTGATGATTTTGAAAATGAAAATAGTATTGCTTATTTAAAGAAAAATATTAAAGGAATATATACAATATGTATTTTCAAAAATAGTTGCTTTTATATTTTTAATGATTATTATGGACTTTATAATACATTATACAAAGAGGGAAAATCCTTCTATGTATGCAACAACATCTCCGATATATGCTTGCTGGATAATAATATTAAAATAAATGAATTTCCTTTTTATCTCCATTGTTTTGCCGCGGGCAATCCTTCTGGAGAAAGTATATTAAGTGGAATAGGAAAACTGCTAGGAACTGAATATTTGGTTTCTGATGGCGATGCGTTAAAAAAGAAAGAACTTGAAAGACATAGTTATCATTTGAATATACCAAAATATGAAAATACGAATCAAGCTCTTGATTACTTGAAAAATGAAATTGTCAAGGCTGTATCTGACATTGTTCATTGTTATGGCAAACCTGCACTTAGTATAACAGGTGGTCTAGATTCTCGTTTGATTATGTCTTCCTTAACACATGATAAAACAGATAATCTCTCAAAATTACTATATGGGGAGAGTAAAAGTTTTCATTTATATACATGTGAAGAGGACAAAGAAGTGGCAAAAGAATTGTCTAAAATTTCATCTGTACCCTTAGATATTTTTGATTGGACTTCACCTGAATCTGTTAATGGTCTAGATATGAAATGGCAGAAGGTGTTGTTCGACAAATTAGGATTTTTAAACTATGAATACTGCGGTAATAGGAAATTTATTGAAACTATTACAAGAAAAGATGATTTCGCTTTTTTAGAGTTTGGCTATTTCCTGGAATCAATAAGATTGAGAGAATGGCTTGAAGCTTCTTCAGATTCCGTGTTTTCCATGAGTGAGTACTTTAACTCGACTTATCGCTTTATTGATGTCTTGCAGTATGAAAAGAAAGAGGAACTTAAAAAATGGCTTGAGAATCTCTTTATTAGTAAAACAAAATATTTAGAAATCCAAGATTATGATAGAATCCCGAAAAAGTTTGCGTCTGAAATAGAATGGGCATTTAGAGAAAGAATAACGGATTCTGCCATGCATCAATTGATGAATTACTATATATATTCATTCCCAATATTCTCAATACCTCAGATACATGAATTTGTTATAAAATTGCCAACAGATGTAATAGAGAAGGCTAAATTCCAAATTAAACTAATTCAACAGCTGAATCCGGATTTGCTAAAAGCTACTGTTTTTTCACATAGAAGAAAATACCGTATTAATCAAAAGGGAGAAAAAATTTTGAGGTATAATTGGAAGAATGTTTTGACAACAATGGGAGGCTATATGCCACGTATCTATAATTATTTGTTGCCCTATTATCAGAAGATTGTATATCATAATTCTCCTCAAGATAACAGCAAATTTTTAGAAGAACTAAAAGAAATTAAAGGAGATATTTTCAATAACATAAACTTTGATGATTATAAAGGAGATATTTCAAAATTCTTCACATTGAGACAATTTTTATTGGCGTTAAGGTTCTCAAGCCAAAATAATCGTGAAGAGAATAAGTAAATATGGTAGGGATATTATTATTTATTGCTTCTATCTCCATCGTGCCAATTTATTTCTTTGGCATCGTTTTTCTTTACGAATTGGCTTGTAGAAGAACTGTCATATATAATAATCTCATCGCCAATAGGACTTTTTTCTTTTCTATAATTGGAATAGTTGTACTTTGTCTATTTAACTCACTTATTCATGGTGCTGAAAAACTGCCTAATTTCATCCTGTTACCTATCACAGTATTAATCAGTTTTGGAATAAGAAGAGAAGACTTAAGGTATTTTCTTATTTTGATGGTTTTTGAAGCTGTAGTCGGTTGTGTAGAACAAATTGTCGGAGTATCTTCTTTTTTGCCATCTTCTGACGTAATTGATTTTTCGGAGGAAGAATTGTTGTATTTCAGGAAGGCTGCTGGACTGAGTAATGGACCTGCCACTTTTAGCGTAAAATTATTAATTGCGCTTTTTTCCCTATCTATATTGAGCGATGATATAACAAAGAAAAACAAATTAAGATATGGCACTATATTGGTTTTAGGTATTATTTCTTCTTTTACGCGGACAGTTGTTTTATTAGGAGTCATATATCTCATTCTTAAATTGGTAATTAATAATAAAAATTTTCTTTTTTCGACAATAAAAGGGAAACTCTTAGTTGTATCTATATGTGTTCTAATTGGCGTTTTTTATATTGGAATATATGACACTCTTTTATTTCAATTAGCAAGAGGTGAGGATACTGTTGATATTTCAGGAAGAGATGTTGTATGGGAACGATTCTTTGTATTTATAGAGAACAATTTTTGGTTTGGGAATGGATCCTATCATTATAATGTACCTTATGAAGTTGGCGGCACAGCCCATGCCCATAACTCATTTATACAGTTATTGGCAGACAATGGTATAATAATCACCACTTTGTTTATGGCAAATATTATATTAAAAATAAAGAAACGAAATATTATATATATTGTTTTCTTTTTTTTGACAGGTATAGCACAATATGTTATTTTTTGGGCTTATTCTATTGCGGACGTTTTTTTCTACGCACTACTTTGCAATAATTTAATATGGAAAAAGCAATTGAGATAGAAGATGAATATTTTTAGAGTAACTCGGTTGTTGGCAAAAAATGATAAAACGGTATTTGATATACCGGTGTGTGATCAAAGGAAATATCTGGAATGTTTCCGGGAGCCAAATAATGATAAAGAAAGAAGTTTGTTTCAGTATAAATGTCAAAATTTCTATTCTAGCAGAATAAAAATTCTGTTAACAAATCTTCTTTCTGCCATATTCTTCCCTAGTATTTTCTTTTTCTTGATAATATATCGCCTATTTGTCTATAAAATGAAAAACATAGATAGCATTGGAGATTTTGTTGATAAAGATTCAAAGGGAATAATTCCCAGTGTCTTGTCAGAAAGATATGATATCGACACGTCTGTTTGGCGATATAAGCCGTCGCTATCATTGAATGATGCTGCGATTGTGATTAAACTATTTGCTCTCAACATATTTTATCCGGCATTTGTATTAAAGTGTATGTTAAAGATAGGAATGTATAGTTCCTTTCTAAAAAAATATAATCCCCAAAGGATTGTTGTTCATAATGAATATTCATACACTAGTTCTATTTTAACTTGGTATTGTAATAAGAATGGTGTTGATCATATTAATGTGATGCATGGAGACAAGTTTTTCGATTTAAGAGACTCGTTTTTCCACTTCACTAAATGCTATGTCTGGGATGAGTTTTACAAGCGATTATTTATTCAGTTAAGAGCTGAACCGTCGCAGTTTGAAATAGCAGTACCGCCTGCATTAAAAATTGAAACGGAAAAATTCTTTAATCAGAAATATTATGCAACGTATAAGTATTATTTGGCAATATTTACAGAAGAAGAGATTCAAAGTGTTGTTAAGTCTATGGAATTTACAAAACAACGGGGAGAAACCGTCATGTATAGGCCACATCCGCGATACAGTGATTTGACTATATTAAAGAAATACGTTCCAGAGTGCGAAATTGAGTATCCAGAAAAGGTACCATTTTACGAGTCGGTCTCTAGTCTAAATTATGCCGTTGGCTCATTTACAACCGTGTTGATTCAAGCATTCCTTTCTGGAAAAGGGGTAATCTGTGATGATGTGACCTTCAAAGGACAATATGATAAATTGTCTGAATTAAATTTTATAATGGCAAATTACTCGTTGCCAAAACTATCAGATTTTAATAAAGTTAATTAAAATAATATGCGAGAAATTAAAATTTGCGTGATTGGTCTCGGTTATGTAGGCCTTCCCTTGGCACGGTTGTTTTCAACCAAGTATCCCACTGTGGGATTTGACATGAATCAGAAACGTGTTGATGCGCTGATGGCTGGACACGATGCTACCCTTGAGGTTGCAGATGAGCTTCTTCAAGATGCTATCAAAAACCACGGTTTCGTGTGTACAACTGATTTGGAGAAGATTAAGGATTGCAACTTCTATGTAGTTGCCGTTCCTACTCCAGTCGATGAGAACAAGGCACCAGACCTCCGTCCTCTGTGGGGTGCCAGTGAGACTGTTGGTAAGGTAATTAGCAAGGGCGACATTGTGGTTTATGAATCCACTGTTTATCCTGGTGTTACTGAGGATGAGTGTATTCCTGTTGTTGAAAAAGTATCTGGCTTGAAGTTCAATGTGGATTTCTTTGCAGGCTACAGCCCTGAGCGTATCAACCCGGGTGATAAGGTTCACACCGTTGAGTTTATCAAGAAGATTACCTCTGGTTCAACACCTGAAGTTGCTGATATTATTGACAATGTTTACAACTCTGTTCTGAAGAATGGCACTCACAAGGCGCCTTCAATGAAGGTGGCTGAGGCTGCAAAGGTGATTGAAAACTCTGAGCGCGATATTATGATTGCATTCTTCAATGAGCTTTCCAAGATTTTCACCCTCATGGGCATTGATACCACCGATGTTGTAGAAGCTGCTGGAACAAAGTGGAACTTCATTAAGATGAATCCGGGTCTCGTTGGTGGACACTGCATTTCTGTTGACCCGTACTATCTGGCACAATGCGCACAGCGTCTTGGTTACAACCCTGAGATTATCCTTGCCGGTCGTAGGATGAACGACGGCATGGGGGCATACGTTGTTGACCAGACCATCAAGCACATGCTGAAAAAGGGGATTCAGGTACTTCACTCCAATATTGTAGTAATGGGCTTTACTTTCAAGGAGAACTGTCCCGATGTTCGCAATACCCGTGTTGTTGATATTTATCATGCTCTGCAAGAGTACAATGTGAATGTGACCGTTTACGATCCTTGGGCAAACCCTGAGGCTGTTAAGCATGAATATGGAATTGAAATAGTAAGCGAGATGCCTAAGGGTAAGTTTGATGCAGCTATTGTTGCTGTAGCCCACAAGCAGTTCCGTGATAACGATGTTGACTGGGACAACCTCTTAGAGAAGAACCATGTTATTTATGACGTGAAATGTATCCTTCCAAGAGAGATGGTGGATGGAAGACTATAAGAGTTAAGAAATAAAAGATAAGAACAAAGAGTAAAACAGAATAAATGGCAAATTTTGCATTAATTGGTGCCGCAGGCTACATTGCTCCGCGTCACATCAAGGCCATCGCTGATACGGGTAACAACCTGGTGGCCGCTTATGATCGTTTTGATAGTGTGGGAAGACTTGACAGTTCATTCCCCGAGTGTTCATTCTTTACAGAGCAGGAGCAGTTCGAGCGCTTTGTAGATAAGTGTAAGGGAACAAAAGACCAGATAGACTGGTTGGCAATCTGCACTCCTAATTACACTCATGATGGCTTTATCCGCTACGGATTAAAGAATGGAATGAATGTGATTTGTGAGAAGCCTATTGTTATTCACAGTGCAAGTTTGGAGGAACTGATTAAGGTAGAGCAAGAGACTGGTCATCAGGCATACAACATCCTCCAGCTTCGATTGCATGATAAGATTGCTGCACTGAAAAAAAAGATAGAAGCTGGTCCAAAAGATAAAATCTATAATATAGACCTGACCTATATCACTTCTCGTGGAAAGTGGTATTATACCTCTTGGAAGGGAAATAACCATAAGTCTGGTGGTGTGGCTACCAACATTGGTGTTCACTTCTACGATATGCTTCAGTGGATCTTTGGCCCTGTAAAAAAGAACATCGTAAATGTGATGAGCTTTGACCGTGTAGCTGGTGTGTTGGAACTAGAACAGGCTCACGTGAAATATTTCCTGAGCATCAATGCAGACTGTCTGCCCGAAAATGCCGTACAGGGTGAGAAGAAAACCTACCGTACACTGAATATTGATGGTGAGGAATTTGAATTCAGTCAAGGATTTACTGAACTTCATACTGAGAGTTATCGTAAGATACTTGCAGGAGAAGGATTCCGTATTAGTGAGGCACGTAACTGCATTAAGATTGTAGAGGAAATCCGCACTACCACACCGATTGGGCTCGTAGGTGATTATCATCCTCTGGCTGAGCGTCCTCTGGCTAAGCACCCGTTCGGTTGGGATGATGTGAAATATTAAATAACGGTTAACAGTTAACGGTTAAGGATTTATTAGAAATGGGAAAAATTCAAATGGTTGACCTTAAGGGTCAATACCTCAAGATAAAAGATGAGGTAGATGCTGGCATCCAGAACGTCATTGACAATACGGCCTTTATCAATGGGCCTATTGTCAAGGACTTCGCCCAGCATTTGAGTGAGTATATGGGTGGTTGTCACGTGACCACTTGTGCAAATGGAACCGATGCCCTTCAGATTGCTTTGATGGCTCTGGAACTGAAGCCAGGAGATGAGGTGATTGTTCCTGCTTTCACATATGTTGCATCTGCTGAGGTTATTGGTTTACTTGGCCTCACCCCTGTAATGGTGGATGTGGACTATGATACTTTCAACGTGACAGTAGAGAACTGCAAGAAAGCTCTTTCCGACAAAACCAAGGCTATCATTCCTGTTCACCTCTTTGGACAGAGCTGTGATATGGAGCCTATCCTCAACTTTGCGAAAGAGCACAATCTGTATGTAATTGAGGACAATGCTCAGGCTATTGGTGCTGAATACACTTTCAGTGATGGGCACAAGGCTAAGACCGGCACAATGGGTACCATTGGTTGTACCTCTTTCTTCCCGTCCAAGAATCTAGGTTGTTATGGTGATGGTGGTGCTATCTTTACCAATGATGATGCCCTTGCAGAGCGTATTCACATGATAGCTAACCATGGCCAGCGCGTGAAGTATCATCATGCTGTTATTGGCTGTAACTCTCGTTTAGATTCCATTCAGGCCGCAGTTCTTGATGTGAAGCTTCGTCATCTGGATGAGTATTGCAAGGCACGTTATGAGGCTGCTTCTTACTATACCAAGCAGCTGAAAGCATTTGATCCGGAGGAGAAGTTCTTTATTACTCCGAAGGAGTTACCTAACAGCACGCACGTTTATCATCAGTACACCTTAAAGATAAAGAACGGCAAGCGTGATGAACTGAAGAACTTCCTTGCAGAGCAAGGCGTTCCCAGCATGATTTATTATCCGCTGCCACTTCAGGAGCAAGAGGCTTTCAAGCCTATTACCCGTGCTGGTGAGGCATTGGATAAGTCTAGAGAATGTGCGTATTCTGTGTTGTCACTTCCAATTCATACGGAAATGACGAAAGAAGTGCGGGATACTGTGTTAAATTCAATAAAAGCATTTTATATTTGATAGTTAAGCGAACGCTTATAGCCGATGTTAAAAAAAATATTAAGGAAGTTACTAGGAATTCCTCCTGGAGGTGGGCTAAGCCTTGAGAGCCTTATTCATTATAATAGATTGCGGTATGGAAAAAGAATTTACAAAACCAAATATACTGCTATGGATGTTGTTAAGGCTATGCAAACACTTGGTTTAAAAAATGGTTCTGTTGTAATGGTTCATTGTTCATGGGATGAATTTTATAATTGCCAGAGTACCCCCAAAGAAGTAATCGATGCAATATTAAGTATAATAGGGCCCGAGGGAACACTATGTATGCCTTCAATGCCTATTGAAAGAAAGGGAAAGGTTTTCGATGTGCGTAGAACAAGAACAAAGAATGGAATGATTGCAGAAATATTTCGGACAATGCCTGGAGTGAAACGTAGCATTAATGTTAAGCATAGTGTATGTGCTTTGGGGCCGTTAGCAGATTTTCTTGTATCTGAGCACCATATGGGCGAAACGTGTTGGGATGAGAAATCACCTTATTATAAACTTACCCAAGTTGATGGGAAAGTATTCACATTAGGGCTTGGAAAATACTGGGAAGGTACTATTATTCATTGTGTTGAAGCTGTATTAAGAAAGGAAATCAAGTATTATTCAGATATGTTTAATCCGGAAAAAACAGTTAACGAGTATATTGATTATGATGGTAGTCTTAAGTCATATGAGGACTATTCCATGCCGACATCGGGCAAGCATATTAGAATTATTAGCTATTTAAAAAATAGACATATTATACGTAAATATCTAGATGGCAGATATTCTGACGTTAGTAATTTACAAATAGCATGTTTTGATGCAAATCATGTCGTTAAGACCTTAACGAGTTTAGCAAGAAAAGGTAAAGACATATATTTACTTCCGTTAAAAATTGGGTATAAATTTAATGAATAGTTATTAAAAAAATTAATTATGGCAAATTTAGAAAAGTACAAGCAGGCATTCTGCGAATCGTTTGAAATCACTGAAGACAAACTCCCTGGACTGGCATATCAGGCTATTCCTAACTGGGATTCTGTTGGTCACATGAACCTCGTAGCAAATCTTGAAGATGCCTTCGACATCATGATGGAGACTGATGACATCATCGATCTCTCTTCTTTCGAGAAGGGTATGGAAATTCTTAAAGAGAAGTACGACGTAAATTTTGACGAGTAAGATGTTAACAGGGAAAAATGCGGTTATCACCGGTACCCTTCAAGGCATAGGCAAGGCAACGTTGGAGTATTTTGTCTCCAACGGCGCCAATGTCTGGGCTTGTGCTCAACGTCAAGATGATGCTTTCGAAGCCTATTGTAAGGAATTGGAAGCAAAGTATGGCGTATGGGTAAAGCCTGTCTATTTTGACTTGACAGACGCAGATGCCATCAAGGCTGCGGTGAAAACCATTCAGTCGGACAAACAGCCGGTAGATGCTCTGGTGAACATTGCCGGTATGGCAAGAGACGCCATCTTCCACATGGTGTCTATGGAGACTATGAAGCTGGTGTTTGAAGTGAATTTCTTCTCCCAGATTCAGTTCACCCAGTATATCACGAAACTGATGCTTCGCAACCCCAACCCGAGCAGTGTGGTATTCGTTAGCTCCATCTCCGCTATTGACGGAAATGCAGGCCAGTTGGCCTACGGTTCCAGCAAGGCGGCTTTGATTGGTGCTATGAAGACGATGTCAAAGGAGCTGGCTAGCAAGGGTATTCGTGTGAATGCCATTGCTCCTGGTGTCATTGACACGGATATGAACAAGGTTGTGCCGCAGGAGGTTATTGACGAGAAGATAAAGACAATGGATATCAAGCGTCTGGGTAAACCTTCAGAGGTGGCCAGCACCATTGCTTTCCTTTGCTCAGATCTTTCGCGTCACATCACAGGTCAAACAATCAGAATAGATGGAGGAATCAAGTGATGAGCAAGAAACTTCTAGAAGGAAAGAATGCCATTGTGACCGGGACGGCACGTGGCATTGGGCACAAGATTGTTGAAGTCTTTGCTGCCAATGGTGCAAACGTATGGGCTTGCGCTCGCAAGCAGACTCCAGAAATGGACGCTTATTGCAAGGATCTTTCAGAGAAGTATGGCGTTGAAGTGAAGCCCGTCTATTTTGAGCTGACCGACCGCAATGCAATGAAAGATGCCTTCAAGTCCATTATGGCTGAGAAGAAACCCATAGACGTTTTGGTAAACAATGCGGGTATTACCTACAATGCCTTGTTCCAGATGTCGAATGAGGATAAGATCAAGGAATCGTTTGATATTAACTTCACCTCTCCTTATCTCTTCTCTCAGTATGTAATCAAATTGATGCTTCGTGCAGGACAGGGTTCTGTCGTTAATATCTCTTCTACGGCAGCTATTGACGGCAACTCTGGCCGCTCTATCTATGGTGCCACCAAGGCATCCGTATGGTGCGCTTCCAAGTCAATGGCTGAGGAGCTTGGTCCTAAGGGTATCCGTGTGAACTGTATCGCTCCTGGAATCACCCAGACTGACATGCTCAGCAGTATGACGGAAGAGGTCATCAACGAGACTGTGATGGCTACCGACAGCCAGCGTGCAGGTGAACCCGTGGATATTGCCAATGCAGCACTGTTTCTTGCATCAGATTTAAGTTCTTATATTACAGGTCAAATACTTCGTGTAGATGGCGGAATGTAAAGACATCAGAAAGCGAATCTTGGAGCTTGCCTTCAAGGCAGGCTCCAATGGTTCGCATCTTGGTGGCAGCTTGTCTGCCGTCGAAATCCTAAACACATTATATCATTCTGGATTTAATTTCAATCCGGCTGATGAAGCTCGCGACCGGCTGATATTGAGCAAAGGCCATGCGGCTTTGGCTTTGTATTGTGTGCTGGAGTCTGTGGGAATTATCACCATGGAAGATGCAGAGACCTTTGAGCAAAACGGCACAACGCTATTTGCTCACGCTAAGAAAAACATTTCAAAGGGTATTGAGTTTTCTGGCGGTAGTTTGAGTCTCGGAATATCCTATGCAGTTGGTGTAGCCTTGGCTTGCAAATCCAAGGGTATTAATAACAGAATCTTTGTTCTTCTTGGAGATGGTGAGTGCGATGAGGGTTTGGTATGGGAAGCAGTGATGTCTGCTGTTAACTATCATCTGGATAACTTGACCTTCATGGTGGACTGCAATGGACTTCAGTCCGATGGTTATACCAAGGATGTGATGGACCACTCACCACTGGAGAAAAAGTTTGAAGGTTTTGGATGCAAGGTGGTTTCTGTTGATGGCCATTCTGAAAAAGAACTTGCAGATGCTTATAAGGTGAAGAGTAATGATTGCCCGTTGGTTATAGTTGCTCATACTGTCAAAGGCAAAGGCGTATCTTTTATGGAGAACCTGCAGCAGTGGCATCACGGCACATTATCACAGGCTCAGTATGATCAATCAATGGAGGAGGTAAGCCATGAATAAATTCAATCCGAGAGTATATTTCCGTCTGGGACAAAGTGGTTCCATCTTTGGTATGGAACTGATGGAACAGGCCGGTAATTATCCGTTCAAGGTGTTATCCTCCGATATGTCGGTGGTAGCGGGTCTTGACCGTTTCAAGAAAGAGTATCCTGATAACTTCTATAACGTAGGTATAGCAGAACAAAACCTATTAGGAGTTGCTGCAGGTTTGGATTCTGAAGGATTCAAGACCATTGCTGTTGCACAGGCTTGCTTCATCTCTATGAGAAGTTTCGAACAGGTTCGCCAATACCTGGGCTATATGGGTGGCAAGGTGATGTGTGTAGGAATCAATTCCGGTTTCTCATTGACATTCTTTGGGAATACGCACTATGCTATCGAAGATATGGCTTTGATGCGTTCTATCCCGAATATGACCGTACTTTCTCCCGCAGATGCGGGAGAGGCAGTGAAGTTGTTTGATGCTGCATTGAAGGTGGACGGTCCTGTTTATTTAAGGCTTTCGGGTAGCCTGAATACCCCAATTGTTTACAAAGAAGATTACGAACTGAAGATAGGTCAGGCCATAACACTTAAAGAAGGAGAAGACATTGCCATCTTTGCAACGGGCCTGATGGTCAGCAATGCTTTAAAAGCAGCTGAACTATTATTAGAAAAAGGTATAACGGTTTCGGTGGTGGATGTACACACCATTAAACCGATTGATAAAGATACAATACTGAAGAACTGCGGAAAGAATCTGTTGGTTTCTGTTGAGGAACATAATGTGGTGGGTGGACTTGGAACCGCCATTGCAGATGTGCTGTCTGAACAACGCAATTCCGCTCCTCTGTTGAAATTGGGAGTTCAAGACCGCTTCATGCCGGTAGGGGATTGCAATTATCTGGTAGAACAAGCTGGTTTGACGCCTGAGCAGATTGCAGCAAGTATTGAAAACAAACTGGCAGCTTTGTGATGTTGGATGAGATTCGTTTAGGGGAGATAACGCTTTTGCACTCTGTTTATGAGCACATCAATTCCAATATGTATGTACTCTTGGCAGAAGATGAAGCTATGATTATTGACCCTCATAAGAACGAAGAACTCACAGACCTGTTAAAGAACAAAGGAATAAAGAGAGTCACCATCCTTCTCACCCATGAACATCACGACCATACCACAGGCGTTTATTGGTATCAAGAACAGTTTGACAGTACACTGATCTGCCAACAGAATGCTGCAGAATATATTGCGAGGAGACAATATTTGCGCCCAACATTGATAGCCTTTATTCTGGGTGAAGAAGACTATATTAATGGGACGCACGTGTACGAGGACTTTAAGAAGTCGTTTGTTCCTAGGCAGTATTACGCAGATATAACTTACGAAGAAGAATATACACTTAATTGGCATAACTACACCTTTCAGTTTTACCACATCCCGGGTCATTCCCAAGGAAGCAGTTTGATTGTTATGAACGGTCAATATGCTTTTACGGGGGATTCATTACTGAAAGACTTACCCATTATTATACGTTTTCCGGGAAGCAACAAAGCAGATTATGAGAATATCACTATGCCGTTGCTTAACCGCTTTCTCACGTCTGATATGACGATTCTGCCTGGGCATGGCGCCCCATTCGTTTTGAAAGAAATAATGGAAAATAACAAGATATATGTTCAATTTAGATAAATATAAACATAATACAGCTGTCATTACCGATAAAGGAGAATGGCTGACTTACCCGGATTTAATTGCGGTTACAGATGCTTTCGCCAAAGCAATACTGCAAAGAGGCCTACTTTTTTGCCTTTGTGAAAATCGAATTGGCTCATTGGTGGGCTATGTGGCTTGTATGGAACACCATATTCCCATCGTGTTGCTGGATGGCAGTAAAGAAATCTCTGTTTTGCAGAATCTGGTAGCAATCTATCAGCCGGAATACATTTGGGCAGAGAGCGAGAAAGTGGATGAGATAGGAGGAGAAACAATCTACAAGTACGCTTCCTACTCGTTGCAGAAGATGAGCTATGAGGTGGAAGTAGAGAAACCAGAAATCAATCCTGAGTTAGCTTTGTGCTTAACCACCTCTGGCAGTACAGGCTCACCGAAGTTCGTGAGACTCTCTGCTAAGAACGTTCTGGCCAATGCAGAATCCATAGCAGAATACTTGGAGATTGATGAGAATGAGCGTCCGGTTACCACTTTGCCTTCTTATTATAGTTATGGTGTTTCTGTGATTAACAGCCATCTCATCAAGGGCGCAACTATTCTTCTCACGGAAGGAACAGTGGCTCAGAGAGATTTCTGGAACTTTATGAAAGAACAGAAAGCCACTTCTATAGCCGGTGTACCTTACACCTATGAGATGCTGAAGATGTTGCGCTTTATGCGAATGGACTTGCCCTACCTGAAGACAATGACGCAAGCCGGTGGCAAGCTGAATAAAGACTTGGCTAAGGAATACATAGAATGGGCCCAGAGCAAAGACAAACGCTTCTTTGTGATGTATGGACAGACAGAGGCCACAGCCCGTATGAGTTACTTGCCGCTAGAACATGCCTTAGATAAATATGCCAGCATAGGTATAGCTATACCAAGAGGAAAATTTTCGCTGATTGACGTTAATGGTAATGCCATTGAAGAAACCGATGTGGATGGTGAACTGGTCTATAAAGGCCCTAATGTAAGCCTTGGGTATGCAGAATGCAGAGCAGACCTCGCAAAGGGAGATGAGAACCAGGGTGTACTCCATACTGGAGATGTTGCCCGTAGAGATGCTGATGGCTACTATTACATTACAGGCCGCTTAAAGAGATTCGTGAAAGTCTGGGGTAACCGCTGTAATCTGGATGCCACAGAACAAATAGTGAAAAGCAATGTAACCACCAGTTGCGCTTGTGTAGGTGTGGATGATAAGATAACCATCTTCGTGACCGAACAAGGCTTGGAAGAACAGATAGTCAAACTGTTGGTAGAAAAAACGGGTCTGAATAACAAGGCATTTGAAGTTCGAGTAATTGAAGCCATCCCTGTAAAAAGTTCCGGCAAGATAGATTATCCGGCTATGCAACAAATGATAGAGAATAAATAAAGTATAGAATATATGACACTCGAAGAATTATTAGAGATTGCTCCCTATTCCTTAGGTAAAGAAGACAAGCATAAAGTGCTGGATGAGTATTTGGTGAACCTCACCAAGTACCACTATGAGCATAGTGAGGAATACCGCAAGATGCTGGACGGTACTGGTTTTGACATCAGTAAGGTCAAGCATTATGAAGACCTGCCGTATCTGCCGGTAAGCCTGTTCAAGGATCTTACACTTAGGAGTGTGGCTGAAGATGAGGTCATCAAGACCATGACCTCTTCTGGCACCACTGGCCAGAAGACCTCCAAGATTTATCTGGATCGTGAGACTTCAGCCAACCAGACCAAGACGCTCACTAAGATTGTGGCCTCTCTGTTGGGCAACAAACGTGTACCGATGATTATTCTGGACTCCAGCAATGTGGTGAAAGACCGCAATATGTTTTCTGCCCGTGGAGCCGGTATCTTGGGCTTCTCTATGTTTGGCAGCAAACGTATGTATGCCCTGGATGAGAATATGGAGCTGGACATTGAGGGTATGAAAGCTTTCTTGGAGGAGCATAAGGATGAGACCATCTTCCTCTTTGGCTTTACCTTCATGATTTGGCAGCATTTCTATAAGAAACTGCTTGAGAGTGGCTACAAGCCTGACCTCTCCAAGGGTGTGCTCATTCATGGCGGTGGCTGGAAGAAACTGGTGGCTGAATCCGTTTCTACGGCTCAGTTCAAGCAGTGTTTGAACGATGTTTGTGGCATTAAGGTCGAGAATGTCCACGATTACTACGGTATGGTGGAGCAGACCGGCACCATCTATATTGAGTGCGAATGCGGTCACCTGCACGCTTCCAATTTCTCTGATATCATTATCCGTAACCCCAAGGATTTCAGTGTTGCCAAGAATGGTGAGACGGGTGTCATTGAGGTAGTAAGTGTTCTGCCTAAGAGTTATCCTGGACACGTGCTGCTTACAGAAGATGAAGGAGTGGTTCTTGGAGAGGATGACTGCCCTTGCGGACGTAAAGGTAAATACTTCCACATCCACGGACGTATCAAGAATGCGGAAATCCGTGGCTGCTCTGATACCTATGCCGCTAAGTTTGGTAAACTCAGTGGACTGGAGTATGTGATTGGTGATGACAAGACCATTGAGGAAATGCCTCATGTGCCCGCACTACCTCCATTTGCAGAGCCGGTGATTTCTTTCTTCAATGACCTGTCTAAACTGGTGATGCAGAGAGGCCGTCAGTATTCTGATGTGATGACCTTTGGTTTCTGGTGCCGTAAGGGCGCATTGATGCAGGAGAAGGCAAAGTATATTGATTTGGAACGCAGATTGGGCCGTGGTATTGTATTCCATAGCACTCCGAGTAACGTTCCTGTGAACTGTGCCTTCAGCTTTGCCGCTGGTCTGCTGGCAGGTAATGCCAACATTGTTCGTTTGCCAGCCAAGGATTTCCCGCAGGTGCAGATCATCAGTGATTGTGTTCGCGAGCTGTTGAACACAACTCATAAGGATATGGCTCCCTATATCTGCTTTGTGAAGTATCCGCCCATCAAGGAGATTACCGACCTGTTCTCCGGTATGTGCCAGAGCCGTGTGGTATGGGGTGGTGATGCTACCATTGCTGAAATTCGTCAGAGCCCTCTGCAGCCCAGAGCTAATGAAGTGAATTTTGCTGACCGTTACAGCTTCTCTGTACTGAATGCAGATGCATTCCTGACTGCAGATGATCAGGATAAGGTGGTTCAGAACTTCTATAATGACACCTACTTCTCTGACCAGAATGCTTGTACTGCTCCTCGTATCATTGTGTGGGTAGGAGATAAGAAGGCTGAGGCCAAGGAGCTCTTCTGGAAGAAGGTGGTTGCATACGCACAGGAGCACTACAACATTGCACCTGTTCAGACCATTGGTAAAATCAATGCGCTTTACAAGGCTGCTGCCAATCTGAAGCTGGGTAAGGTGACTGTTGAACAGCCGTTGCTTACTCGCATCCAGGTTGATACATTGGCTCCAGTGCTGATGGATTACCGTTTCAACAGCGGTTTCTTCTATGAGTATGATGCCAAGTCGTTGACCGACTTGCTGCCTATAGCAACCATCAAGAGCCAGACGGTAACTTATTATGGTCTGACGCGTGAGGAAATCATTAAGTTTGTGAATGAAGACCATCCTCAGGGAGTTGACCGTTTTGTGCCTTTGGGTAAGTCTATGGACTTCACCCTTGTATGGGACGGCTATGATCTGATAACCACATTAAGTAGAATTGTAAATATTGTATAATTTCTGCAATGAAAGTAATTATATCTCACGATGTTGACCATTTGTACCCTTCTGACCACAGTAAGGATTTGATGTTTCCCAAATTTTGGGTTCGAAGCTTTTTTGAATTGATAAAAGGTAATATTGGTATTATTACATTTCTTCATCGGTTTTTAAGTGTATTCTCAAAAAGGATGAATCGTATACCTGAATTGTGCGAATTCGACAAGAAGAATGGTGTGCAGGCTACTTATTTTTTTGGTATGGCAAGTGCTTTAGGAATGTCTTATAAGAAGGAGAAAGCATTGCGTTGGATAAAATATGTGGAAGAATGCGGATATGATGCTGGCGTTCATGGATGCGATTACCAAAATATGAGCAAAATGCAAGAAGAGCATGATGATTTTAACAAATTGACTAAAAATGTTAAATTTGGGATACGAAATCATTATGTACGGTATGATGAAGACACTTTTAATAAGATGTACAGAGCAGGGTATCTTTTTGATACATCAGAATTTAATAAACATCATCCAGAATATAAAGATCCATATAAAGTTGGGACGATGTGGGAATTTCCATTGGCACTTATGGATGGATATGTTATTAAAACGGATTTTGAGCAGACAAAAGAAGAAGTGTCAAAGTTTATTAATAAAACAATGGCGGAGGGGGGAAAATATTTAACCATCTTGTTTCATGATTCATATTTTGATGAAAAATGTTATCCCAGAGAATACAACTTTTATACATGGCTGATTTCTTATATTCAATCAGTTGGATTGGAATTTATCTCATATAAAGAAGCAATTTCAGAACTTGAACAATGAATATTTTGTTGATAAATCACTATGCTGGGAGCAAGGTGTATGGCATGGAATACCGTGCTTACTATCTTGGTAGAGAATGGGTGAAACAAGGACATGATGTCACTATAGTGGCAGCTAGTTTTTCACACTTACGATTGAAAAATCCTGATATATCAAAGGATTATCAAGAGGAGATAATAGATGGTATAAGGTATATCTGGATTCAAACACCTTCATATGTAGGTTCTCTTAAAAGAATTCTTAATATGGGGACGTTTGTCTATAAGGTGTACAAGTTTGCTAATAAATTAAGCAAAGATGTAATACCGGACTTGGTGATTGCCGGGTCATGTTATCCATTGGATAATTATGTAGCACACAAGATTGCTAAACTATCAGGGGCAAAGTATACCTATGAAGTAAGGGATATTTGGCCTCTTTCACCTATGTTGATTGGAGGATATTCACCCAAACACCCTTTTATATGGGTAATGCAGAAGGCGGAAGACTATGCCTATAAACATGTTGATAAGGTTGTTTCTCTGTTATGGAATGCTGAAGGGCATATGCGTGAAAGAGGATTAGCTTCTGGAAAGTTTGTGTTTGTACCTAACGGCTATTATCCTGAAGAATGGACAGCTGAGAAACGTAATCTTCAATTGCCAGAAGAACATCAAAATATTTTTGATGGTTTAAAAGGCAAAGTAATAGTTGGATTTTCTGGCGGTTTTGCGGCTTCGGGGAACGTAATAACATTGGTTAATGCTGCCGTTGTTTTAAAAGATAGAAATGATATTCATTTTGTATTAGTAGGGAAAGGGCCAGAGAAGTTTTCATATGAAAAGGTTATTAAGGATAATGACCTTCAAAATATTACGATTCTTCCAGCGGTGAACAAGAGTTTGATACCTGCTATCAATAGTCATTTTGATATTGCTCACTTAGGTGGTCTTCATTCTGAATTACATCAGTATGGTACATCGTACAATAAGATGACGGACTATATGCTTTGTTCGCTACCAATTGTACAGTCTGTTGACGAACCTGGCTCTGTTGTGGAAAGAGTAGGATGTGGAATTAGGGTAGAAGCAGAGAATGTTAAGGCCGTCGCAAGTGCTATTGAGAAATTGGCAGCAATGACACCAGATGAAAGACGGGAGATGGGAGAAAAAGGAAGAAAATATGTGGAAGAGAATCTTCCTTGGAGCAAACTTGCTGATGATTTTTTGAAACCATTTGAGTCATAGGAATGCAACTTTATACTGATAGTTTACATAAGATTGCTTACGCTACCGATGCTTCTGTTTATCGGGAGATTCCTTACGGTGTTGCTTATCCTGAGACCATTAAGGATATACAGGAATTAATAAAGATTGCCCGTGCGAAGAAAACACATTTGATTCCTCGTGCGGGTGGTACATCTATTGCCGGACAGGTGGTCGGTAGTGGTATTGTGGTAGATATCAGTAAGCATTGGAACCATATCCTTGAAATCAATCAGGAGGAGCGTTGGGCGAGGGTTGAGCCTGGTGTAGTTCGTGATGAACTTAATATTGCATTGAAGCCATACGGATTGTTTTTTAGTCCTGAGACATCTACCAGCAACAGGTGCTGTATAGGAGGTATGTTCGGCAATAACTCCTGTGGTACCCATTCGTTAGTATATGGCAGTACACGACATCATGTGATTGCCTGCAAAGGTGTTTTATCAGATGAAACTGAATTTGATACAGAGAAAATACAGGAAGAGGGATATAGATACGTTAGGCCTTTACTTGATAAGGTGCTGATGCAATTAGAAGATTGGGATTCTGATGAAAAAGTATGCAAATTGATAGCAGAGAATTATCCCGAAAAGGAACTTCAACGCAGAAGTTGTGGATATGCTATTGACGAGGCTATAGAGATTATCAAAGAGAATCCTGGTCTTGCTCTTTGTAAACTATTGGCAGGATCTGAGGGAACTCTTGCATTTATTACGGAAGTTAAGGTGTCGCTGGATGTTTTGCCTCCTAAGGAAATTATGGCGGTATGCGGACATTGCGATACACTTGATAAGAGTTTTGAGGCCAATCTTGTGGCATTGAAGCATCATCCTACAGCGATAGAATTGATGGATGGGGATATCCTCGAACTAAGCAAGGGTAATGCAGAACAGCAGAAGAACCGATTCTTTGTAGAAGGCGCCCCTGCAGCATTGCTGATAACAGAGCTAAGAGCAGAGACAAGAGAAGAATTAGATGCTCAGGCAGAAAAACTTGAGAAAGACTTGTTGGATAGCGGCCTTGTATATTTGAATACCCGAGTATATGGCGCAGATGTGCAGAAGGTCTGGGCATTGCGCAAAGCAGGACTTGGTATCCTTGGTGGTATGAAGGGCGATGCGAAACCAATGGGCGTGATAGAGGATACTGCCGTGGCCCCAAAGTATATGCCTGCTTATATGAAGGACTTTCAAGAGATGACCAAGAGGCTTGGAGCCAATGTGGTTTATTATGGTCATATAAGCACAGGAGAACTGCATCTGAGACCTATCATCAATCTGAAGACAAAGGAGGGACAGACATTATTCCGCAACTTGGCTACAGAGACAGCACAATTGGTGAAGAAGCATCGCGGCAGTATCAGTGGTGAGCATGGTGACGGAAGATTACGTGGAGAGTTCATCAAGATGTTGTATGGTGATGAGACCTACGAACTGATGCGTCAGGTGAAGCAGTGTTGGGATCCTGAGGGAATGTTTAATCTACATAAGATCGTGGATACGCTACCGATGGACTCGATGCTTCGTTTTGATATTGACCAGCAATACGATATAGAGAAACGTTTAGGATCAGATAAGACTTATTTCAATTGGAAGGCAGCTTTTGATGAATGTAAAGCGCCTGGGGCTACTGGCGCTAAGAGTCAGATGAATGCGCTAATGTGTTCGATAGAGCAATGTAATGGCGCTGGTGACTGTAGAAAGAGTAATCTGATTGGTGGTACGCTATGCCCAGCCTATAAAGTTTCTGGGGATGAGTTGAAAACGACCCGTGCAAGAGCTAATGTTTTGCGAGAGGTATTGACTCGAGGTGGCGACTATCAACAAGTTAAAGAAGAACTTGACAGTTGCTTAGCATGCAAGGGATGTAAGAGTGAATGTCCATCGAATGTAGATATGACCCGATTGAGGGCAGAGGTGCTACAGCATTATTATGATGAGTATGGAACGCCTTTTAGGTCATTTATGGTTGCTCGAATGGCTCAGATAGAGCAGTTGGGGGCAATGATAAGGCCTCTCTATAATTTCTTTGCTTCATGGAGTTTATCTTCTACAATAATCAAAAATATAGTTAGTTTCTCGACAGAGCGACAGATACCAACTTTGAGTAGGTACTCCATGCGAAAACTGGTAGCGAAAGAGCAGGCGCTATATCGGATTTCTTGGCCAAATAAGAAAGTATATCTGTTTGCAGACGAATTTACCAATCTTCAGGAGGCTGAGTTGGGATTGACTTTTGCGAAATTGTTGATGCGATTAGGTTATAAGGTGGAAATCCCAAAGCATGTTGAGAGTGGCCGTGCGGCCATATCGAAAGGCTGCCTGAAATATGCCAAAAAGTTTGCTGCTAAGAATGTACAGTTGCTAAAGGATAAGATAAGTGATAGTCACCCATTGATAGGCATAGAACCTTCATGTATCTTAAGCTTTAGAGATGAATATCCAGATTTAGTACCCGCAGAAATGCGGCAAGATGCTTTGGCCTTGGCCAAGAACTGCTTGCTTTATGACGAGTTCTTGATGAAGGAAATAGCAGAGGGTAATATTTCTGCAGATGATTTCGATGATGCTAAGATGGAAATCTGGCTTCATGGACATTGTCACCAGAAAGCATTGGTTGGTGTTGATAAGACAGCAAAAGCATTGGAAACTTTATTAGCTGGAGCCAAGGTTAATGTCATTCCGAGCGGTTGTTGCGGTATGGCAGGATCGTTTGGCTATGAAAAGGAACATTACAAGACATCTTTAGAAATCGGCGAAATGATTCTTTTCCCTGCTGTCAGAAAGGCTGTGAAAGAAGCTAATGATATGCCTGCTATTGTCGCCGCGCCTGGTACATCTTGTAGACAACAGATTTTAGATGGAACCGGTGTGAAAGCTGTTCATCCAATTGAAATATTACATAAAATGTTAAAGGTAAAAAAATAAAAAGGTAAAATGGAAGAGAAAAAGTATATGGTTCATGAGTCCAGCTACGTGGATGATGATGTTGAAATAGGTGAGGGTACCAAGATATGGCATTTCTCTCACGTACAAAAAGGTGCAAGAATTGGTAAGAATTGCTCTTTAGGACAGAATGTGAATATTGGCAACAATGTACATATTGGAAATGGTGTCCGCATACAGAACAATGTGTCAGTGTATGAAGGCGTTGAGATAGAAGATAACGTATTCTGTGGCCCCTCATGCGTGTTTACCAATGTAACAACTCCACGAGCTCATTTTCCGGTATATGGTATCTATGCTAAGACATTAATCAAAGAAGGAGCATCTCTTGGAGCCAACTGTACTATCGTTTGTGGTCATACTGTCGGTCAGAGCGCTTTGATAGGTTCGGGAGCAGTTGTGACAAAAGATGTAAAAGACTATGCCCTGATGGTTGGAGTTCCTGCCAAACAAATAGGTTGGGTATGTGAATGCGGCAAACGGCTAGATGACTCTACCTTAAAATGTGAATGCGGTAGAGAATATGCTTTCCAAGGAGAGATCCTTGTAAAGAAAAGCTAAGATAAAGTGATGAAAGAACTGCTGTTTGATTTGATACGTGTAGCTTTTGGGAGGCAGAATAGTCTCTCAAGGATACCTTCGTCAGAAGAATGGCAGGCATTGTATGAAATATCTCTAAAACACGCTATAGCTGGAGTTTCTTTTGCAGGTATACGTAAATTGCAAAAGGATGGAGTAAACATCCCCTCTGGTGTGTACTGGCAATGGTTGGGCCTGGCTTCGCAAGTGCAACAGCACAATGAAGTGATGAGCGCTCATTGTATTGAAGCTTGTCTTAGGCTACAACAGGCGGGCTTTAAAACATGCATCCTTAAAGGGCAGGGAATCGCACAGCTATATGGCTCTGAATTATCCTTACTCAGACAATCGGGTGATATCGATTTGTGGGTAGATGGTGGAATGAAAAATGCTATGATATGGGCCAGTACAAACTATGGCGATGTAGCTTTTGACTATATTAATGCCCACATACCCATGTTTAAAGAATCTGAGGTGGAATTACATTGGCGAGTACGGTCGATGAGCAATCCGATTCAGAATAGGAGGTTACAGAAGTGGATGGAAGAGCACAAGGATGAATTGTTGAATACGGCAATAGAATTGCCCAACGGGGTTGGATCCATTCCTGTACCTTCATTGACTTTGAATCGTTACTACATCTTATTGCATTGCTATAACCACATATTCTCCGAGGGGTTAGGATTGAGGCAAATTATGGATTTGCTCTTTGTCCTTGTTCAAAATAACTTCGACAAAGCAAAAGATACAGAATTCGGTAATTTCTTCTTAGATAGTCTAGGTTTACGAAAATTCGCATCAGCCATGATGTGGATTATGGATTATGTGTTCGGACTGGAAAGGGAGAAGATGATTTGTGAATCTGACGAGAAAGAAGGAAGATACATACTGAATGAAGTGATTCAGAATGGTAATATGGGACATCACGACTATAGAATTAAATGTGTAAGCAAGAATGCTAAGGTGCAATCTGCAGCTGCAAGTATTCAGCACACGTGGCATCTTGTACCCCATTATCCCTCCGAATTTCTCTGGACTCCCGTGTGGATATTTTGGCACTATGTCTGGAAAAGGACCTGTGCGAAATATTTAGTTTAAAGACTCCATGACATTAACGTATCAAGATGACATTACTACAAATATACGAACTTGCTATCTCAATGGTGACAGCACTATTGGGCTTGGCTTATCCGCTGTTTATCGACAAGATCAATTCAATAGCATCAGAATATAAGTCAAGGCGATTATCAGAAAGATTTAAGCATGAGCCGGTATACGTTGCTTTTAATCTGCTTTTACTCATTTGTATTGTGGAGATGTTTGTGATACCATTTGTGCTGAGTGTGGCTCAGAACAACAAGTTGGAATTTAGTATTCTAACAATACAGAGTATATCGGTGTTTGTATTATCTATGTGTATGGTGGTCTTGTATGACCTTTTGCTTACGTATAATGATTCTGTGAGACTGTTTGAAAGGATAAGGGGTATGGAAGATAAGAAACAGGAGTTGACAGACATTGTAGAGTTGATGAAATATGCAGCGGCTGATGAAGAGAGGCAAGACCTGTTTAACCAGTGCGTGGTTGAGTTTGGTCGCCTGATTATGGAATTTCAACACAACGAAAATCAGAGTCATGTTTAAGAAGAGGAACGACATAGAACCGTTTTATTACCCAGACTATATTGTAGAGGCGTTAAGACGGTTGGGACAGGCAAGCTGTAGCTGCCAATATCCCTTGCTGAATAGGAGGATAGACATTATCCAAATCTTATTCAACCAACTGGAGGATTATCCTATTACAGACCAGATATATAGTTACGTGTGGTATCTACTTAACAATATGGCTAGTAATGGGCATGATAAGTGGGTGAAAGAGTACTGGAGCTATGCCTGTCAGTATTATCTATTTACGAAGAAGTTTGCAGTTAATGCTGATGAAAAACAAAAAAATGACTTTCAGGAATTCCACTTGATGGCAGGTGTAATGTTGGTATACATGAAACGGTATAACCTACTACGGCATTTTATGACATATACGTCGTCGCTACCGGCACAATACCCATTGGTTCCAAATACATATTGTGATATCTTCCGATGGTATAAGTTGTTATCGCAGAAGAATGAGCATACGCTTTATCTGTTGAAATACAGCATGAAAGGTATGAATGACGGCGCATTGCAGGAAAGAAAGGTAGAAGGATTGCTCCTTGACTACATAGCTTTGCTGATGATACGTATTCATTCTGTTGATGACTACAATATCACTTATAGCGATCCGAAAGCTTTCCCTTCTATGGGAAATACGATTGAAGAGGCAGAGAGGAATATACTGATAGCGGATGTGATAAAGAAACGTGTGGAGAAATGGCAGCAAGATAAAAAGGCTCTTGAAGAGTTGGGATTTGACAATAATAATCTTGAATTGGCGAAAGATCTGCTGACAAAGTATGCTGATGCATGTAGAGACACACAACAGCAACTGTTAAATCATGCTGACATATCTGAACAGAAGAGAGAGTCATTGAAAAACGACATGCTGGATGCTCTGAAGCAACGGGTGAACAGAGTGCCTAGTAACAAAGGTCATGATAATGAATACACTGTTGTGACAAAGTACTGTACAGAGCAGTCTGTAGCACTTGACGACAGACTGATATTGACGGGAAGAGAACCTATCAGCAATAATCTCGGCGAAGCTTTGGTGAGTGCTTTATATACAGAGATTCGCATGAATTATTGTTACCAATTCCTGCTGCATGGAACGTCGGCTAGTTTTGCTATACCTTATCGAGATATGGAAAAGGCTTTGAACAGGCTTGAACTTGACAAGGACTATACCATCTTGGCAATGGGGGTTTCACCACATTTCTTTGACGAAATTGAAGGCTTTACGCGCAAAGACGATTGTGGAATTGAATATAAGGGAATAATGGTGATAGAGATTGCATCGAACGAAAACTCGTTTATTATAATGAAAAGCTGTGAGATGCCTACCGTGAGCCTGCGACCTCTGCAAGCAGAAGAGAATCCTGAACCGTTAGAAGAGATAAATGGGGATTATCATCTGTATTCGAATATCAATAGATTGGAAGCAGATCGTCTGATTCTGAAAGCCCGAATGGGATATCTGCTGCATATTGTAGAACCGATGAAATATGTAAGGTTAAGAATAGCCTATCAATTGGATTCGGATAATGTGGTTCTGAACAGGGTGCTCCCAATTAAAAATTACATGGTATGAGAAATGCTTGGGAAAAGGCGAGGGAATATATAAAAACGCGCTGGTATGGATTGGTGATGTTTGCTGTCACAATAGCAGGGGCTGTTTTTATTGGTGAACTTGGTATCGGACTGGTTGAGATGGTTCCAAAACAGGAGGTGAAGCACGACACGATATATATACCAGCGAGTAAAGCTGACTCATTGCTGGAAGAGATTGTTACGGAGGTGAAAGCTATAAACTCAAAGATACCAGCGAAGAAGACAGTCGGGAGAAGGCGCGCGTCCAAGAAAGACACGATACGGTTGGATGCAACAATACATTTGGATAAGGTAGAATGATTTTTCACAATTTGGGAAATTATAATTTGAAAGGATATGATACTGAAATGGATATTTGACCGATTAGTTTCACTGCTCGGATTATTGATGTTATGGCCTGTGTTGCTGGTTGTAGCGATACTGGTAAAGGTGAAGATGCCTGGAGGCCCAGTTTTTTTCGTACAGAAAAGAGTGGGAAAGGATGGGAAATTGTTCGACTGCCATAAGTTCCGCACGATGACGGTAAAGCATAATGGTTCGACGGTCAGTGTGGCTGGTGATAGTCGAATTACGCCTCTTGGCGCAAAGTTACGTCATTATAAACTTGATGAACTCCCAGGGTTATGGGATGTGCTCATTGGAAACATGAGCTTTGTTGGGCCAAGACCTGACGTGCCAGGCTATGCAGATAAACTACAGGGAGACGATAGGGATGTGCTGAAACTGAGGCCGGGGATAACTGGCCCCGCCACACTTAAATACAGACATGAGGATGAAATGCTCCGAGATGTAAGAAGTAAGATGGAAGAGGGCAGATGTCTTCCACAGGAGCAGATTGACAAAATGTCGGATCAGGAACTGGCAGTATGGTATAACGACAATGTTATCTATCCTGATAAGGTGCGGCTGAACTGTTATTACTACAGGCACTATTCCTTCATCAAGGACATCCAGATGATTCTCTGCACCGTGCTAGGGAAGAAAATGGAGTATGCGGGAGAGGTGATATAGCATAGCGGTAATTAAAACGATTTTCTGTAAACAATAGATATAATGGGGCTTATGCTTCTCTGTAATAATTATATTGAATACGACAACGAAAAAGAGATATCGAGTTTGTTTGCTAAGTGGACTAAGGACATCAATAGCTGTAGAGATTTCCGTGTTGAAGCAATTGCCTATTATTGTGGTGAGGTCCATAAGAAGATAAATGGCTTTTTAAGAGGAACGGCTGAAATAGGTCCATTCTCGAATTATCTAGATACCATTCAGGCCATGTTGTCAGTAGCACCTCTTCTCCCTTATAATATTATTCTTTATCGAGCCCTTCCTCTTCATGTCATTAAGACTGTTCTTTCTGAAATGGATATGTATGGCTCATATCTGGAGAAAGGTTTTCTTAGTTCAAGTTTAAATCTAAATGGTATCATGAACTTCGTGAAAAGTATTAATGAAATAGTGTTCGAGGATATAGAATATCAGGTACTTAAATTATATATTCCGCAGGGAACTCCTGCTCTTTATATAGAAGATATTGAGGGTAGTGGCATGGGGCGTGAGGAACTTGAACTGATTCTGCCAAGAGACGCAACAATCAAGAAGCTTCGTTCGCCATATTGGGAAGAACGATTTGGCTTTTGGATTCATGAGTGTTCACTTGAATATGGTGGTTTACACTGAGCCTTAGACAAGACAATATGAGTTACATCTGTTCTTGTCTATGAAAGGCTTCTTAGAAGTAGATGATGTGATGCGTAATACGGTGGAGTGTATCATTGGATGCTTGATGAGACTCCCAGCCTGGTCGGAGTGGAGGACAAGGATGGTAACGAAATCCAATAGGCGATGGAAGATAAAGATATGATAAATGCTGTAGAGGACTTTACTATTACAAACATGTTCCCATTGTTAGGCAGTGCCTTGTCTGAAAGAGCATCTGCTAAAAATGAAGAAGCGCATAGATTCATACAGGATGTGTTGATTGAAGTTAACACAAAACTATGGAGATTGGAAAAGCGAGTTGACAAGGATTACATGAAGACGAAAGATTTCGTCAACTTTTTGCACAAGACTTTTGTAAAGGTAGCGCTTGATCTTCGGGAAGAAAAACTAAAGATGTTTGCTAACATCATTGTGAATTCAACTCTACAAGGATTTGCTGATGAAAATGATGGTAGGAAATACTTGTATAATGAGACGATAGACAAGCTGGACGAGAAACTGTTTGATTTCTTACTAAAGATGAGTTCTCGGAAAATATTGCTTGGCAACAATATAAATGATGGCTGGAAGGGCGATGAAGAGGATTTGAGGATATTAGGTGTAGACGAAAAGAGTTTTTTCTATAACGCAGATTATCTTATGAGTGTTGGCGTCATTGTCCGTTTACCTAGATTTAATATGAATAATGGTCGTATGCTATACCATGATGAATATTTCATTTCACAATACGGCCAAGCTTTTGTGGATTATGTGAAAGAGCAGGAGTAGCGTTCTATTATTCGTGTCAGTGAATGATATATAATATATGAGAATCATTGGAATAAAAGTGCTTAAGGGGTATGGCAGTGCTAAGGGTCCTTCTGAAGTGATGAAGGCTCTGCATGCAGGATGGTTCCCATTTGGGGACTATAGTGAACCCTTTAGTAGGAATGATCGATGGAAAATTGCTTATCCCACTACCAATCAGGGACTTTACAATCTGTTATTTAATGAACTTCCCAATATATCAGTCTGTGGCATCGTCGGGAAAAACGGTAGCGGCAAGTCAACGCTGATAGACTATCTGATGATGATTGTGAACAATGCGGCAAGTATTTTGCTGAGCGACCAATATGGAGATAGTGAGGAAAAACCAACGATGGCATTTGGCGTATACGGTGAGCTATACTATGAGGCAGAAGGAAAGATATGCAGATTGAAGTGTGTTAATAAAAGAGTACTCTTTTCGGATGGTGGGCAGAATAAAGATATAAGGACTATTGGTGAAGGAGGAAAAAGGAGATTGCTTAAGCATCTTAGCTTTATGGTGCTTATCAACTACGGAGTGTATAGCTTGAATCCAAATGACTATGATGCAGAGGATGAAGAGAGTGATGTGAACGGTGACTGGCTGCAACAACTGTTCAGTATAGAGCAGAACTACATATATCCTATTGCCATCACGCCAGAAAGGAGGAATGGCAATATAGACATCAACGAACACCAACGAACGGAAAAGGAAAAACTTGTTGCCCTGATGATGTATGCACAGGTGAAGGGCAATAGGTTTATGGATGAATATAGCCCTGTCAAGATAACGTATACCTTTAACAAATCGCTAACTACGGTACTGTCAAACAGGCTTGGGAAGATGGCTGATGCCGAACAATTAGGGGTGGACTATCTGATGGGCGTGAAAAGTGCTCTATTGATGGGATGGACTAAGCATTTGGATTGCACAGACCTGTGGGCTAAAGAGCCAGATGCTGATGAGAAGGAAGCCAAGGAGGTATTTGATGCGATTCTGGAGTATATTGCCTGTCAGACCGTAGTGCTGTGTTCCTATTATGTGAAGTTCAGGAATGTATTTGACTTTCTGGCGAAGGTTCGTGAGAATCAGATTGGACATGGAGTGCTATTGTCGGATGTTGACCACATGCCAGAGATTATGGATTGTGGTCTGTTTGATGTCATCTCGCAGGATGATACGACAATGACATACGGCATTAGGCGCTGTCTGAAAACTATTGAGGAAACGAAGAGGCGAGGACTAAAACGCATGCCTTTTCTGCAGAAGGAGGGAAAACTACCTATAGCCAGTTTTGCAAATGCCTATAGTCTGGAGAATGTACTTTTTCTGCTGCCACCACCTGTGTATAATCTTGACATTGTCTTGAAAAAAGATGTGATTGACGGGAAACTGGTGGAAGATGTCTCCAGAGGCAGGACACGAGCACCGCGAATGACATTTTCGAAACTCAGTAGCGGCGAGAAGCAGCAGTTGCTAAGTATGGCATCGACCCTGTTTCATGTGAAGAGCGTGGAGGAATCGATAGCCAAGACCAAGGGATTTGGCTATAAGGATATTTGTCTGGTGTTTGACGAGGCTGAGTTGTATTTCCATCCGGACTTTCAACGAGGCTTTATATACAAGATGTTGAAGTACCTGTCGTGGTTGGGATTGAATCGTTCGGGATGGGTAGAGAATATACAGATAATCATAGCCACCCATTCGCCTTTCATATTGAGTGACATACCTAGGGAAAACATCCTGTTTCTGAAAGATGGTAAGAACTATATGGATGGATTAGGACGACTTGAAAGGAGTGATTTTGTGCGAAAGAACACGTTTGGGGCCAACTATTATGATATGCTGCGTAATGGTTTTTTCTTGGAAGATAATGCCATTGGTTTGTATGCTTCGGAAGTGATTAAGCGTATCATTACCGTATATCATGAAGAAGATCCAGAAAAACGCAGGTTGGATTTCCGCGAGAATGCAGAGCTGTTTTCGAATATCGCAAAGATGGTTGGTGACGGCTATCTGAGGAGTGTCCTGACGAGGATGACGGAGGAAATGAACAAAGTGTACAGGGGATATGATTAGGATGGCTTATCTGGACGATCGACTGCTGCAGAAGGAACTTGAAAAAGACTATCTGGGCAGGATGGACGTGAAAAACCTGAACGAGAAATGGCGTAAAGCGAAAGTGAAATATACTGAGCTTGCGCTATTGACATACTCGGTGAAGCAGTTACTGACATCACCTTTTGGTATTTTGTTACAGATAGCAGGTAAATATAAGAAGGTGATGGATGAAATTGACGACGATGAGAGGAGAAATGAGATATACAAGCATCTTAGGAATAAAGTATTCGTTTATACGGGAACAAGACACAATGAGATGATAGCTCCATTCTTCATGGAGCATGCGGAAGAGCTCAGACTCTATACCTGTCATTACTGCGACATGGCTTACATCAATATCTTTACGTATAAGGAAGATGATGAGAGTAAAACGCGAGCACAATTTGAGCTAGATCATGTGATTGGACAGCTGGAATGTCCGTTGCTGGCATTGTCGCTGTATAATTTCGTACCATCATGTTCCGTCTGTAACAGCAGGATTAAACACCAGAAAGGGCTGGCCAGCAGTAAGAAACTGATGAAGAAATACAGTCCGACATCAAAGGACTTTGATTTTGAGAGGAAGGTTGACATCGTGCTGAACCCTAAGAAGGGCGCGGCTACGCCGTATATGGAGCATCGAGATGACTATGATATAGTTTTTGACTGTAGTAAGGACAAGGATTATGATGGTTATGTGAAGGGCTTTCTGTTGACAGAACGGTATAACTGCCATAAGGTAGAGGCACTGAGGTTGAAAGATTTGCAATTGTACTATCCCGATTCGCATATCTGGGGGATTAGTAATCTCTTGAAGAGGCCGTTCGGAGAAGTGAAAGAAGACGTTTTCGGACAGAGATTCACAGGAGATGAACATAGGCTGTTTAAGAAGCTGAGGAGGGATATGTTAGAGAAGTAAGACATTCAAGGAGTGTAACTGTTCGGTGAATCCCGCCATTGCCGTATAAAATAATGTACGTACCTTTGTCGCTGATAATTTCACTTTAAAATTTTAGCGACAA
>OCTX014572751.1_pt1 | contig 43005 bp, 73 predicted proteins | sample 1539691 | NCBI WGS metagenome assembly OCTX01 (sample SAMN02144231, study PRJEB22623) | gut metagenome | biome: sheep rumen | host: Ovis aries | place: New Zealand
CGAAGCCATCATTAACGAATGGATCATTGGTGATCACGCAGAGCGAAACCGGCAGATGATGGTCAGCCGCCTCCTGGACGGCCACACCATAGAACAGGTCGCCGAGGAGGCCGGCCTGTCCTACCGATACGCCGCGGGCGTGATCCGCAAATGCGAGGCGAAGATCTACAAACACTTTCCCGGCTAACCGCCGGGAATTTTCTTTTGCATTTGGCTAAATTTCCTCTTGACTTTTAGGCTTAAAAGAGTATACTACAGACAAGGCCACCGGGAAGGGGGCCGAAAAGAAGGAGGACGCTATCATGAAGATCACCCGCACGGAGTTCAATCACAAGGTCAACGAAGGAAGCAGCTGGAAGGTTTACATCTGCAAGGACCACGACACCATGAGCGTTATGCTCAAGGTTCTCGGAACCGCATCCCCCTTCACCGAGAAGGAACACGGCTATTGGACCGTCAGCGGGTGCGAGGTGCTGCAGGACTGCCGGGTGCCGTCCTTCTTCCACAACAAGGGCTATTGGCTGGCCTGCGTGGAACACAACCGCGGGGATTGGAACAAAGAACCGACCTACGAACTGTTCATCGTCGAGTGAGACACCACCCGAGCCGGGGCGGGCAAAGACCCCGGCAGACGAAAGGAGCGAGAACCATGACGATGGAAGAAAAGCTGTACCTGATGGAGGACATGGAGCGCCGGAACGCGCAGCGCATCGCCTGCATGAAGCCCGCGGAGGTTTCCGGCAACTGGCGGAAGTGCCTGAAATACGGCAACGTCTACGAAGTCAGGGTTGACCACGAGTGCATGGAAGAGCTGCACCGCCGGGGATGCACACTCGCGGACATGACCGGCTGGAGCGTGGAGGACGCGCTGCGGAAGCTGAACCAGCGCCTCGCGGCCTGGAACATCCAGGTGACCAGCATCAGCAAGAGCATTCTGAGCGCCTGACCGATACCCGCCCCGGAGGTTACGAGGGCAGAAAGCGAGGATCAAATGGCAAACTTCTATTTCACCTTCGGCAGCGACGAGCGCTTCCCGTTCGGACGGAATGATTACGTGATGGTGCAGGCCCAGGACGGCAACCGGGCCTGCGACCTCTTCCGGGAGCGTCACCCGAACCGCCCCGGGAGCGACTGCATCAACTGCGCCTTCATCTATAGCGAGGAGAAATTCAACGTCTTCCGGGAGCGCTTCTACCCGTACCCGCCGGTCGAGATCATCCGGGAAGGGGGTGCGGACCTTGATTGACGAGCGCACAGCGCAGATGATCGCCGCGTACATCCCCGGAGATCCAGATCCGACGCTGGAACTCAGCGAGTATTACTTCCTGCAGCAGAACACCGGCAGGCCCCGCATCATCCGGGTCTTCGCCCTGGACTGCTTCCCGCACAAGGACGGCACCCGATACGGCTGCTACACCATGCGCGGCGGGCAGCTGGTACATGTGGATGACGGATGGGGCGGCGATCCTTACCACGGGATCTACATGTCCCAGCTCTACGACAACAAAGAGGACTGCAAGAACCAGACGCACAGCTGGTACGAAAACTGGGAGCAGCTACGCGAGATCCAGAAAAAGGAGGGCTAACAAAAATGGATAAGTACGAGCGGAAGATCATCGAGGACGAAATCAAGCGCCTGGAGAAGAAATGGGAGGACGCGCACGAGCTGTACGGCATTACCGGCAGCGCGTCCACCGACCATACCATGCACAAGTATGATGTGCTCAAGACCGCACTGGAAAACTACCTCTATCACCGCCAGGAAGACACGGACCGGAAGATGATCCTTCAGCAGCAGGAGCAGCTGCTGAAACTGAAAAACACCGTCAACCGCTTCGCCATCACCGGGAAGATCCCGGCAGACGCGGCGAACGTGCTGACCAACATTATCATGAGGGGGTGAAATCAAATGTCCATGATCTCCCCATCCCGCCTTGCGGTGCTCCGCAGCCAGTACCCGGTCGGCTGCACCGTGGAGCTGATCGAAATGAACGACACCCAGGCCCCGCCTCCCGGCACGCGGGGCCGGGTGATCTGGGTGGATGACATCGGGACCATCCATGTTGCTTGGGAGACGGGCAGCAGCCTGGGCGTTGCCTACGGCGAGGATTACTGCCGCCGGGTCGACGCTTGACAGGCTTAAAAGCTTGCTGTACACTCCATGCGGGAGGTGATGCCAATGCCGAAGGAGAAAACCGGCGACGGGTTCGATTATCGGACGTACATGAACGAGTATGTCAAGGAGAAACTAATCTACAAGCGCGTCAATTTCACAAAATCGAACCCGGATGACATGGAGCTGCTGGCCTGGCTGGAATCGCAGCCGGAAAAAACGGCTCCGTACATCAAGCGCCTGATCCGTGCGGACATGAGAGCCCGGAAACAGCCTGAATAAAGCCTGAAAGATAGCCGGAAAAAAGCCTGCTGACATCCTCGTCAGCGGGCTTTTTTTATTTCAAAATTTCCTCCGAAAGGGGGGCTTGTGAGTGCGTGAATATGTGCTTCGAATGACTGCTTGCGGTATCCCGATACGGACGGCGGTCAAGATCTACGCTGATTTCAAAAAGCGACACAAGCTCAAGGCATTGGACAAATACATCGCATACGTGGAGGCGATCCAGCATGGCGGAGTGGAAACTGTTTCAAAATAACCCGGCAGGGCGCAATGTGGGTGATTGTTCTGTCAGGGCTGTGTCTAAGGCGCTTGATGTGGACTGGGAGACGGCCTATGTCATGATCTCCATGGCTGGGTATCAGATGGGTGATGTAATTTCGTCGAACTCCGTCTGGGGTGCGGTACTCAGAAAGAACGGTTTCTACAGGCATACTGTGCCGAATGAATGTCCGGACTGTTACGACATCGGGGACTTTGCTGACGATCACCCAACCGGAATCTATGTAGTCGGAACGGGGAATCATGTTGTGACTATCAGAGACGGTGTTGTGTTTGATAGCTGGGATTCACGCAAAGAAATACCTCTCTACTACTGGAGCAGAGAGGATGAATAGTCATTGTTTAAGCTTCCAATGATATCCGCCTACATATTTGCGTTTGCCGTTGCAACACTTATGAATGCTTGATTCATCAATATCGTTGATTTTTGCGGCAATAGGGATTGAAACGTAAGTTGCAATATAAATTCCGTCAACTGTGTATTGTTCCACAGGAGTACTGCAACTTATGCCCTGCCTAACTCTTGCATTCTTGTATGACATATTGTATTCGCGGGTACACCATTCCAAGTTGTCAGCACAGTTGTTCTGCTTGTTTTCGTCCTTGTGGTTCACTTCTTTGAAACCGTTTGGATTTGGAACGAACGCTTTTGCAACAAGGCGATGCACAAGGAAATTGGTTGATCCATCTTGCTTTCGCCACAAGCCCACAGATTCATATCCTCGCGCGTTTGTTGGTTTCAGCAAATGCCAAGGGGAGTCCAACTTTGATCTCTTGATAAGGCTTCTAACTTTCCCGGTGTTGCTTACTTGATATCTTCCCTCGTACCCTTCGATGTCTTTCCAAACCTCTTCCATTGTTACCGCCTTTCGCAACCGCCTTGAAAAGATTACCGGGAGGCGGCAAGGCATACCGCTTTTCGGGAGCGACCCTACCCGGCAAATACATTATACCATATTTGAAAGGATGTGTAAACATGGCTTACAACAACGGCTTCCCGGTCGGGTATCCGCAGATCTTCCCGCAGTATCAGCAGCCTTTTCAGCAGCCATACCAGCTGCCGCAATACCAGCAGACGGCGCAGCAGCCGGTCCAGCAGATGCCGCAGCCGGCATCCAGGATGACCGAGGTCTTCCCGGCAGCGAGTGAAAAGGCCGTGCTGGAATTCCCGGTGCAGGCCGGGGCCACGGTGATGCTTGTCGCCAATGATGACAGCTTTGTGGCGATCAAGGAGGCGTCCGTCACGGGCCAGATCAGCACGGTGTTCTATGACCGCCGCCCTCCGGCTCCGGCTGAGAAGCCTGTGGATCTGACAGCATACGTAACCCGTGAGGAGCTGGATCAGCGTCTCGCTGCGCTGGCTGCTCCGCGCAGGACGAAGAAAGAGGAGGTTCCAGAGGCATGAGCTTTTTCGACAACCTGGGCACCCAGCGCCCACAGCAGACCGCGCCGGACATGCGGAACGAGCTCGGAAACATCAAGGCAAATCCCGGCAGCTACCTGAAATCGAAGGGCTACAACATCCCATCCGGCATGAACGACCCGAAACAGATCACCCAGTACCTGCTCCAGTCCGGCCAGGTCGGCGGCGGCAGGCTCCAGCAGGTCATGAGGATGCTTGGGCGATAACGACATCAACCGTCAAGCGCGCAGACGGACGATGAATATACATCAAAAGGAGACTTTCAAATGGCTCTCACAGACGAAAACGGCGGGACCGGCATGGTCATGCCTGTCGCGCCTATGTACGGCGGCGGCTACGGCAACAACGGCGGCGGCTTCTTCGGCGGGGACTGGGCTTGGTAAAGGATTTGCCAAGGGTAAATCGCGGGATTAAGCGGGAAGGCTGAAATGCTAATCCGAACCGAAGGCTATGCGAAGCATAGTCAGGGGCAACGCATAGGCGGTGAAAAGATATAATCCGCCCACGAGACCGCGACAACAGTTGTTTTTTGCCTTGCTTTATGGTATAATGGTGACGAATAGGGATTATCCAGAAAGGAGCCAAATACCATGAAAAAAGGCGGGTTTGATACGTTCACTCTTGATGATTATATCATCACCGAGAAAGGCGAGGTATTTAACAAAAAATGGGGGAGGTTTGTAAAACCACAACCTAACGGCACTGGCTATCTCAGGGTACATATTGCAGGAAAGATGTATTTCGTTCATCGGCTTGTTGCAATGATGTATATTCCAAACCCAGAGAATAAACCTATGGTCAACCATAAAGACGGTAACAAGCATAATAATTGCGTTAACAATCTTGAATGGGTGACGAACCGTGAAAACTCTATACACGCCTTAAACAACGGATGGATGAGGACAGAAGAAAATCATCAATTTGCTAAATTGTCAAGGGAGGATGTGGCATTTATCAAATCCCATCCTGAAATGACAAGGAACGTATTAGCAGAAATGTTCAACATTTCACCACATACCATATCCGATATAAGGACAGGTCGGACTTGGAAAACTGTTGAAAAGATATGCTGAACTATCACGAACAGTAAGTGATAGATGCAATGGATAAAAAGCCCTTGCGGTAACAAATTGTGATCCTGCTCCTGCTGATCGGTGGCGGCGGCTGGGGCCTCGGCGGCTTCGGCATGGGCGGCATGATGCCCTGGATGATGGGCGGTGCCATGGGCGGCTTCGGCCTGGACTACCTCTATCCGTGGCTCAACAACAGCCAGCACATCAGCGACGGCTTCCGCGACCAGAACCTGCAGACCTCCATCTCCGGCCTGCAGAACAGCGTCACGGCGGGCTTCGGCGATGTTCAGAACGCGCTCTGCTCCGGCTTTGCGGGCGTGAACGCGACCGTGAACGGCGCTCATAACGCCCTGGCGCAGCAGCTCTACACCAACCAGATCGCGGATCTGGAGCGCTCCTACGCTGCCCAGACGGCGAACACCGCCGGGATGACGGCCCTGCAGGCGCAGCTCGCTCAGTGCTGCTGCGACAACCGGGCGGCTACTGCCGACCTGAAGTACACCGTCGCTGCCGAGGAGTGTGCAACCCGTGCGAACGACACGCAGAACACCCAGGGCGTGCTGAACGCGATCAACGGCGGCATCCAGTCCATCAAGGATCAGCTGTGCCAGTATCGTAATGACCAGAAAGACGATCTTATTGCTCAGCTTCGGCAGGAAGTCCTCTTCTCCCGCGGCCAGGCGTCCCAGGACGTGCAGACCGCCGCGATCCGTGCCGGTCAGGCCACGACCGCCAACCAGCTCGTGCAGGAACTGCGCAGTTGCCCGATCCCCGCGATGCCCGTCTACGGCATGACACCGGTATTCACCTGCCCCAGCAATACGAACACCGGCTGCGGCTGCGGGTGCACCGGCGCGGCTCTGTAAGGAGGGCTGACCATGGCAGAGTATCTCGCCAATGCGAAGCAGCTGATCTCCCTGAATCAGCCCGCGATCTTCACGGCGTCCATTCCCTGCACCCGCGGATGCGTTTTCCACGAGGATGAGACGGGAATCTTTATTCTCCGCGGTCAGACCCCGAACTGCTTTGCGCGGTATCAGGTGACGTTTAACGGCAACATCGCCATTCCCGAGGGCGGGACGGTCGGCCCGATTGCCGTTGCCATCGCTGTCAATGGAGAGCCCAGGCTGACCAGCCGGGCGATCTATGTTCCGGCAGCCGTGGACACCTACGGCAACGTGACCAGCACGGCGATCGTGACCGTGCCGAAGGGCTGCTGCTTCTCGCTGTCCGTGCGCTATGTGCCCGGCACCGATGATCCGACCGCGACCCCCGCGCCGGTGATCGAGATGCAGAACGCCAACCTGGTTATAAACCGTGTAGCCTGACGGAAAGGAGGATGCGAAATGGACTACATCAAGGATCTGCACGAACTGTGCGAAACCCTGTCCCGCGAGATCGGCGAGACGAACGAGAAGATCCGCAAGGCGGGTGGCAAGCTGTCCGCCGGTGATCTGGAGTACGTGGACAAGTTGACGCACGCCCTGAAATCCGTCAAGGCCACCATTGCCATGATGGAGGATGAGGACGAGGGCTATTCCGGTCACTATCCCTACTACATGGGCGGCTCCTATGATGACGGCGGCATGGGCGGCAACCGTTCCATGCGCGGGCGCAGCTACGCCCAGCGGCGTGACAGCCGTGGCCGGTATTCCAACACCTACAACCGGGACGGTTACTCCCGCGACGGCGGCATGGTAGAGGAGCTGCGCGAGCTGATGCAGGACGCTCCTGACGAGCGCACCCGGCAGGAGTTCCAGCGCTTTATCAGCAAGATCGAATCCATGTGACGAGGTGATGGGCCGTGATCACAGAGCATGATCTGCAGGCGGCCATCGCCGAGTGCCAGGGGAAGCGTAACCCCGATGCAAACACCTGTATCAAGCTGGCTGCGTTTTACACGATTAAAGATAACCTGTTCCCGCGAGCCCCGGAAACGCAGAGCAGCGGGACGCAAGATGGGTATGCCTACGCTCCCGCGCCGGAGGCCGGTCCGACCCTTGACGTGGACGGAAAAAGCGAATTCACCGAAGCCGTTCGCGGGCGCAAGCTGGAGGATGTCTGGCCGATTATTGATGAGTTGATGCTGACCTTGCAGGTGATCCAGCCACGTTTGTACAACGCCGTCATGGCCAAGATCGGCTATTGACGGTGCCCCCGCTTCGGCGGGGGTTTACTTTTGGCTAAATATCTTCTTTTCGCTATTGCATTTTAGGCATATATAAAGTATAATACTTTTGAGCGGTACTGCAGGCGGCAGTTACTTCGAAAGATGTGTGTCATTGGTTCGACTCCGATACTGGGGCGAATGCGCCAGTTAGCTCAACTGGTAGAGCAACATAAAAACACTGCCGCCGCCTTTGTCCGCTTGCCAATGTCCTATAGCTCAATCGGTAGAGCGCCCGCCCGTTAAGCGGATGGTTGGTGGTTCGATTCCACCTGGGACAGCGCTGTGCGGTATTGCAGGAAACGGATACTTCGCATGTGGAGCCGGAAGTGGTGGTTCGATTCCATCTCCCCCGACCATCGGGGGATGGCGTAATGGTAGCGCGCCGTTTGTACCGTTCCGATTTCATCCGCACGACACCATGGAGCGCATTGTAGGAGAGAGTTACTTCGACTTGAAATCGAGAAGTCGTTGGTTCGAATCCAACCCTGCCGCCCGTATGGGGGGCGGGTAGCTCAGCGGGTAGAGCACTAACGTTACTCTCTCCGCCTTTCATCGCTCCTATCCCAAAGGCAAGCGCGTACTGCAGCAGACGGTTACTTCGACTTTTAATCGGACACTTGACCGTCTGTGCCCTTCGTCGCGTTTGCCTTTTCGATTTCAAAGACAAGGAGGTATCACAACAATGGCAAAGTTCAACCAGACGCAGACCATCAAGACCACGAATCTCAGCGGCCACGCGGCCTACGCCATGCCGGACCGGCAGAAACTCGTAACGCAGGTGTTGACCAGCTTCTTCAACGAGCAGAAGTTCTACGGCGACAACACGGCGGACATGACCGAGACCATCAAGCGCGTCATCAAGACCGATCCCGGATTTGTTTCCAAGCTGGCCGTGTTCGCTCGCCGCGTTTTCAACATGCGCACGGTCAGCCATGTGCTGGTTGGATTCCTTGCGCACGAGGTTGAGGGCAAGCCCTATGTAAAAAAGACGATTCGGGGCGTAGTGCTTCGCGGCGACGATGTGACCGAGATCCTGGCCTTCTACCTCTCTACCTTTGGCAAGCCGATCCCAAACGCCCTCCGCAGGGGCCTGGAGGACGCCTTCGCCGCCTTCGATGCGTACACCCTGGCGAAGTATAAGGGTGACGGGAAGACCGTCAAAATGCGGGACGTGCTGTGCCTGACGCGCCCGAAGCCGAAGGACGCGGAACAGTCCGCCATGTGGAAGCGGCTGCTGGAAGGCACGCTTGAAACGCCCATCACCTGGGAGACCCAGCTTTCCGCGCACGGCAACAACCGCGAGACGTGGGAGAGCCTGATCGACAGCGGCAAGGTGGGCTACATGGCCCTCCTGCGCAACCTGCGCAACATCATCAACGCCCAGCCGCGCAACATCGAAAAGGTCTGGGAGAAGATCGAAGACCCGGAGGCCGTGCGCCGGTCCCGGCAGCTTCCCTTCCGCTTCCTTTCCGCCTACAAGAACCTGCCCGACAATGCCGGTAGCCGCGCCTATGACGCGCTGGAAAACGCTGCGCGGGCCTCCGTTGAGAACATGACCAGTCTTCCCGGCACGACCGTTATTGCGGTGGACACGTCCGGTTCTATGGATTCCCGCGTCAGCGAAAAATCCGAGATTCGCTGCTGTGAGATCGGCATGATGCTCGGCCTGCTGGCAAACAAGATTTGCGAAAACAGCATCTTCTACGAATTCGACACGGCCATCCGCAGCGCCAGCCTGTCCCATTACACGGCGATCCTCGAAACGGCGACTAACCGCGCCAGGGCCTGTGGCGGCACTGATATGGGTCTCCCATTTGAGAAGATGATCGAGGACGGCGTGCAGGCGGACAGGATCATTGTGATTTCCGACGATGAATGCAATCGCGATTTCTTTTGGTACAGGGATAAGACAGTTCAGTCTCTCGCCGACGCATACCGCAAGCGAACCGGCAGAAACATCTGGGTGCACGCTATCGACCTGATGGGCTACGGCACCCAGCAGTTCCACGGCCAGCGGACCAACATCATCGCTGGATGGTCCGAAAAGGTGTTTGACTTCATCCGCCTTGCCGAACAGGGCGAGGGCGAGCTGGAAACGGCTATCGCCGGATATGACTGGTGACACATATTATATCCCGCTTCGGCGGGATTTTTTGATAAAAAGATTTATATATCGCTTGACTTTTAGGCTTAAAAGAGTATACTAACAATCACCGGGAGGCAAGAAGCCGAGCGGAAAGAAGGAGGAAACAACAATGGCAGCCATCACCGAGAAGCACGGATTCATTAAGACCAACGAGAAGATCGAGATCACATTCAACGGCTGGGACGGCAAGAGCTACGACGGCGAGAGCCGGAAGATGGCGGTCTGGACTTGCCCGACCATCCCCGGAAAGAAGTTCGTGAACAAGCGCCAGGGCGGCTTCGAGCGTTGGGACGGCAAGCACTACAGCATCGACGCCTTCTTCCTGGTAACCGACAACATGGTCACCGAGAAGGCCACCGGCATCGCGCACCCCGAAGTTGAATACTACTGCGATTTTGAATAAGGAGGGCAACACCATGAAGTTTGAAGACATCAACGCCATTTACAGCATGAAGGTCGCCGATCTGATTGCAGATGGTTACACAATCAACACGGCCACCATGGGCGGCATCCAGGGCGACATTGCCGTGATCGACCTGCGCAAGGGAACGGACGTCCTCCGTGTTCGCCTTCACAAGGAGATGGCGCACCACTTCGGAGAGGATCGCTTCTGGGGAGACTGCATTGTCCTGACGGTCGGGCGTTGCACCGACGAGCGGATCATTAAAGCGACGTGTCGCAGTTACGACACCATTTGGAACAACAAACTCGAAACAGTAGAGGAGCGCGTCTTCTGGATCATGGGCCGCCAAGAAGAGTGGTACATCGAGGGAGAGGAGGGCAAGGATGCCCTGCGCAAGAACAACAGCCGCTACGGAAACCGGGATGAGCGTCACGAGCGCCGCGCTTTCCCCGGAATGGAAAAGACGATGCTTCCTGCGATCCGGCGGCACCTCGGGAAAGAGCGCTTCCCGGCCTCGAAGGTTGAAGAGATCTACAAATCATGGTCGAGCAACGACGGAAAGTATTGCTATTATGCCTCCATCGGAAACTGCAGGGCGGTAAAATTTGGTTAAGACAAACCGGGGCGCTGGCCCCGCTTTTTTGTGCTTGGAAAGGTTGGTAAAGCATTCGGTAAAGTTTTTCTTGAACGTTTCTGCATTGTCCTGAACAAATCGCAGACACAGGAAAACCCCGCAACCCTTGAGATTGCGGGGTTTTTCAGATGAGCCCGGCGGGATTCGAACCCACGACCTTTTGATTCGTAGGGAACTGTTGGTTCCGCGGGCGGGCGTTATGTTGCGCCGTTTGGCGCTGGTGCTGATTGAGCTGGTAAAGATTTTCGTAAAGATAACGCGGAGAATAACCGGTTTTTGGCCTCGTTTTCGCGCTGCGAACCGGGGTGGTCGTAGATGCGCAGGATCAGCTTTTCGTCGGCGTGACCCATCCAGATGATCGCCTGGTGGATGTCCACGCCGGAGTCGCGCAGCCAGGTGCAATAGGAGTGACGGAGATCGTGACAGCGGACGGAGATCCCGATGGCGCGGCAGTAATTCGCCCATGCCCGCGTGAAGACCTGCTCGGTCATCGGCTTTTCTGTGCCTGTCAGCACATAGCAGTTGCGGTTCATCTTCGGCAACGATGCGATGATAAAATCCGGGGCGGGCACGGTGCGGATGCCTGCCGCGCTTTTCGGTTCCGCGATCTGCGGCTGGTTGGAGACATAATAGACGGCCCGCCGGACTGTCAGCTCCTCCCCCGCCAGGTCTTCCGCTCTCAGACCGATCAATTCCCCGCGCCGCAGGCCGCAGTACAGCATGATCAGGGCGGCGAGCCGCATCCTGTGCGGGGTTTTTTCGATAGCGGAGCGCTCGGCCTGCGTGATGGCGCGGTGGCTCCCCGCGGTGCCATTTGGTGGCTTGACGGACTTTGCGCGGGCTGGGTTGTTTTCAATGATCCCGGAGTCCGTGGCGCTGTCGAGGATCTCGATGAGGAGGATACGAGCCTTGTGAATGTAGGAGGATGATTTCCCGGCCAGGGCGGCAAAGGACTCGGCGATGTGGTCAGAAGTCAGGCTTGTCAGACGGACGGATGAGATGGGCGCAATCACGGCGTTCAGGATGCTGACATATGCGTTATAGGTGGTCGGCTTCACGCTTGCCTTGTGGATCGGGAGCCAGTATTCGGCGTATTCGCCGAGGGTCTGGGCTGACTTGCGCGGCACGGTGAGGCTCTTTTTGTATGCGTCCTTCTTCGCTTCCAGCTCTTCCTCGGTCCTTGCCTTCATGTGGTGGCCGAGATATTCGCAGTGAAAATAACCGTCTTTTTGCTTTTTGTAGTGTTGTTTCTTTGGACGGGGCATTGTATTCCCCCTATACTGTAAATGGTTCCCATCAAATCTGAAAGGAGTTTTGCCCCATGACACGAGACGAAGCGATCATCATTCTGGACGGTCTGACGGATGAGCGGAAAGCGCTGCTGCTGCAGTTTCTTTTGCTGCTTCGAGATACCCAATCACCCGCTGGGCCTGCTCTTCCGGCAACTGCAGAAAGTCCAGTATCGCCTGACGCCGGTCATCCGGTGAGTTGACCAGCAGCTCGATCAGAAATTCATTCAGCCCCGGCGGAGCGTCTGCCGGGGTGTCTTTTTGTTTGCCCACATCCGGCGGAACGACACCCAGGATCACCAACTCGTCCACGCCGAACACCTTGGCGAGCTTTTTCAGCCGTTCACCTGACGGGTCCTTTTTGTTGTTCTCCCATTCCGAGACTGTCGGTCTTGATACATCAACCATGTAAGCAAGTTCTTTTTGCTGCATCCCTGCTTTTTTTCGGAGCGCCTTTACAATGTTCATCTGGGGAGCGCCTCCTTTTGCTTTGTAGCTACATTATACACCGACAGATCAAAAACGACAATAATAATAAAATAGCCACGTGTCGTCTGCAGAAAGAAAATGTCGGTTTGGGCTTGACAAGTAGCTACATGTGCGCTATAATCCAACATGAAGCTACCGCACAGCTTAGAAAGGAGGGAACACATGAATAGAGTGAAGGAGATCCGTGAAGCGAAGGGCATGACCCAGCAGATGGTTGCAGATGCCGCCTGCATTTCCAGGCCGTTTCTGGTGGACATCGAAAAAAGCCGGCGAGGCGCGAAGCCGGAGACCTGGCAGAAGATCGCGGACGCGCTGGGCGTTACGGTGGACGACCTGAGAGGGGATGACCATGACAAACTACCTGACCATCCGTGACGCCGCCGAGAAGCTGAGCGTGTCGATCAACACGATCCGCTCGCTGCTCCCGAAATTGGGAGCCGTGGACATTCGCGGCGGCGCGGGAAAGAACCGAATGATCCGTATCCCGGAGGACGCGATCCTGGCCTACCTCAGCGGATGCGAGATCCCGAGGCCGCTCAGCTTCGCGGAACTGAATGAGCTGGCCGCCGAGAAAGAAAACCCGAAACCATTCCGACTGGAAAGGAGGAGAACATGAATGGGGAATGCAATTCGCTTCATCGCCTACACATTCCGAGGTTGCCCGAAGCGTCACAAGCACCAGCGCGGGTTCCTGAGACAAAACGCCGCCGCCATCGCCGCTGGTTTCGGCGGAGCGCTGATTATGGCGATGCCGTTGTGGATGATCCTGCTGGGCATCATCTGAGGGAACCGCAACCCTGGCAGTACATGACCCCGGCGGAGCTGATCGCGGAGATCGGCAAATTGAGCGCAAAAGAAGAAGGCCGATGACGTTGCCGCATCATCATGGCCTTCGGGGCGAAGATTTAACCTAAGAGCAAGCGTTTAATCTTCACCTCATTGTAACACAAATGAGGAGGAAAAACAATGGGAAACATCACGAAAACGAACATTTCCGGCCTGACGAAAGAAGAGTGGCTGGAGCTGCGGAAGCAGACCATCGGCGGCAGCGAGGTTAGCGCCATCGTCGGCCTGAACCCCTACGCGAGCGCCTACAGCCTGTGGGCTGAGCGCACGGGCCGGATACCCGCCTTCGAAGGCAACCTCCGCACCCGCATCGGCGAGGCCCTGGAGGACACCGTGGCGCGGCTGTTTGAGGAGACCAGCGGTATCAAGGTGCAGCGCACCAATTTCATCTGGTATAACTCGGCCTTCCCGCACATGCACGCCAGCCCGGACCGGCTGGCCGTCAGCGGCAAGATCGGACTGGAGATCAAGACGACCAGCGCCTTCAACTGGGACAAATTCCGGGGCGAGGATTTCCCGTCGCAGTATTACGCACAGGCTGTGGATTACATGGCGATTCTGGAATACAAAGAGTGGTACATCGCAGTCTTGATCGGGAACCATGCGCTGAAGATTTACCAGCTGGTCCGGGACGAGAGCATCCCGCGCCCCGAATGGGTCGATGGCCGGCTGTACGTGGAGGAGGGCGAGATCACGGCCCTGCGGGACGCCTGCGCGGACTTCTGGACGCACCTGGAGAATGACACACCGCCGCTGATCGACGGCAGCCAGGCCACCACGGACGCCCTCGACGCGGTGTTTGAAGCCGCGGATAACACGCCGGAGCCCATGGAATTCTACGGGCGCGAGGGCCTAATCAATGAATGGTTCGAGATCAAGGCGCAGGCTGACGCGCTGGACGAGCGCAAGAATGAGATCAAAAACATTCTCTGCGCGGACATGGGCCTCTGCGAGGTCGGGCTTTGCGGGGATCACAAGGTTACTTGGAAGAACCAGACGCGGAACACCTTTGACAGCAAGAAGGCGGTCAAGGAACATCCGGAGCTCGCCGGTTACTACAAAACGAGCGTAACGCGGGTGTTTTCCATCAAGTAACGGACCCAAAATGACATTGTAACGCCCTGTAACGTCACATGTAACGTTACAGTAACGTTACAGGACGCACGAAAAAGGAGGAATAACACTATGACAAACGCGATCCAGAACGCCGTCGCAAAAAGCGGCGCGAACTCCGTCAGCACCCCAAACGCCAACGTGAAAACCCTTCGCGACACCATCAACAAGATGTCCGGCGAGATCGCCAAGGCGCTGCCCTCTGTCATGACCCCGGAGCGCTTCACCCGCATCATTCTCAGCGCCGTCAGCACCACGCCGAAGCTGGCTGAGTGCACGCCCGCCTCCTTCATGGGCGCGATGATGCAGGCCGCGCAGCTCGGCCTCGAAGCCAACACGCCGCTCGGGCAGGCGTACCTCATCCCGCGCTGGAGCAGCAAGAAGAAGGTCAACGAGTGCAACTTCCAGATTGGGTGAACGTTTGCGCCCAAGTAAAATCGCGTGAACCCTATGACTCAGGGGTGTGCGGCATAGAGCCGTGCTAACGGGGAAACCCGCCATAATAAGGGCAATCCCGTGCCATGTACCAAACCATGCTTCGACGATTGGAGGCGATAGCATGGTTGGGATTTACAAGATCACAAACCTTAAGACCGGCGAGTTCTATATCGGCCAGAGTAATAACATCGAAAAGCGATGGAGAGATCACTTCTGCAAAGGATATGGAGCAATGCACAGTGCGAGGTTTCAGGAAGCGATTGACAGTCTCGGAAGTGATGGGTTTGCATTCACGGTTATTGAGGAATGCGACGTATCCGATCTTGCAGACAGAGAACGCTACTGGATCAGAGAACTGACGCCGGCATATAACACCATCACACCTGGACATGTCGTGTCGCCTGAGACCAGGGCGAAGATCAGCGGAGCCCTGACTGGCAAAAAGCCATCTCCTGAAATCGTAGAGCTGCGGAGAAAAGCGATTCTTGAAAGACACAAGACGATACCGCAGACAAACGCAGGACACAGGAAAAAGGTTGCTATTGAAACGGCAGAGGGTGTCATGGAGTTTGAAAGCGTCAAAGCTGCAGCATCATATTTGGAGGTCAGGCCTTCCACAGTGTCAGCGGCGCTCAAACGTGGCATAAGATGCAAAAAGCATAAGGTTTGGTACGTGGTGTAGAGACTATCGGTGATGAATGTAGCCGAGTAGGGCCGAAGATGAGTTGCGGCCCCAAGTGCGCGACTTCCGAAAGGAAGAAGATATAGCCCAGCCCCGCAGGATGGGAAACTGCGGGATTGCTGACAAAGGATTGATCGACCTGGCCTACCGCTCCGGGCAGGTCAGCACCATCGGCGCGTATGTGGTTTACGAGCACGACGAATTCTCCTACAGCCTCGGCCTTAACCCGGACATCAAGCACGTGCCGGTGATGGAGAACCGCGGTGACCCTGTGGCCTTCTACGCGGTCGTGAAAATGAAGGACGGCGGCTTTGCCTTCGACGTGATGAGCATCCAGGACGTCCGGGAACACGCCCAGAAGTTCAGCGAATCCGTGAAGAACGGCACCTTCTCCCCCTGGACCACCAACTTTGAGGAGATGGCGAAAAAGACCGTCTTAAAACGTGCGCTGAAGTACTGCCCGATGAAGTCCGACTTCGTCCGGGCCGTCACGATGGACGACACCATCAAGACCGACATCAGCGACGACATGAGCCTCGTGCCGCCGGTGATCGAAGCCGAGGGCGAGGTCGTAGACAGCGAGACCGGCGAGGTCCTGACCGACACAGCAAAGGAGTAACAACATGGAAGCGTGGATCAAAGTCTACCACGATTTGAGCGATCATCCGAAGACATATGCGCTGGCGGACGCGCTCAAGGTGGAGCAGTTCGCCGCCGTCGGAATCGTGGTTTGCCTCTGGACGTGGGCGATCATCCACGCGCCTGACGGAGATCTTGAACGCTTCCCGGACGCGGCGATCGCGAGGGCCTGTCACTGGCATAAACCGGCGGCAGGCCTCGCGAAAGCCCTGCAGGACAGCGGTTTCCTGGACGGACGCCGCATCCATGACTGGGATCAATACGCCAGCGACCTGATGGACGCGATAGAGATCCACAAGGAAAAAACCCGGAAGCGCGTGGAGGCCTACCGCGAGCGGAAACGCGCTTCTGCGGCCTGTGACGGCTCTGATCGTAACGTTACATGTAACGCCGATGTAACGTTACCAGTAACGTGCAGTAACGTTACATGTAACGCCGATGTAACGCCCGGTAACGCCCTAAGAACAAGAACAAGAACAAGATATATAGAAGATGGCGATGAACGCGCACGCGAGGAGCCGTTACACAGCTACGAACATTCCGAAATCGGCACCCTGGTCTCCACCTGTTTGAAGGCCATGACACCAAGGGCGTGGGAGGAGCTGAAGGTCTACATGGGTGAGATGCCAGAGGACTTGATCGCCTGGGCGGTGCAGACCTCCTGTGAACACGGCGGGAACAACTGGGCCTACTTGAGCGCGGTCCTGCGGGGCCTGCAATGCGCCGGTATCAAGACCGTGGAGGATGCCGAGAAGCGCAGCGAAGAACACCGGCAGAAGCGCGGACAGCACCAGCAACAGACCGGGAAGCCGTCGAACATCGCGCAGCTGAACTATTCGCAGCGCGAATACCCGGAGCAGAAGCCAGGCGAACTGCCGGACTGGTATATCCGGATGATAGAGGATGAGCAGAAAGCCGAGGCCGCGAAAAAGGCCGGCGTGCAGCCTGAAATGCCGGAGTGGTTGGCAGAAATGATGATTGAGGAGGCAACCCATGACGCTTAAGGAGTTTGAAGCCGAGCCTGGGAAAATCCCGCTGCATGAGTTTCTGGCTCTGTGCCACCGCTGGACAGAGCGCGTACGCATTCGGGTGGTCATGGGTGACGCCTGGCTCAAATACGAGGAGGCCGCGAACCTGGGCGGCGAATGGGTGCTGACGGACAACGCCTTCGCCGAGGAGGACGGGAAGTGGCCGGAGCTTGAACGGCTCCTGAAATATTACGCGGACGCGCCTGTGTGGAACATTGTGGCGAGGCTGTTCCAACCGTTGATCCATCTGATGAACAGGAAGTACGGGAAGACAGGGGATTTGGTCGGAACCGTGATTGAAGCGCACGTCCATTACGCGGATATCCGCGAAGGCTTCCTCGCGGAGAAGGACGCGATCCGGCGCAGGAAGCGCCGCGAGTACAGACAGCGGGCGAAAGAGAGGGCTGGTCATGCCGATGGAGCGTGAACGGTATCCGGCGGACTGGCAGCGGATCGCCCTGGCGAAAAAGGAGGCCACAGGCTGGCGGTGCGAGTGCTGCGGCAAGCAGTGCCGAAAGCCTGGAGAGCCCTTCGACACCCACAGGCGGACGCTGACCGTGGCCCACCTGAACCACACGCCGGAGGACGTCCGGCCGGAGAACCTGATGGCCATGTGCGCACCGTGCCACCTGAAATATGACGCGAAGCACCATGCTGAAACAAGAAAGCGACACAAGGAGGCCATGGCATGACCATTACCCTCACCGGCGACCCGCGAACGAAAAAGAACAGCCAACGCATCATCCGCATCGGGCGCGGATCACGGATCATCCCGTCAAAGGCCTACATGGACTATGCCGAGGAATGCGCGCTGCAGCTTCTCGCTCAACGGGCGACAAACACAGGCATTGACTACCCCGTCAATGTGGCCTGCGTGTACTACATGCGCACCCACCGGCGGGTGGATCTGCCGAATTTGTTAGAGGCCACGGATGACATCCTGAAGGACAATTTCGTGGTCGTGGACGATAACTGCAACGTGATCGCCACACACGACGGCAGCCGTGTGGAATACGACAAGCAAAAGCCACGCGTGGAGATCACCATCACAAAGATCGAGCCAGAGGAGGCGGGATCGTGAACCGGAAGGATAAGGAAAAGCTGGTCACTGGACTGGAGTGCTGCCTTGGCATCGACTCTCGGCGGTGCGAGGGATGCCCTTTCAAACGCTACCACGGCATGGATGACGGAAAGTGCTGCGAACGCCTCCTCCGGGCCTCCCTGGTGGCGATCCAGGAGGACAAGCCGTGAAATGAGCTGCAACAAGAAAGATTGTCCCTGCCGAGACTGCGTTGCGCCCGAACGGCATGAGGCATGCCACGACAGCTGCCCAAAGTACAAAGAGTGGGTGCAGCCATTCATCGAAGTCCGAAAACAAAGGGTTATCTATAACCTTGTGCGTGAGGCGCAAAAGAGCAAGGTCGTGCAGATAATAGACCGAAGAGCAATGGAACGGAAACGAGGGAGAAAATAGATGCTTGAAAGAACATTACCCGGACGCGTGGGAGGGGCGGCACAACAGCGGGGAAACGATGTGGAGTTTGATCCCCAAACGCAGAATGCCGCCAACAAGGATTGCGAGGTATTGCTGTACTGAACTAAAGGAAACAGGCGGTGAAGGGCGCGTCACGGTCACAGGTGTGCGCTGGGCCGAAAGCAACAACAGGCGAAGCAATCAGGGCGTTATAGCATTTCCGCAGATTGGTAAAAAGGGGCGCAAAGAACTTGCAGAGTATACGCCAAATTTTATCAAAACCGTGCGGGGGGGGTGGTACTAAACGATGATAACGATGCCAACCGCAGAGCCGTTGAGCATTGTTACAGGACACACAAAACACTCATCAATCCGATTGTGGATTGGCTGGACGAAGATGTGTGGGAGTTTCTAAACAATGTTGCAAAAGTCCCGCATTGCTGTTTGTACGATGAGGGATTCCAACGGATCGGGTGCATCGGGTGTCCGATGAGCACACACAAACGGAAAGAATTGCAACGGTGGCCTAAGTACAGGGAGATGTACATTCGGGCTTTTGAAAAGATGATAAAAGCACGGGAAAACAACGATCTTCCGAATAGTTGGGCAACAGCGGAAGAAGTCATGGATTGGTGGTTGAGCAAATAAACATCCCGGATTAAGCGCGTCCGGCGAGGCGGCATCCGGTAGACAGGAGGATAAATGAATGGACCGTGTACCACTTTCCGGGCGCGAGTACGCCGCCCTGCAAACCCTGTTCGCCATGGTCAGCGGCTTCACGGCGGGCATTGGCCCGCTGGAGAAGCGGAGCGAGGCGGCGGGATGCCGGGACGAACTGCATGAGGTCGGACGGCTGGCGCAGGCGTGCCTCGACAAGCTGCTTCTGACCGTGCAGGAAAAGAAGTTGATGCAGATCCGCACGGAGCTGGAAAATATCAGGCTGCATATCAAGATCGAGCCGAACTGGGCGGTCTCCAAAATGCGGGGCATGAGCTATGTCCCAACGGACACTCTGAACGATCTGTTGAACCACATGTGCCAGACGGAATGCTTCACATGCAGTAAGACGGCGGTGGAGGCGCGGAAGTGTCCGCACCGGAAGACCATCGAGGATGCGTTGCCGCACGAGGTTGAGGGCAAAGAGCGTGAAAGCTGCCGGTTCTCCGACATGGTGCTGGGCCTGGAGGTGTAAAACCGATGATGAAAAACCGCGACATGGTCAATGCCCTGAATGGGCTGGCAAAGAAAGGGATTATAGAGAACTACCAGGAGCGCGAACTGATCCGCAGCGCGGCGACCCGCATCACGTGCCTTGACGCCGAGATCCGGGATCTCAGGGCGAAGATGGAAACCATGAATCAGATTGTGTTTGAACTGGAGGACGACGGGAAATGACACGAGACGAATTTATGGCAAAGGCCAAAGAGGAGATCGACAAGGCTTTTGCTGGTCAGAGAAACCGCATGATGAATCTTGTGGAACAGGCGTGGGAAGAGGGCAAGCGGAACGCGGAGATTGACGAGATAACGGACATCGTAAAAAAGGCGATGGACAGAGCGCAGCCGAGCTACCCGGTCACGCCGACCTATCCCGATCCGGACAGACCGTGGATCAGGCCGATCATCACCTGCGACACGGCAGGAGTGAATCCAGGCGAAGCGCACTTCGCAGACGAAGAAGACAAGCCGCACAAAGTGAGCATGGTGGTGTGCCTGAGCTGCGGGAAACGGTGGGTTGCGGTTAGGCCGCTTGGAACAAAACTGACCGATCTCGAATGTCCGCAATGCCACACTCAGGGCGCTGCGATCGAGACCGGGGAGGAACTGGAGGATAACGGGAAATGAGTAAGCGCGAGAAGGTCAGCTTCTACGACCTAACCAGGCAGGAACGGATCATGCTGACCGCCGTCAGCGAAGCCATGAGGAAGGACGGCAGAAGCATCAGCGTGGATATTGGCAAGAAGCGGTGCTATGTCAGCGTCCATCCGTGGTGTGAGGAGCGGACAGGGCATTGGACGGAAACAGAGCCGGGATTTTACGAATGTAGCGCATGCCGAAACACGCAGATTGACAAAACGGATTTTTGCCCAGACTGCGGGGCGCGGATGGAGGTGAGCTCGGATGGATGACATTATCATCGCGGGATTTCTCGGATTCCTGCTCGGGATGCTCATTATGGCAGTTGGGCTCGCAAAAGACGTTGATCGCACTTGGGACGAAGCGTTCAAAGCCGGGGAACAGTACGGCGCGGAGAGCGAAAGAATCCGTCAGGCGCTCGATGAGAAGGAACGAGTGGCGTTCAGCAAGCTGGTTGTGGATTATGCGACCGGGGAAGCGCACTGGGATGTGAGCGGGAATGAAGGTTAAAGAGCTGATTGAACTGCTCCAAGGATGCAACCCGGAGGACACCGTGATGTATGATGCGGAGAACGCGATGTGGAACGAGCATCAGGGTGTCTGGTGTACTGACCCGGAAGGATATATGGAGACCGATTACGGTGTTGACGATGTGCTTGTCGGGAGCGGGACGCTTCGCGGGTTTGTGTATCTGGTCGAAGAAAAGCTGAAAGAGGTGAGCGGGGATGAAAGTAACAGACCATGATGAAGCAGAGCGCACTTGCTTCACCTGCGCGAATGCTTTTGTTGATGACAATGACTGCATTATCTGTATCCTTGACGGGAGAAGCAGAGACGATGACCAGACATGCGACGAGTGGAATTGAGGAGGTGAGCGTGAAATGAACGCAGACATCATCGGAGGCATGAGCCGCGCAGAAGGGTACATGGTCGCACTTGCAAACATCGCGGCAGACCGGGAGATGTGCGGGGACAACAGGAAAAGTTTCTTGATGGAAACGGCAAACCAGATGTCGGTGAATATCCGGAAGACGATCAATTACATCACCAAGCTTGAGGACGAGATCGGCAAACTGAAAGAAGAACTCTCTGAAATGCGCATGCGTCACCCGGACGAGTTGCAGAAGTGGGTTGACGATCAGAACACGGAATCCGTCATTGCGGCGGGGAGGTAAGCGGCGATGCTGTTAAAGAAAGATAAAGCTACCGAATATCAGGAAGGCTACAATAACAATTTAGACCCATACGGCCATGCGGTTTACACATTCGCTGAGCGATGGGCAGACCTGATGGAAAGGGAAATCTTCAATTCCGACAACCCGGCGGCAGTGATCGAAGCCCGGGCCGAGAGCCTGAGCCGTAAGGCAGACACGGAAGGAATTACCGGATTCATGTACGGCTGTGCGGTCTCGATCCTGAGCGACTGCTGGCTGTACGGCGAGCAGCTGCGAGTCTGGCACAACGCGCAGTATGGGCATTCCGGCGACGGCGTGGTAAACCCGGCGATCTTGACAATTAGCAGGAGGTGAGCGGGGATGCCTGACATGGAGAAGGTTATCAAAGCCATCGAAATTTGTTACACCGCAGGGCATAACTGCACTGAATGTCCGCGCTTCAACGAAGATGACTGTAACGATAGGTTGATGCGAGACGTTCTCACGCTGCTCCGGGAGCAGGAGCCGCGAGTGATGACGCTGGAAGAGGTCATCAAACACTACTCTCTGCCGCCCGTGTTCGTGGACGATCTGAGCGCACAGGAGGACTACCTGGAGGACATCGCACCGCTCTACTTCGACTTTCAGGAGGCTGACTCGTTTGCGGTGCATTGGCGTGGGTATTACAGCGTCAAAACATACCTTGACGATTGGAGAGCGAGTTACGGGATGAAATGGCGTTGCTGGACGGCGAGACCGACCGATGAGCAGAGGGAGGCGGCGAAGTGGGATGAATAACAACGAGGCCATTGCGCGGTTGCAAGCCGCCGCTGACATTGCGATTTCGACAGGATGCGAATTGGCAAAGATGCCAGCGATGGATGCCCTTGCGATTGCAGATTTGCTGAAAAAGCAAGAAGCTGTTGCAACGGACACAAATGTCCCCGGCAAATGGATCAGCGTCAAGGACAGGATTCCGGAGAAACCCGGACGCTACCTGTGCTGGTTCGGCAAGAACACGTTTGCGGTTGGTGCAAGCATTGTGTCATACATCCCCGACTTACATTGGTTCGCTTCGCTGAAATCGCTTGAACGGTATGAAAACGTCACCCATTGGATGCCGATGCCCGAACCGCCAAAGGAGGAAGACGAATGCAATACCGACTGACCCTCTCGACCGCCCAGGCCCGCGCCGCAGACAAGGCCATCGAATTACTGCTGCGCCTGAAAATCGGGCAGTTCGAGGAAATCCCATGGGCTGTTCGCGGCGGGGATCACTCGGAGGAGTTTTGCCGGAAGCGCGACGAGGCCAAGCCGCATCTGGACGCCCTGCGGAACATCTACGGCGCACAGAAGGACGATGAGTGGCATCGGCTGTACGATCTGCATCAGGTCATCCGAAAGGCGATCCACGACGCGGAGCACCCGGGGACAACTGGCGTGGACAGTTACACGGTGATGTGTACCAGCGGGGAGAGGCTGGCGAAGATGGAGGCGGAAAGAGGATGAACTTTGCGAACATCAACATTAAGAAGGACGTACATGATGCAGGGCTGACCATGAAACAAATTGCATACCGGATGGGGATAACGCCAGAATACCTGTCCAGAGTTTTGCGCAGCGAGCCGCTCCCAAACGGCTTTGAAAAGCGTATTCGTTCAGCGATTGCGGGGGATTTGACAAACGTTTTAACCGTTAAACGTATTCACGGGGCGTGGGTAAATGGTATTTGCAATGTGTGCGGGTTCCCAACCGCCTATTCCGATGAATATCGCTTCTGCCCGAGCTGCGGATCGATGATGAAGGAGGAAAAGCAATGCACCCTGTAACGATTATTCACGACGGCGTAAAAACGCTGGTAGACGCAGAAAACTTTTCCATTATGAACGAGCCGAATACCTTTCCGATCGTTGAACTTTACGGAAGATTCCTTTGCGAGGAAAGACCTGGGAACCATGAGCAAATGGACGCGCAACTGAAGAAAGTGCTATTCCATGATCCGGCGACAATCGTTTACTGGACTGACGGAACCAAGACCGTTGTCAAGTGCCAGCCCGGCGACACGTTTGACCCGCTGACGGGATTCCTGATGGCATTTTACAAAAAAGCCTGCGGGAATAAGGGCAATTATAACAATGCGCTCAAAAAGATCGTGCCGGGATACGGCGGGAAGGAAGATGACAATTAAGGAGGGCGAGCATCATGGATGAGCAGAGCAAGCAGGTAGTGATCTACTTTACCAACGGACGCATGGTGATGCTTCCGGCGGATAAGATTCGATACGCGCACCTTGGAAGTTCCTTGGATGAGGAATACAAGCCGGACATCAGCGGCGGCCAGGCCGTGGTTAATTGGGACAACGTGTGCTTTGTCCGGGAGTGGGTGGAACAGGAGGAATTTGATTTGTGACCGGGACGGCCTCAGACCGCAGCCAAAGCAGACGGCTACGGTCTGAGGCTTTGTGCGCATATTTTACGGATTTGAATTTGTCACAACAACGGAGGGAGGTTACGCTTGACGTGAAGCGCATGGAATACCACATCATTCAAACGGCGCGGGACGGTGTGGACGAGCTGGACGCGCTGCGCCGGGAGCAGGGGATCAGCCAGATGAAGATCAGCGATTTGGCCGACACACCGGACGTGGGCCAGCAGTACGCGAGGATGTACGGGCGCGGGGACGTGATGCTGTCAAAGTACCTGCGCTTCCTGCGCAGCCTCGGGTGCAAGCTGATGATTATCAAGGAGGGAGAGATACCGGATGTTAATCCGAGAGGTTGAGATCGGCAGCCTGAAGCCGTATCCGAAAAACGCGAAGCAGCACGATGAAAAGCAGATCGCCAACGTGGCGAACAGCATCAAGCGCTTCGGCTGGCAGCAGCCGCTTGTTATCGACGACGCGGGCGTGGTGGTCATCGGCCATTGCCGGCTGCTGGCCGCGAAGAAGCTGGGCCTGAAAACCGTGCCGGTCACCGTCGCCAGCGGCCTGACGGAGGAGGAAATCCGGGAACTGCGGATCGCGGACAACAAGACCAACGAAAGCCCGTGGGATTTCGAGCTGCTGCAGGAGGATCTGGAAGGGCTGGAATTTGAGGGGTTTGATTTTGACTTCGAGATCCCCGGCGAGGAAGAAGAACCGGTGGAGGTCGCGGAGGACAACTGGGACAAGCCCCTCCCGGAAGAGCCCAGGAGCAAGCTCGGCGACATTTGGCAGCTGGGACGGCATCGGCTGATGTGCGGTGATTCGACAAGCGCGGAGGATGTCGAAAAGCTGATGGATGGCGAAAAGGCTGACCTGCTTGTCACCGACCCGCCGTACAATGTGGACTACCAGGGCGGCACCGTCGACAAGCTAAAAATCCAGAACGACAAGCAGGAGGACGGCGCGTTTTTGGCTTTCCTGCAGGACGCATTTCGATGCGCTGACAGCGCAATGAAACCGGGCGCGGCCTTCTACATCTGGCACGCGGACTCCGAGGGCTACAATTTCCGCGCAGCATGCAAGGCAACGGGCTGGACCGTTCGGCAATGCCTGATCTGGAACAAGGACAGTCTCGTCATGGGAAGGCAGGACTACCAGTGGAAGCACGAGCCGTGCCTCTACGGCTGGAAGGACGGCGCAGCGCACACCTGGAACAGCGACCGGAAGCAGACCACGGTGATCGACTTCGAACGTCCGAAGCGCAACGACATCCACCCGACCATGAAGCCCATCGGCCTGTTCGATTACCTGATCCGCAATAGCAGCACAAAAGACATGCTGGTGCTGGACACGTTCGCCGGGAGCGGCACGTGCATCATGGCCTGCGAGCAAGACGGACGGCGGTGCTGCTCCATGGAGCTGGACCCGCGCTATGTGGACGCGATCATCGACCGCTGGGAGACGTTCACCGGCGGCAAGGCGGTGCTGCTGAATGGCTAATAAGCCAGACAAGTCCAAGGCTCACTTCCCCGACCGCGACGAAAAGGGCCGGTTCATCCGGCGGCCAGCAACGGGGAAACGCTTTTCCGCAGAGGACGGCAGCGCCAGCGAGGCCGGCAAGAAATCCGGCGAGGCCAGGCGGCGCAAGGCCGATCTGCGGGAGCTTTGCCGGGTGTGGATGGAGGAGATCGTCGGCACCGGCAAGGACGGGCAGCCCATCACCGGCGGGGAGATGATGGTGCGCGTAGCCGCGAAGGAGCTGGCGAAGGGCAACAGCAAATTCTGGGAGCTGATGCGCGACACCGCCGGCTTCAAGCCCGTTGACAAAGTCATGGTCGCCGACGTCGATCCGGGCGTGATCGAGGAGGTCGAGGCCGCGGTGAAGGAGGCGGCGTCCGATGGTTAAAAAGATGCAATTAGTCTTGTATAACCGGGGGGGGGTACTCGAAAAGGAGTTGGAGTACCAGGGCAAGGACCTGAAAGAGATCGCGGCCCAGATCGACCGGGACGAAAACGCACTGCTGGAATACATGATGACCGGCGACATCAAGGGTCAGAAGTCCTTCTGCTTCGCTGGCTTCATGTTCCGAAAGGACTGCGTGGAGGCGGCGCAGCTCACGGAACCGGAATTCTGAAACGCTGACTTATCGCTGACTAAACACTGACTTTGCCGGGAAGGAGGGTGAGGGTGACACGCAATGAGGTAATCCGGTTTCTCGTGCGCACGCCGTACAGATTCGGTCACATGGTGGGTTTCACGAAGCTGTCGCAGATCCACAACGGCTGGATGCGGAAGATGATCTCCGGCGAGGGCGATTACACGCTGCAGGGCCACCGCGCCTCCTACAAAACCACGTGCCTGTCCGTGGTGCTGGTGATCCTCATGCTCCTCCACCCGAACCGCCGCATCCTGTTTGTGCGCAAGACGGATGAGGACGTCAAAGAGATCATCGACCAGGTGCGCAAAATCCTGCAGATGCCGAAGGTGCAATATCTCGTTCAGGTGATTTACAGCGTCAACCTCCGGCTGCTGACGGACAACGCTACGGAGATCAGCACCAACCTGGTCACGGACACCCGCGGCACCTCGCAGCTCGTGGGCATGGGCATCGGCGGCAGCATCACCGGCAAGCACTTTGAATACATCTTCACCGACGACATCATCAACGTCAAGGACCGCAAGAGCAAGGCCGAGCGCGAGCGCACGAAGCTGATCTACCAGGAATTGCTCAACATCCGCAACCAGGGCGGGCGGATCATCAACACCGGAACGCCCTGGCACCCGGAGGACGCCTTCTCGCTGATGCCGGAGCCGGAGCGCTGGGACTGCTATTCCACGGGCATTCTGTCCGAGGCGGAGATCGAGGAAAAGCGGCAAAGCATGGCTCCTTCCCTGTTCGCGGCAAACTACGAGCTGAAACATATCGCCGCGGAGGATGCGCTTTTCAAGGATCCGCCGAAGTTCGTCACGGAGGCGATTGCGCGGGAGGTGCTGCAGAACGAAAACGCGGAGCCGGAGGACCTGCTGCGGGACGGCATCGCGCACCTGGATGCGGCCTACGGCGGCGGAGACGGAACGGCCTTCACCTGCGGCAAGCGCATCGGGGACAATCTGTATCTCTACGGGCGGCTGTGGCAGACGCACGCGGGCACGGTGCTGGGCGCGATCATGGCCGAGGCCGACCGGCTGATGTGCGCCCCGATCCTGTGCGAAGATAACGGCGACAAAGGCTTCCTGGCGCAGGAGATCATCAAGGCAAAGCACCGGGCGATGAGCTACCACGAGGCGGAGAATAAGTATTTCAAGATCAGCACGTTCCTTCGCAAGTGGTGGCCGCATATCTACTGGCTGCCCGGCACCGACCGGGATTTCATCAGCCAAATCCAGAACTACACCGAGGACGCGGAGCACGATGACGCGCCGGATTCCGCATCCTGCGTGTGCAGATACTATGACAGCCGAAGCGGCAAGCCGTACAAATCGGCGCTGTTCGGCTGATGACAGCAGAAAGGGGCGATTCCATTGCTCACCTTCCAGGACTTCCAGGCGGCTTCTGACCGCGCGAAGTGGATCGGCAGCGCCATCGGCAGCTATATGCGGTCCGAGGCGTACAAGATCGCGCTGGACGCGGATGAATACGAGGCCCAGCGCAACATCACCATCCTGAACACGGTCAAGCGCGTGTACGACATCACCGGCGTGGCGGCGGTCGATCCCACGGCGGCGAACAACCGCATCGCGTCAAACTTTTTTCACCATCTGTGCAAGGACCGCGTGCAGTACAGCCTCGGCAACGGCGTTTCTTTTACCGTTGACGGCATCAAGGCCGCGCTGGGCGAGAAGTTCGATACCGACCTGACCAATGCGGCGAAGCTGGCTGTCCGGCACGGGGTCAGCTACATCTTCGTCAATGACGATCAGTACAACGTTTTCCCGATGACGGAGTTCCTGCCGCTGTACGATGAGGACACCGGCGTGATGCGTGCGGGTATCCGCTTCTGGTCGCTGGAGTGGCGGCGGCGTCCGATCCATGTGTGGCTTTACGAGGAGAACGGCTATACGGTCTATCGAACCGCGCCGAAAAAGTACGGCCTGGGCGCGCTGGAAATCGCGCAGCAGAAGCGGGCGTACAAACAGACGGTCCAGGTCAGCGAGGCCGACGGCGAGGAGGTTATCTCCGAGGAGAACTACGGCGTGCTGCCTATCGTGCCGCTGTACCCCAACGACAGCAAACAGTCCGCGCTTGTCGGTCTGCGGGCGAAGATAGACGCCTATGACATGATCCATTCCGGCTTTGCCAACGATCTGCAGGATTGCGCGCAGATGTACTGGATCATCGGCAACGCGATGGGCATGGACGACGACGCGATTGCCAAACTGCGCGATCGGCTGCTTTTCCAGCACATGGCCGTGGTGGATACGGCCAACACCAGTCTCACGCCGTACACTCAGGAGATCCCCTACAGCGCCCGTCAGGCGTGCCTCGATCAGTTGAGAGCGGCAATGTATGAGGATTTCGGGGTGCTGGACGTGCACACGGTCTCCGCAGGGGCTACCAATGACCACATTGACGCGGGCTACCAGCCGATGGACTCCGAGGCCGACGATTTTGAGTATCAGATCATTACGGCGGTGCAGCAGATCCTCCGCATCAAGGGTCTTGAGCCGGTGGTGCCGACTTTCAAACGCAATCGGATCTCCAACCAGTACGAGCAGACGCAGATGGTCATGCTGGCGGCGAACTATCTGGACAGCGAGACGGTGGTGTCCAAGCTTCCGTTTGTGACGGTGGACGAGGCCAATAGCATTCAGAAGCGTAAGGGCGTGGAAGATCTGGAACGGCTGCGCGAGATTAAGTAAGGGGGCGTGATCCGTGGCGGACAGCCTTGCGGCAAAAATCCGGCGCACGTACAGGCAAGCCGCGAATGAAGTGCGCGAAAAGATCAAGCAGTTCATGGCCGAAAAAGAAGCAAAGTCAGCGGCGATGCTGCAGGACGTGGAGGCCGGGAAGATCACCAAAGAGGATTACCAGAAGTGGCTCCGCGGCCAGGTCTTCATCGGCGAACGCTGGGAGGAGAAACTGGACGACATTACCCGCGTTTATGTGCACGCGGACGACGTGGCGCGGGAAATCGTCGGCGACAGCGTCAAAAACGAGTTTGTGCGCTTTGCGAACAACACGGCGGAGGACATTGAGCGGCATTTCCGCGGCGCGGTCAGCTTTGACCTTTACGACAAGGCCACGGTCACGCGGCTGCTCAAGGATAACCCGAAAATGCTGCCCGAGTGGAAAATTAACGAACCAAAGGATTACATTTGGAACGAAAAGCGCGTGCAGAACGCGGTCACGCAGGGCATCATTCAGGGTGATTCCATTTCAGACATCGCAACGCGGCTGACAACGGAGCTGTCAACCAGCAACGAGAAAAAGATGGACAACTTCGCCCGCACCGCCGTCACCGGGGCACAGAACGCGGGCCGGATCGACCGGATGCACCAGGCGCAGGAGATGGGAATCCGCGTCCGCAAAAAGTGGCTTTCCTGCGGCGATAACCGGGTGCGCGATTCCCACGCAGAGCTGGACGGAACGGTGGTGGATGTGGATGATGACTTTGTCACCATCAACGGGAACCGCATCGCCTTCCCTGGCGACCCGTCCGCACCGCCGGAAGAGGTGTACAATTGCAGGTGCACGCTGCTGTACGTGTATCCGGAATACGACGAAGCAAAACAAGAAGATATCGGCTACCAATATCATGCGACAAGAGCAAGTTCTCTTATTGGAATTGCGGAAAAAGGACTTCGCCCAAGTCGCGGACACGTTGGAGAAGGTGTATACTTTGCAAACAGCGCAAAAGATGCGCTCGAATGGACATCTGAAACATCTACAGGCGGCAGAACCGTTCTGCGTGTTTCGGAAGCACACCTTAAGAAAGGGAAACTGGAAAAGTGGTCGGCATCCGAAACAGGATATGGCATTGCAGAAAGTGTGTATGATGGAACTATCCCTCTTGAATTCTTGGAGATCAAAGTCAATGACAACGGCGATGAAAACGACTGGTGGTCTCTTGCCGAGTATTTGAAAAACTACAAGAGCAAATACTCCATGCTAAACAAAAAAACTCAGCGCGAGGTCGACAGAATAGTCGAGGAAGAATACAAAAAACGCTGGAAATAACAAGGAGACGAAGCTATGGCGCAATCCATGTTCAAAAGCAACGTCAAAGCTGTGAAGAGCGCGTTGAAGGAGCAAATCGAAAAAGCCGCGGAGATCATCGGTGGCAAGGCTGAAAGCTACGCGAAAGAAGAATGCCCGAAGGATACGGGCAACCTGCGCAACAGTATCACGCATACGGCGGAGGACGGCGGGCACACAGTTGTCATCGGAACGCCAGTAAAATATGCTCCGTAGACAGACATGCGGCTTTGCCCGGTAACGGGCATCGAAAATCGCGCAAAATCGGTAGAGCCTAAAACCGTCTATTTACTTTCTACTTCGAGTATGGTACAATCATACACGGAGGTGGGAACATGAAGACGGTCAAGAATGATTTGACAGGTCAGCGGTTCGGTCGGCTTACAGTAATTGGCTTGGATGATCGGGGAACAAGGAAAACCTATTACTTCTGCAAGTGCGATTGCGGGGCCGTGAAATCAATCAGGTCAGACAGCCTTTTAGCCGGAGCAATCAGGTCATGCGGGTGCATGAAGCGGGAACAAGACAGGGTAAACCTTGAAGCGAATCATTCGCATAAGATGTCCCAAACAAGGCCCTATGAAATATGGCAGGGCATGAAGAAACGCTGTTACAATGAACATGATGCAAGATATGACAGGTACGGCGGCAGGGGCATAACGGTATGTGATGAGTGGAAAGAGAATTTCCCTGCATTCTATGATTGGGCAATCAATAACGGCTATGCTGACAACCTGACAATTGATCGGATTGATAATGACAAAGGGTATTCCCCGGACAACTGCCGCTGGGCAAGCGCAAAGGAACAGAGCAGGAACAGAAGCACCAACATCAAGATCAAGATAGGCAACGCAACGAAAACCCTTAAAGAGTGGTGCGAGATATTTGAACTTGATTATGTGACAATCCAAATGCGCTACAAGCGGGACGGATATCAGGGGATAGACGACCTGTTCAATCGGTAATACCGAGGTAACTGGGAACAGCACCCAGCACCGTAGAGCGTAGAGGGTGAGCGTTATGCAAGCAATAATCCCTCCAAGAGTGCGCGACACCCCCAAAAGGGGTGGTGATGTACGCCGAACTTACGGGAAACCGCAAGAAGCAGGGGATAAAAAGCCCTTGCGGTAACAAAATTGATGTGGAGCTGGGTACAGGCGTTTACGCGGAGGGCGGCGGCGGGCGACAGACCCCGTGGCGGTATCAGGATCGCAAAGGCGAGTGGCATACTACCAGGGGCGCACACCCGCACCCATATCTTCGGCCCGCGATTGAAAACCATACCGAAGAATACAAACGGATCCTTGAAAGGTTGCTGAAAGAATAACCTGAAGAGCCTTGCCGTCAAATTTTACGTTTTTGAATGTGACAGGATCAAACGCCTGTCATATTTTTTTTACGAAAACGCAAGCAAGCGTTTACAAAAAACCCGTTGGCCGAGCATGGCCGCCAGAGCATTGGAGGGAAACCAAATGGCAAAGTTTGCACGTGCCGAGATCAGGAAGATCATCGGCGAATCCTGCACGGACGAAATGGAGACCGCGCTGATCGCGCTGCACCACAGCATTGTGGACGATGTCAAGGATCAGCTCGACGCCGCGAAAGCAGACGCGGCGAAGTACAAGGCAGAGGCTGACAAGCTGCCTGGCATCCAGCAGGAGCTGGAAGGCCTGAAGAACGGCGAGGACTACAAGGCCAAGTACGAAAAAGAGCACGCGGACTTCGAAGGCTACAAGAAACAGGTCGCGGACGGCGAGGAGCTTGCCAAAAAAAAGGCGGCTTATCGCAAGCTGCTGGTTGATGAGCATATCAACGAGAAGCGGCTGGACGCGGTGATCCGGTTGACGGACTTCTCCGGTATCAAGCTGGACAAGGACGGCAATCTGCAGGACGTGGAAACGCTGAAGAAGAGCATCGGCGAGGATTGGGGCGACTACAAGGTCACGACGCATAAGCGCGGGGCGTCTGTGCCTAATCCCCCGGACGGCGGCAAGGCCGATGACAACGGCGGCAAGGCGATGAGCCGGGCCGCGGAGCTCGCCGCACAGTACCGCGCACAGAAGTACGGAGTAAGGAGTGAGCAAAAGTGAGTTTCATCCTGGGAACCACCAACACGGCGTATCAGCCCGGCTATTTCCTGGCTGATGCCGAGGGCTGCACCCGCGAGACCGTCACCGTCGCCGCCAATCATGCGGCTGTGGTGACCAAGGCGGACGGCAGCAAGTATGTCCCCGCCGGTGCGGTTATTCCCGCAAACGGTGCGACCGCCAAGGGCATCCTGTATGAGGACGTGGATGTGTCCACCGGCAACATGCCCGGTTCTATTGTCACGCGTGGCGTGATCTATGAGAATCGGCTCCCCGCTGCGCTGGATAACGCCGCGAAGTCTGCCCTGACCGGGATCAAGGTCATCGCCACCGCCCCGGCTGTGACGCGCCCTGACTGGGCGACCACCTGAGAGGAGAGTGTGAGCAATGGCGAACCGCTTTGAAGACAATATCCTCGGCCTCGTGCCGCAGGAGGAGTGGCTGGATGTCGGCCTGACCGATGTCACCCGCCCAAACGATCCCGCTGACCGCCTGTTCGGCGATGTCCGCACCAACAATCTCGTGGCCTACTGGGAGTCCATCGCCGCCGAGTACAACGTGCCGCTGATGGCCGTTTTCCACGGCTTTGACACCGAGGCCCAGCAGACCTTCCGCGTGCCTGTGGACACCCACAACATCGAGAAGGGTCTGATCAAGGTCAAGATCAACCAGTCCGAGCGTATGCGTGCGCTCCTGCGTTCCGGCGTTCAGAATGACGAGCTGTATGACTACGTGCTGAACGACGGCATCCGGCTGGCCGATCAGGTGGTCACCCGCACCAAGGTCGCCAAGAACGAGCTTCTGGCCACCGGCAAGGTGACGATCAAGGAGAACAATCTCGACCTGACCGTGGATTATGGCGTTCCTCAGGGTCAGACCAGCCTGACGCTGGACTTCGGCGCGGGTGCTTCCGCTCCCGTGGACGAGCAGCTGGAAGGCATCGTCTCCGCTGCCATCGCCGCTGGCGTGACGCTCAACGGCTTCTACACCTCCCGCGCCATGCTGAACAAGCTGCGGAAGAACGCAGCGATTCAGCAGGCCATCAACGGCGTGAACATGGTCGGCTCTCTGGTCAGCAACAGCGACCTGCGCGCCTACCTGTCCGAGGAGTACGGCCTTGATACCATCGTCACCAACGATCTGACCTACGGCGTGGAGGGCACTCCGTCCAACAACCGTCCGCACGTTGTGGCGAAGCGTTATTTCCCTGCTGACAAGGTGACCTTCTTCGCCACCAACAACGGCGGCAAGGTCGGCGACGGCCTGTGGGGCGATCCCCCGGAGACCGACGTGGCGCAGTTCCTGGATGTCAACGGCAGCTCCGAGAGCCCCTACGTGTACATCACGCAGTGGTCCGAAAAGGATCCCGCTGTGCTGTGGACGAAGGCCTCTGCCCTGTTCATCCCGGTGCTGTACAACCCGAACTCCCTGTTCATCGCCACGGCGACCGAGACGGCGGGTGGCTGATGATGTGGAGAGCGCTGGAAATGTTCCGCGATCTGGAAGACCGTCACCTGTATCAAGCGGGTGACGGCTTCCCCTATGACGAACGGGCAATCAGCAAGGAGCGACTGAGTGTGCTTTCCAGCCGCCAGAACGCGACAGGAAGGCCGCTCATCGCGCAGGATGAGGAAGAAATTATCACCGAAGCCCCGGAAACGCCCAAGAAGGTCACCAGAGGCCGTAAAAGGGCACAGTAAGCGGGAAGGAGGGGAGAGCAATGCTTCAACAGATTTGCGAACACATCCACAATTACTTCATCCGTGAACGGTTTGCGGGAACGTTTACGATTGCTGACGGACAGCTTTCCCCCACCCCCGCGCTCAAAGAAGGGCAGCGGTTCTTAATCACGGGGTCTGATCTTGATGATGGGATTTACACCTATCATGCAGACGGGCTCCGCGATGACGATGATATCGCCGGGGCGGGGCTTGCGGATGAAATCTTTTCTGGAGCGATATGTGGCTTGGCTGTTCCTCCCCAAGTTATAGCTCTTTCCGCAGAGGTGTCAGAGTGGGTTGGCAAATACGGTGATATCATCAACAGCCCATATCAGTCTGAATCCTTTAACGGCTACAGCTACACGAAAAGCAGCGTCGGGAACGCGGGCGGCGAGGCATCTGCCGGGTGGCAACAGGTCTTTGCAAGCCGCCTAAATCGATGGAGGAAGGTGGCGTTCCTGTGAGCTTGCTGGATGATTACCGCTACCCTTGCGTGGTCATGTACAAGGTCCCCGTGCCGGACGGCATCGGCGGCTTTGTGAACGAATGGCATGATGGCGCGGAGATCACCGTGGTGTTTGAATACAACGCATCCACGGAGATGCTGCTGGCTGAGAAGGCCGGGACGAAGCGCAGCTATCGCGTATATGTCCCGAAAAACGTTGACATGGCCTATAACGACCGCTTCCGGCGCGTGAAGGACGGGCAGATCTTCGTCGTGACGAACCCCGGCACCGACCGCTTCACGCCGAAAGGCTCTGACCTGAATTTGCGGGCGCTGGAGGTGGAGAGGGGTGACCTCTCATGATTCAGACCGCGAAGGCGCTGGCCGATTTCTTCGGCGGCTTCGGCATCCCGGCCTACAGCGAAAACACGGTGCCGGATGATGCGGAACTGCCGTACATCACCTATCCGCTCCGGGAACCGGAGTGGAACGCGAAGACTACCTTTTGGGCCATCGTGTACTTCCGCAGTCAGAGCAGCAACCTCTACGGGCTTTCCAAGGCGGATGAAATTGTGGCCGCCATCGGGAACGGCATCCGGCTGCCGATCGAAGGCGGGTACGTTGTCCTCTGGCCGGAAACGCCGCTGGTCCAGTCTATGCCGCCGAACGATGAGGTCCGGGCGGCATATATCAATCTGAGCATCAACGCATATCATATACCGGGTGTGTGACCCGGAGAGAGGAGAAACCCATGGCTATCAAAAGCTCCGTAACCACGCCGCTTCGCCGGGAGACGTACAAGAATCTCCAGCTGAACGCTGGCGTGATTCTCGTTGACTATGATATCTCCACTTACACCAACGCTACCGCGCTGAAAGCGGCCCTGAAAACCGCGATTCAGGAGGGAACCAAGCTTCTTGGCGCGACCCGTGGCGGCGGTACGTTCACGATCACCCGCGAAATCCGCGAGGTTGAGGCTGACGGTGTGCGAGGGCCTTTCGTCGGTTCGCGCATTGTTGACAGCGCCGACGCCTATCTCAGCACCACGCTGATTGAGATCACGCCGGAGCACGTGCAGAATGTCATCAACAACGCTGACATTGACACCACCGAAGCCAATCACACCATCATCACCATTCGCACCGCATTTGACGATGAGGACTATCTGCCGAACGTCATCTGGATCGGCGACACGTCAGAGGGCTTCATGGCAATCGAACTGGAGAACGCGCTGAACACCGCTGACTTCACGCTGACTTTCGCCGACAAGAACGAGGGCACGATGAACGCCGAGTATCATGCGCACCGGGACGATGTCGGCGCGGTGGACGAACTGCCCGTCAAGCTGCATTGGCTGACAGACCCTTAATGCCGACCCTATCCGCGCTCAGTATAGGGTCGCTCACACTAAGTCCGGCATTTGATCCGCAACGAACTGAATACTTCGCGTCCGTGGAACAGGCTGGGAACGCGTCCGAGGAGTACAGAATCACTGCTGGCACACGAAGCGGTCAAACGGTGGCGTATTCTCTCGGAAGCGGTACTACAGCGAAACTCCGCGCAAGCATCACCAGTAACGGTGCTGTTAGGATCGGTGACGGCAGTTTGAGCGAGGGAGATACAGGGGTCGTGATTGTCAAAATGAAGGTCACAGAAGGCAACGCGAGCACAACGTACCGAATCACGCTTAATGTGACCATCACGGCAGACGAAATCATTGATGTAGACATACCCGGAGATTAACCACCTATGCGGGGCTGGGGGCTTCCCCGCCCCGCTAATTACATTTATGGAGGAACAACCATGAAGATTTCTGAAATGACCAACGATCAGGCTACACAGGCTCTCATTCGGCTGTCCGGGCCGTTTGCGTCCATTTGTGACGATGACGAGATGATGGCGATTCTCGACGAAGTGCAGAAGATGAGGGACAGCAAGGGCGTCCCGGTCATCAAGGCCATTGCGAAGATTCTGCCGAAGTTTATCGCATTCGGACTGGTTAAGCACAAGGGCGATCTCTACGAGATCGTCGGCGCGCTCCTGAGTGAACCGAAGAACAAGGTCGGCGGGCTGAATGTTGCACAGACGATTCAGGCGGTCAAGGACAGCTATGATGACGTGCTGGCGAGTTTTTTTCAGCGTTCCGCGCCTGTGACGATGAACAGCGCAGAATAATCGTTTGCTGTCTCCTCCGTTATGGATGGCATGGACACTATGCGCTGTATTGTATGGTCAAAGAGGCGTATGCACAGCAGTTTTGGCAGGACTATGTTGCTGACACGCTTGGCGCTATCCAGTTTGGCCTGAGCCACATTGGAGGCACGAACGACACGCCTGTACTCTATTCGGACATCGCGCACGAAAACCGGGTCAAGCAAAACAACCTGACCGCTGGTCAGATCATCGGCAACATCGTTGATCGACTGTAGCCGGGAAAGGAGAACCACATGGATTTGTTTGAACTGTCCGCAACTCTGCGGCTGGATACAAGCGAATATGAAAGAGCCACATCCAAGGCCGAAAAGATGGCCTCCGACCTTGACAAGAAGCTCGGCAAGGCTGGCGGCTTTTCCGGCGCGTCTGTCGGTTCAGGTTCCGGCATCATCGGACGTATCGGCTCCGGGCTTGGGAAACTCGCCTCTATAGGCACAAAGGCATTCTCCGGCATGGCAAACGTTGGTATGAAATCCATGTCAATGCTTGCCAAGGGCGGTCAGGTTGCGTTTTCCGGCCTCACCAAAGGCATTGGAATGGTCACCAAGGCCGCGACAATCGGCATGGGGTCTGTCGCGGCTCTGGGCGCGGCGTTTGCGCCGATGGTGAAGGGTGCAGTAAGCGCGTTCAGCAGCTATGAACAGCTTGTCGGCGGCGTCGAAACGCTGTTCAAGGATTCCGCTGGGTTTGTGCTTCATGACGCAAACGAAGCCTTTAAGACCGCTGGCATGAGCGCAAATCAGTACATGGAAAACGTCACATCGTTTGCCGCCTCTATGATACAGGGCCTCGGCGGTGACACGATGAAAGCCGCCGAAATGAGCAATATGGCCATTACAGACATGGCCGATAACGTCAACAAAATGGGAACCAGCATGGAATCCGTAGAATATGCCTATCGCGGATTCTCCAAGCAGAATTATACCATGCTGGACAACCTGAAACTTGGCTACGGCGGCACGCGGGCAGAAATGGAACGCCTGTTGAGTGACGCTGAAAAGCTAACCGGGAAGAAATATGACATTAGCAATTTCGCGGATGTTGTTGATGCGATCCACGCTATACAAGTGGAAATGGGCATCACCGGAACAACAGCCAAGGAAGCCGAAACAACAATCCAAGGTTCTGCAAGCAGGATGAAAGCATCTTGGCAAAACGTCCTGACTGTGTTGGCAAACCCTCGCGGCATCAAGAATCTGAAAGCCGTAGCGCAGGAGTTTGGGGAATCGCTCACGGTATATATTAGCAACCTTGCTCCCTCGATCAAGGCCGCTGTTATGGGTCTCCCTACACTCATTACAGAGCTTTCCCCGGTGATTGAAGAGCAAATCCCGAACCTGATTTCCGACATCATCCCGACCATCATCAATTCTGGCATTGATCTCGGAATTGCGCTTGTTAAGGGCATCACCAAAACGCTGAAAAAGATTGACTTCGGCAAAATCTTCAAGACTGCCGGAAGCAAGATTAAAACCGTCGCAACGGATTGGCTGGGGCTTCCTTCTGATGCAAGCATTTCAGAGATCATGGCCTCGCTTGGGACGAAAATACGCAAAGGTCTCAAGGCCGCAAAGGACAAGGCAAAAATCGCGCTTGCAAACCTTATCGGACTGACCAATGATGACGGCACACCGATTACAGACGTAAGTCAGATTGACGGAAGAGCATTTGTTATCGCGTTGGTCGCAAAAATCAAAGAGGGTATCGGCGCAGCTGTAGTTGGACTGCTTAACCTGATTGGCATTGTTGGCGAAGACGGAAACCCGATTACTGGCATTGATGATGTCAACTGGACATCCATTGCGGATTCCATTGTTAAGGCAGTGCAGAATGCCGCCAAGACTGTCACGTTCAGTCTCGCGGCCTTCCTTGGCCTCGATAACCCGGAAGACGCTACGTTGGGGCAAGTGATTCAAGGGCTTCTCGACAAAGCGGTTAATGGTTTGAAGTTTGGCAATACGTTCCTGAAAAAGCTGCTTCTTGGCGATGAAGGATACCGGGCCTTACAGGAAGAGATTGCAAAGGAAAAGGCAACGCCGGGATTCAAGCCGAATGAAGCGCGGATTGCAGCTACAGAGGTCGGATGGGGCGCTGTTATTGACAGGGCGTTCAAAGACCTTACAAGTGGGCTTGATGATACGTCTTGGTTCAAAGACGGCTTACACGTTGTTCTTGATCTCGCCGAAGGAATTCCAGCGTTTGTAACCTCTTTGATCTCAGAGTTTACAAAGCTGTTGGGCCAAGAGGGTGTAGGCGCAGAGTTCGGTTCAACGTTTGCAAAGATTATAACCGATGCGCTTGACAAAGCCCCGGACTGGATTACAAATCTTTCAAACTTCGCGGTTGATTTCATCAATGAATTTGCAAAAGAAGAGAACATATCCAAAATCTTCAAAGGCATTGCGAATGTAATTGAAAGTTTGGTTACAAATAGCGGCAAAATTACCAAAGCGTTGGGGACTGCACTGTTCAATATAATCAAGTCCCCGGACGCATGGGCTGCAATAACAGGCATTATTGATGATCTGCTTTTCAAGCTTCCTCAGGCGATTGCAGATGGGTTATGGGCCGCGCTTGTTGATGGGATATTTGGTCAGGGCGCATGGCAAAAGGCTAAAAGCGACGAGGGTTTTATTGGATTCGTAACAAAGCTCTTGACTGGTGACGTTCAGGCGGCGGCAGATATGCTATTTGGTTATGGAGGAGAAAAAACTGTTGTTCTTGCTGAGCAGGGCAATGCAGGGAACGTAAAAACCGAAGCTGAGATTCCTGTATATGACACAAACAAGTACGTTTCCGGAGAGGAGTTTGTTCCGCAAGAATCATCACTGAGCAAAATGACCCCGAAAGAATACAACCAAACTCTTGAAGCACTAATGAAGTATTACGGGTTTAGCGCAGAAGAGGGGGCAGGCCCATATCGTCAAAGGATGGTTGGTGCTTTCAGATCGAATGGGTCACATGTTGACGAAAACGGAAACAGTGTGTCGAATTATTATGATTCAGTTGGGAAGTTTATCAACGACATTACAAAATTGACTGAGGGCGACAATGACGTTCTTCAGTTGCTTATGCGCAATGTCAGAGATGCTGAATCAACTGGTGATCTTGAACAAGTCGCCGAAGCATTGCATAGATTGAGGGCAGTATCTGATCTTATAAACATGGATTATCATCACGATCCCAACAAAGGCAATGCGTACGATTTGCTCAGAAAAGCAGAATACTTTTCACCGTCGGCTTATGGAAGTTTCTCTGGAATGCTAACCGATGAAGGTTACTCTGAGCTTATTAGAAAGCTCAGTGAAGTAAAAGAAAATGCGGATGCGATTGCAAGCGGAGAATACGAAATAAAGTTCAAGGTAGATGCTCCGTGGCTTGCTCCGCCTTCGACACAAAGCGAAAGCCCAGCACCGTACGCCAAGGGCCTTTGGTCTGTCCCATATAACGGATACATCGCTATGCTCCACCGCAATGAACGTGTGCTTACCGCCTCTCAGGCGAGGCAATCCGATTACGGCGGCGGGAATGCAGACGTTGTAGCGGCGATTCAGAGCCTGAAAAACGATCTCCAAAACCTGAAACTGGTTGTCGGACAGAAAATCTTCGGCTCCGCTGTCGTGGACTACGGCGGCAAGCGCATGAATAACTACATCGGCAAAGCCGAGGACAAGATGGTCGCCGGGTACGGATGGGGGTGAGATAGATGATGCCTTGGTTCCTCTGGAATAACGTGGATTCCCGGGCAATGGGCCTGTGGGTGTCACAACTCCCCGCACCGACCCGCGCCGCCGAGAGGGTGCAGGAGGTCACAATCCCCGGACGCGCCGGAACGCTGACGCTCAAGGAGGGCGAGAACGTCCATGAGGGCTACGTCAAAGAGTGCGTGGTTACGGCGAAATCGGAGGCCGACTATCACGCGATACTTGACTGGCTCCGGGGTGACGGACAAGTGGTTTTCTCCAGCGAGCCTGACCGCGTGTACTGGGCGCATCTCGCCGGAGAAGTTAAGTTTGACCGTGTAAGCCACGCGCTAAAGCAGGCTACGATCCCGTTTTACGTTCACCCGCATAAGGGGCAGTACCCGCCGGAGAGCGACATTACCATGAATGCCTCTGGAAGCGTCCGTAACCCCGGCAACGTGGCAGCTATGCCAATTCTCACCCTGACCTTCACGGAGAGCTGCAGCGTGGCCGTTGGCGAGAATGAGATGACATTTACGGCGAATGTCCCGGAAGGAGAAACCGCACAGGAAGAAACCATTACGGTAGACTGTGACGCAGAGTTGGTGACAAGCAACGGACAGCTTTGGGACGGAAAAACGGAGGGTAACTTCTTAAGGATGAGCCCCGGCGATAACACCGTGACGCTGACTGACTGTACTGCTGTTGTGAAGCCGCGCTGGAGGTGGTGCTGATGTCGAGGGTGCTGACCTACACGACGAACAATGTATCGCTGTCCAGCACATGGACAACAAACGGCACAACTGTTACGAAGCCTTCAAGCACGGCGACGGATACCCGAACGATCACTGTTTCCGGCATTCCGATCAATGCAACTGTTCTCCGCGCATGGCTGTCGGTTAAGATGAAGGGCATCCCCACAACGGTCGGCAATTACTACATTCAGACGGTTAACGGCGAAACGGTCAGCGGCGGCGGGAACGAATACAAAACAAACCTCGTTAGGATGGAAGTTTACAGCAACCGCGCTGTGACGCTGACCTTTGTCTATCGCTGTATAGAGTACGCGAGGGCATCTGCCGGAACGCACACCTATACATCCGTATTTGAGGACATTACGCTGAACATCGAGATCGAGGAAGGCGAGGACGAAGGGTACACAGACAATGAAGTCCTGATCCCGGTCAAGGGCATCATGCTATATGACCCCAAAGAAACGGATTTTACAAAGAACGGCCTTGTTCTTCATCCGAGTTCTTGCACGGTGTCTGAGGAAGCTGCCGGGATGTTTGAACTCGATATGCAGATTCCGATGGATGCGGACGGACGCTGGGAGCTGGTACTGGAAGATTGCATCATCAAAGCACCTGTGCCGCCGTACAAAATCCCGGAAACTACAATCCCGGTTGGGACGGTGTATCAAGTCAAGTCCACGGCCCCGGAGACAACGCCGCTGTATTCACAGCTTCCGACCTACTCAAAGGCTGATGATGCGGCAGACGATTCGTCGAAATATGGTGCGTGGAGTTCAGCCACATCATACAAGATCGGTGCAAGGTGCATCTATGGTGGATACATCTTTGAAGCGACAAAGCCAAGCACAAATCAAAACCCATCCAGCTCCACAGGCTATTGGGCGCTTGTGGCGGCTGTAAATCCGTCCTCGTCTTCACAATCGTCATCTCGGCAGATTTACAATCCCGGCGTCATCATCCGGGACATTCCGAAGCAAACGTCTGGTAGCCCGACGCAAGTAACCTTCATTGCGACGTACAACTGGAAATACATTAAGATCAGGGACAATCTCGGGAACATCGGATACGGCATCAAAGCGGACTATGAGGAAGCCGCGACGGCGGCTGAACCGATTGTGATCCCGGCGCGGACGATCTACACGCAACTGTTCCGCGTATACGACGTATCGGGCGATGAAGCGGACGGCATGGTCACGGTCAGCGCAAAGCACATCAGTTACGACTTTGAGTGCAACCGGATTTTCGACTGCAAGATGACCGAAGCCTCGCCAGCTACGGCGATTGCTCTGCTTCAGGGACGGTTGATGAATCCTGATAGCAGACTGATCGCCTGTCCGATTGAATACCCGCTGATCACTGCGGACTGGTCGTTCCAAAACCCGGTGCAAGCGATTCTCGATCCTGACATAGGTCTCGCGTCACAGTTGCAAGCGAATGTCCTGCGGGACAATGGAGATTATTTCATCCTTCCGAAAGCCCCCGCGAGGATCGGCGCACGGCTTGCGTACGGCGTAAACCTTCGCGGTGTGACATGGGAGCGGAATCTTAACGATCTTGTGACAAGGATCATTCCACGCGCCGGGAATGGAAGCAATGGATTCCTCTATCTTGACGAACTTTTCATTGATTCACCGTTGATCGGCGAGTACGCGGTGGTTCATACTGAGGTACTGGACAGCGAGTACAGTGTTGGGCAGGAGATTGAACTGGCAGACGGCACAAAGCGCACACTGAGCCGTTCCGAGGTCATCGAACGGATGCGGCAGGAATCAGAAAACAGGTACTATGTGGACGGCGCGGACAAAGTGGTTGTGAGCCTGGATGTCGAGTTTGTCCTGCTGGGCGACACAGAGGAATTCAAGCAATACAGGAACCTTCAGCGGGTGAACCTGTACGACCGGATCATCATTGACACCGGGAACATGGCCACGGAAGCGCAGGTCATCGGCTA